>ENA-UOUL01000413-UOUL01000413.1-bioreactor-metagenome-genome-assembly--contig:-NODE-413-length-73332-cov-6.341465_pt1 | contig 73332 bp, 68 predicted proteins | sample MGYA00249838_ERZ747220 | MGnify/ENA primary metagenome ERZ747220 (study PRJEB28778, sample SAMN05720191) | bioreactor metagenome | isolation source: Anaerobic biogas reactor | place: USA:Washington... | reverse complement strand
CTCCGTTTTTCCGAGAGCATACGGCCACTTGGCCTTTCAAGCAACTTGAATTAGTTGGAGCAGATGACCTTGTGTTCGCCCCGGTTTGGCGTTCGCCGGGTTTGGCGTTCGCCCCAGCCCGGCACAGGAGGGCGATCACAAGGATCGCCCCTACAGAGAGACCCCGGGTTGCCTCTATGCGCCCAGCGCCGCCTTGGCCTGCGCGATCTGCTCGCGGACGGCGGCGGTGGCGGTGCCGCCGGGGGCGGATTTGTGCTCCACCGCGGCGCGAAAGTCGAACACGGCGTACACGTCGGCGCCGAACGCCGGCGAGATGGCGGCGAACTCGGCGGGGGTCAGCTCGCGCAGCCGCACGCCCCGCTCCTCGGCGCGGCGCACCGCCTGCCCCACCCACTTGTGGCTCTGGCGGAAGGGGACGCCCCGCCGCACCAGGTAATCGGCCAGGTCGGTGGCCAGGAGCCCATCGTCCAGCGCCGCCGCCATCGCCTCGGCGTTCACTTGCAGCGTGGCGATGGCCCCGGCGGCCACGGGCAGCGCCAGCGCCATCGTCTCCACCGTGTCAAAGAGCCGCTCCTTGTCCTCCTGCAGGTCCTTGTCGTACGCCGAGGGGATCCCCTTGAGCACGGTCAGCAGCGCCACCAGGTTCCCCACCAGCCGCCCGGTCTTGCCGCGCAGCAGCTCCAGCGAGTCGGGGTTGCGCTTTTGCGGCATGATGCTCGAGCCGGTGGAATAGGCCTCGTCCAACTGCACAAAGCGGTACTCCGCCGAGCACCAGATGATCAGGTCCTCGGCCAGGCGGCTGAGGTGGACGCCCAAGAGCGCCGCCCAAAAGAGGAACTCGGCGATATAGTCGCGATCCGAGACGGCGTCGATGCTGTTGGCGGTGATGCCTTCGAACCCCAGCTCCGCCGCCAGCGCCGCCCGGTCGATACCGAAGGCGTGCCCCGCCAGCGGCCCGCTCCCCAGGGGGCAGACGGACGTCCGCCGCCGCAGCTCGCCCAGCCGCTCGCGGTCGCGCTGGAGCATCCAAAAGAAGGAGAGCAGCCAGTGGCTAAAGAGCACCGGCTGCGCCTGTTGCACGTGGGTATAGCCGGGCATGAGCGCGTCCAGGTGGGTTTCGGCCTGGGCGACGATGGCCCGTTGCAGCGCCGCCAGCGCCTCGGCCAGCTCGTCGATGCGCCGCAAGAGGTAGAGCCGCGTGTCCGTGGCCACCTGGTCGTTGCGGCTGCGGCCGGTGTGCAGCTTGCCCGCCGCCTCGCCGATCAGCTCGCCCAGCCGCCGCTCCACCGCCGTGTGAATGTCCTCGTCCTGCAGGCGCAGGTCGAACTCGCCCGCGGCGAACTCGCTCTGGATTTTGCTCAATCCACCGATCAGGAGGTCGCGCTCGGCGGCGGTGATCAGCCCCACCTTCTCCAGCGCGCGGGCATAGGCGACCGAGCCGGCGATGTCGGCCTCCCAGAGCTGCCAGTCAAAGCCGATGGAGGCGTTAAAGCGCTCCATCAGCGCGTCGGTGGCCTTGCTGAACCGCCCACCCCACATCTTGGACATGGTCTGCCTCCACGATGGAATGAAACCACGAATTCGGGGGGGCGAACACAAGGAGGGCGATCACAAGCCCGGAGGGCGATCACAAGGATCGCCCCTACAATGCGCCTGGTAGGGGCGAACCTTGTGTTCGCCCTATCCGGCGTTCGCCCCGTCCGGCGTTCGCCCCCGCCGCATTAGGAGGGCGATCACAAGGATCGCCCCTACGATTTCTTGGCGTAGCTGGACGCGCCGGTGCGCTCGATGTCCAGCAGGGCCTTGACCGTGACCGGCAGGCCAAAGAGGTTGATGAACCCCTCGGCGTCGGACTGGTCATAGACGGCGTCCTCGCCAAAGGTGGCGTAATCGGCGCGGTAGAGGCTATAGGGCGACCAGCGCCCCGCCACGGAGCAAGCGCCCTTGAAGAGCTTGACCCGCGTCACGCCGGTCATATTCTCCTGGGTCTTGGCGACAAAGGCCGAGAGCGCCTCGCGCAGCGGGGTGAACCACTGCCCGTAATAGATCAGCTCGGCCATGCGCTGGGCGACGACGTCCTTGTAATGCAACGTCTCGCGGTCCAGCACCAGCGCCTCCAGCGCGCGATGCGCCGCCACCAGGATCGTCCCGCCGGGGGTCTCGTAGACGCCGCGGCACTTGATGCCCACCAGCCGGTTCTCCACCATGTCCACGCGGCCCACGCCGTTGGCGCCGCCGACCTGGTTCAGGCGGGTCATCAGCTCCACCGGGCCCAGCGCCACGCCGTCGATGCTCACCGGCATGCCCTTCTCAAAGCCGATCTCCAGATAGGTCGGCTGGTCGGGGGCCAGCTCGGGGTGCACGGTGGTCACATAGACGTCCTTGGGGGCCTCTTGCGCGGGGTCCTCCAGGATGCCGCCCTCGTGGCTCATGTGCCAGATGTTGCGGTCGCGGCTATAGATGGACTTTTTGGAGCTAGAGACGGGGATGTTATGGGCCGCGGCGTATTCCAGCGCCTGCTCGCGGGAGCGGATGTGCCACTCGCGCCAGGGGGCGATGACCTTGAGCCGGGGGTTGATGGCCTTGGCGGTCAGCTCGAAGCGCACCTGGTCGTTGCCCTTGCCGGTGCAGCCGTGGGCGATGGCGTCGGCGCCCTCCAGCTCGGCGATCTCGGCCTGGCGCTTGGCGATGATGGGGCGGGCGAAGGAAGTGCCCAGCAGGTACTCGCGCTCATAGATCGCCCCCGCCATCAGCGTGGGGAAGGCGTAATCGCGCAGGAATTCCTCGCGCAGGTCCTCGATATAGGCCTTGGAGGCGCCGCTGGCGAAGGCCTTTTTGTCCAGCCCGGAGAGCTCTTCCTGCTGACCCAGGTCGGCGGTGAAGGTGATGACCTCGCAGCCATAGTTTTCCTTCAGCCAGGGCACGATGACCGACGTGTCCAGGCCGCCGGAATAGGCCAGGACCACCTTTTTGACTTGACCCTTCATCTCGTTCCTCCCTCATCATGATCAAAAAAAGCCAGCCCCCGATGCGTGGGAACCGGCTTGAGCGACTGCTGGACTCGACCAAAAGACAAACGCTATCCAGAGCGGCGAACCGGTCCGGTCCTGCCTCGTCGGATAGCGCTGCGCTGCACGGTCAGTTTGGGCGATGCTTGCTTGGTCATAGGTTGCTCGTCCACAATGTGCCTGTTCGCGCTAGTCTAGCACGGATCGGCGCGCCTGTCAAACGGGGGGCACAGGGACCGCGGTCCCTGGCTCAAGCTGGCAAGTCCCCTGCGGCATTCCATGCCGGGCGGCATGGAATGCCGTTGGGACTTGCCAAGATAAGCCGGCGAATTCGATTCGCCGGGATTCATCCGCCGGAAGCCGTGCGCCGGCGCCCCCGCCTACAGCAAATCCTCGCTGAGCATTACCAGCCGGTGGGGCTTCAGGAGGCGCACCTTGCCCTCCTCGGATTCCACCAGCCCGTCCTTTTGGAACTTACTCATGGTGCGGATGGCGGTCTCGATGGTGGTGCCGGACATGTCGGCGAGGTCCTGGCGGGAGAGGGGCAGGTCGATGAGGATGGAGCCCTTGGCGCCGGCGACGCCCAGCTTGCCCGCCAGCTTGACCAGGTTGAGCGCCACCCGCCGCTCCACCCGCTCCAGCGCCAGGGAGCGCATCATCCGGTAGGCGTCCTCCAGCCGGCCGGTGAGCTCTTCCGCCAGCGCGCGGGTCATCTCGGGGTAATCGGCCAGGAGCGGCATGAAATCTTCATAGGCGATGGCGAGGATGCTGGAATCCTCCATGGCCTGGCCGGTGGCCGCGTGCACCTGTCCGCGCAGCAGCGACTCGACGCCGATGAAACGGCCGGGGCTCAACACCTCCAGCACCAGGTCCTTGCCCGCGTCGGAGCTTTTCACCAGCTTGACCTGCCCGGTCTGGACGATGCCAGCCCAGAGGGCGGGCTCGCCCTCCAGGAAAAGGACGTCCCCGCGGGCGAAGCGGCGCTCGCCAAAGCGCCCGGCCACCCGCGCCAGGTCGGCGTCGGCCAGGGCCGCGAAATAGGGCGTCTGGCGCAAAAATCCTCGGATCATGGCAGGGCCTCGCTCTCGTTGGGGGTCATCGCGCCGCGGGGGAGCCGGATGATAAAGCAGGCCCCCTGGCCGGGGCGGCTCTGCACCGCGATGGAACCGTGGTGGTCCTCGACGATCTTGGCCGAGATCGCCAGCCCCAGGCCGGTGCCATACTGCTTGCCGTGGGTCACAAAGGGCTCGAACAGGGTGCTCTTGATCTCCGGGGGAATCCCCGGCCCGTTATCGGCCAGCCAAAACTCGACCTGGTCCTCGGCAAGCTGGCAGGTGATCATGAACACGCCATCGGGGCGGTCCAGCGCGTCGCGGGCATTGTCGGCGATGTTCATAAAGACGCGCCACATCTTGTCGCGGTCCATCAGCACCTCGCCATCGTAGCGGAGCCGCCGCTCGATGCGGATGTTGCGCTTGGTGAAATCGGGCTCCAGCAGCGCGCAGAGGTCGTCCACGAACGGGCCGACGGGGGTGGGGCGCAAGGCCAGCGCGCTGCTCCCCCGGGCATAGTCCAGGATCTCCTGGGTCATCCCCACAAAGGCGTCGATGGTGTTCAGGATGATCGCGGAAAAGCGCTCCCGCGTATCGGCGGGGAGATCGGCGCGCCCCAGCAGGTCCGCATACCCCTTGATGGTGGTCATGGGGTTCTTGAGGTCGTGGATGATGCCGGAGGCCATCCGCCCGACCACGGAGAGGCGCTCGGCGCGGATCAGCTCGTCCTGGGCCTGGCGCAGCTCGGCGAGGGCCTGCTCCAGCGCCAGGTTCTGGGCCTGGAGGTGATCGTAGAGCCGGGCGATGCGCAGGGCGGTGGCGGCCTGGTCGGCAAAGCCCTTCACCAGCGCCAGGTCGCCCTGGGTAAAGAGCCGCTCGCTCAGGCGGGTGTCCAGGTAGATGGCGCCCACCAGCTCGTCGGGCGTCTCCAGCGGCACCGCCAGCACGCCGCGGATCTGGTAGGCGATGATGCTCTGGCTGGCCTGGAAGCGGGGGTCCTCCTGGGCGTTGGTGGTGATCACCGGCTGGTGGGTGGAGAGGACGCGGCGGATCAGCGCGTGGCTGATCTCCGCCTGGGCGTTATCGGACTCGCCGGAGGAAAAGCGCCGGGCCACGGCCACCTCGAAATCGTCGCGCGCGGCGTCATAGAGCACCAAAAAGCCCCGCTCGGCCTGGGCCAGCAGGATGGCGCGATCCATGATAAAGCCGAGCAGGTGCCCCAGGTCGAGGATGGTGTTGATCTGGCGGCTGACCTCGTAGAGGGAGGAGAGCTCGTCGCTGACTCGGCCGAGCGCGCCCACCTCGCCGCGCAGGCGGTGCAGCTCGTCCATGGCCTGGCGCGCGGACGGGGCGTCGCCGCGTTGCCAGCGCCGCAGGGCGCTCTCCAGGTTGTCCAGGGTCTCGTTGATCGGGCTCATGGCCTCGCCTAATACATGTACTTCATCCAGGATTCCGCGGCGCGGCCCTGGCGCAGCATCACCAGCGCGACGTAGCGGGGCCGTCCGGGCGGGGCCAGCAGCGGCATGCCCGCCTCTTCCGGGGTGCGGTTGCCCTTGCGCTGGTTGCAGGCCAGGCAAGCGGTCACCACGTTCTCCCAGGTGCTGGCCCCCCCGCGCGAGCTGGGGACCACGTGGTCCACGGTCAGTTGGGCGCGGCCGGGGCTGCCGCCGCAATACTGGCAGGTGAAATTGTCGCGCGCCAGGATGGTGCGCCGGCTCACCGGCAGCGCCATGCGGTGCGGCAGCCGCACATAGGCGACCAGGCGGATCACCGAGGGCACCGGCATGGAGAGGTTTTCGGCGCGCAGCCGCGCGCGGGTGGCCTCCACCATCTCGGCCTTGTCCTTGAGCAGCAGGACGACGGCCCGGCGCACGGACACCACGCTGAGGGGCTCATAGGTCGCGTTCAGCACCAGCACTCCGCCCAACGCTCGTGACCCCTTTCCCCGATCCCTGGCGGGCAGCACCCTCGGCTGCCCAAAGGACGCTTTTGGCCCGGCACACAAAGAGGCGCGCACTCGTCTGGGCGCGCCCGTATCTGCGGCGATGGGATGCGCGATGGGATGATCCCGTGGCGGGGAGCGCGCAGCCGGGTACTCGGCCGCTCCGCGCCACGTTTGGGTATTATTATACTCCCTGGCCCCGCGGCTGTCAATTGGTTTGTTTGCGCGCCAGGGCCAGGGACCGAGGTCCCTGGCTCATGCTGGCAAGTCCCCTGCGGCATGGAATGCCGTTGGGACTTGCCAGCATGCCATTCCATGGCGCTAAGCCGGCGAATCCCATTCGCCGGCAAGGCCAGGCGCGGGTACAATGGCGCCATCGTGCGTGTCTCCTGATCCGCCCGATCCGTGGAATCCGTGTCCCATTTCCGGGGAGCCGCCATGCCCGCATCCGAATCCGGCAGCTATCTCCTCCTCCTGCATCTGGAGCGACCCGCCACGCTGCGCATCGGCGCGCTGGGCGTCCACGCGCTGCCCGCGGGCTATTACCTCTATGCGGGCAGCGCGCTGGGGAGCGGCGGGCTGGGCGCCCGGCTGGGCCGCCACCTCCGCCGGGAAAAGCGCCGCCACTGGCACATCGACTATTTGCTGGAGGCGGCGGAGGTGGTGGAGGTCTGGGTGGTCCGCGGCGGCGAGCGGCGCGAGTGCGACCTGGCCCGCGCGGCGCTGGCCCTCCCCTGCGCCAGCGCGCCCATCCCCCGCTTTGGCGCGTCCGACTGCCGCTGCCCCGCCCACCTGGTCCACCTGCCCCGCCGCCCGCGCCGGGAGGAGGTGGGGATGGGGGTGGAGGGGTATGGCGCGCTGTAGGGGCACCCCCCCGTGGGTGCCCCGCCGGGTCGGGGCCTGGGGCAGGCACGGGGGCCTGCCCCAGGCCCCCGCTTTGCACAAATACCCAATCGGTGCTATATTACCTTGTTAGTGTGACCCGATCGCTCGGGTCGTGTCGCCGTGGGAGCTGCGCAACGAAGCTGCAACCTTCCCTGCCGCTGCCACGGCATTCCTTTTCCCCGCCAGCGGGACAGCGACCGACCAGGCCGCGTGGAGCGAAGGACGCTTGCGAGAGGGGGTGAGAGCTCCGTTCAACAGGGGCCCGTACCAGTTGGTTTCCCATTTACCATTGTTCAGGAGGAGTTCGAGAGATGAGTATCAAAAATAAGGCATGGCGCTGGCTCGTCGTCGCGGCCATGCTCCTGCCCGTCCTGGCAGGCTGCGCCCAACCGACGCCCGAGGTCATTGAAAAGCCCGTGACCGTGGTCGTCGAAAAAGAGGTCACCGTCAAGGAGACCGTCGTCGTTGAGAAGGAAAAAGAAGTCGTCGTCGTGGTCACCCCGACCGCCGTCCCGACGGCCGCCGCCACGCCGCTGCCCGCGGTGAACATCCCCTTCAAGAACCCGGACACCTTTATCGTGGCCACCATCGGCGATCCCGAGACCCTGGATCCCGCGTGGACCTACGAGACGGCTGGCGCCGGCATCGAGTCCAACATCTATGAAGGGCTCGTCTTTTTCAACCGCGAGCAAGTCACCGAGTTCGTCCCGGCCCTCGCCGAGAGCTGGACCATCTCGGATGACGGCCTGACCTATGTGTTCAACATCCGCAAGGGCGTCACCTTCCATCAGGGCGGCACCCTGGAGCCGCACGACGTGGCCTACTCGCTGCAGCGCGGCATGCTGCAGGACCGCGCCGGCGGCCCGCAGTGGATGATGCTGGAGCCGATCTTTGGCTATAGCTCCATCAAGGACCTGGCCATGGACACCGCCAAGGTGGACGATTTCGCCAAGGTCGACGCCGCCTCCCTCGTGGCCGTGGCCGAGCTGGTCAAGGCCGCCGTGGTCGCGGATGACGCCGCTGGCACCGTCACCCTCAAGCTGGCCACCCCCGCCCCGTGGTTCTTCCAGGTGCTCGCCCAGAACTTTGGCGCGGTCCTGGACATGGAGTGGATGGTCGAGAAGGGCGACTGGGACGGCGCGAGCGACACCTGGACCAAGTGGACTGACCCCGCCCAGGAAGCCACCGTGCTGTTCAACGTGGCCAACGGCACCGGCCCCTACATGCTGGAAAAGTGGGAGCCCGGCGTCGAGATCACCATGGTCGCCAACGACAAGTACTGGCGGACCGAGCCCATGTGGGAAGGCGGCCCTTCCGGCGTGGCCAAGATCAAGCGCGCCGCCATCAAGATCGTGACCGAGTGGGGCACCCGCCTCGCCATGTTGCAGGCCGGCGACGCTGACTTTACCAGCGTGGACCTGGCCTACATCTCGCAGGTCGATCCGATGGTCAAGGACGTCTACCTGGGCCCCACCATGGACGCGCCCAAAGAGACCATCAACCCCAACGGCGCGCTGCGCCTGTTCAAGGGGCTGGCCAACCCGTCCATGACCCCGGCGCAGTTCTTCCAGAAGATCAATGTCGAGGGCGGCAACCCCTTCCTCGGCAGCGGCGCTCTGGATGGCAACGGCATCCCGGCGGATTTCTTCTCGGACATCCACGTCCGCAAGGCCTTCAACTATTCCTTCGACTGGGAGACCTTCATCGCCGACGCTCTGCAGGGCGAGGGTGTCCAGCCGCGCGGCCCCATCGTCGCCCCGCTGTTGGGCTATGATGAGAACCAGCCGGTCTACTCCTACGATCCCGTCAAGGCCGAGGAAGAGTTCAAGGCGGCCTGGGGCGGCGAGGTCTGGGCGAAGGGCTTTTACGTGCAGATGCACTACAACATCGGCAACGATACTCGCCGTATCGCCGCTGAAGTGCTGAAGCAGAACATCGAGGCCCTCAACCCCAAGTTCAACATCGAAGTCGTCGCGGTGCCCTGGCCGACCCTGCTGGCCGCCCGTCGCGCTGGCAAGCTGCCCGTCTATGTCGGCGGCTGGCTGCAAGACTATGCGGACCCCTCCAACTGGGTCCACCCGTTCATGCACTGCGGCGCGGGCGCCTATGCCCCCGCTCAGAACCTGGGCGAAGAGTTCTGCACCAAGGCCGAGGAGCTGATCGCCGCTGGCGTCTCCTCCAGCGACCCCGCGGTGCGCGAGCCGATCTACAAGGAACTGCAGAACCTGGCGTACGAGTACGCCATCGACATCTTTCTGTTCCAGACCACCGGCCGCCACTACGAGCAGAGCTGGATTCAGGGTTACTACTATAACCCGCAGTACCCCGGCAGCTACTCCTGGATCTATGCGCTGAGCAAGGTCCAGCCGTAACTGGCCCGCGTCACGCTAGAAAAGGGGCGAGGGCGCAAGCCCTTGCCCCCTTTCCGGTTTGCGGGAGTGCGTCTGAAGCGCTGTTCTTACAGCGCCAGGCGCCCTCCCCCAAGCCTCGCCGTGAGAGCACGGCGATGAATCGCCGTGCTACGCCGCTACGCCCGATAAGCTCGGGCTTCCAGATCCTTTGCGGCAAGGAATGCCGGGCGGCATGGAATGCCGGGCGGCATGGAGTGCCGAAGAGCCTGATTCTATCAGGCGCGGTCAAGTAGCTCGGCGAGTTCATCGCCGAGCGGCCGGGGCGGCTAGATGGGCCATTCCATGCCGGCGTCGCTCTGGGGCGAGCGTGCGCCCGTACAGAGTCTTATCTTTTCAGGAGAGTTTTCATGTACAGATACATCATCCGTCGCCTGCTGATGCTGCCGATCCTCTTGTTCGGCGTATCCATCCTCATCTTTGGCATGTTGCAGTTCCTGACGCCCTACGAGCGCGCCGCGCTCTACGTCTCGGATATTCCCAAGCGCGAGGGCGCCATCGACGACATTGTGGAAAAGTACGGCCTCAACGACCCCTTTTACGAGCAGTATGGCCGCTGGATCGGCAACGTGCTCAAGGGCGATCTCGGCTTTTCCAAGACCGGCAAGCAGCCCGTGGCCGAGCTGATCAAGACCTACTTTCCCGCCACGGCCGAGCTGGCGCTTTGGGCCGCCTTCCCGCTGATCTATATCGGCATCCAGCTCGGCATCCTCTCCGCCACCCACCAGAACTCGCTGCTGGATTGGTTCGTGCGCACCTTTGCCGTGATCGGCTGGTCGTTCCCCACCTTTGTCTTTGGCCTGCTGATGCTGATGATCTTTTACGCCAAGCTGGACTGGTTCCCGGCAGGCAGGCTCTCCGACTGGGCCGCGCAGGCCATCGCCTCCGAGGGCTTTCGCCAGATCACCCGGATGCACTCGTTCGACGCGCTCCTCAACGGGCGGCTGGACATCTTTTGGGACGCCCTGCGCCACATCATCCTGCCGGTGATCACCCTCTCCTACCTGAGCTGGGCGCTGCTGATGCGCGTGACCCGCTCCTCCATGCTGGAGGTGATGCGGCAGGAATACGTCAACACCGCCCGCGCCAAGGGGCTGGCCAATCGGGACGTGGTCAACCGCCACGCCCGCCCCAACGCCATGATCCCCGTGGTCACCATCGGCGGGTTGACCCTGGTCGGCTTGCTCAGCGGCCTGGTCATCACCGAGACGATCTTTAACTATCGCGGCATGGGCTACTTTTTTGCGCAGGCAGCCTCGCAACTGGACGTGATCACCGTGTTGGGCTTTGCCATGTTCAACGGCGCGATCCTGGTGTTGGGCAACCTCGTCGTTGACATCCTATACGGCTTTATCGATCCGCGAGTGAGGCTATCATGACCTTCAAGAAACTGGTCCGGACCTTTTTCCGCAACCCCCTGGCCGTGCTGGGGCTGGTGCTGCTGCTCTTTTTCGTCGCCGTCGCCATCCTGGCGCCGGTGCTGGCGCCGCCGGTGGGCGAGCGGGGACGGCTGAACCCCTACCGCATCCCGCGGGATGGCTTTAGCGCGCCGCCGGAGCCGCCCAGCGAGGAGCACCCCTTCGGCACCACCGAGGGGCAATACGACATCTATTACGGCGTGGTCTGGGGCACCCGCACCGCCTTCCAGGTGGGCATCGCCATGACCGTCGCCACCCTGCTCATCGGCTTGGTGGTCGGCTCCATCGCCGCCTATTACGGCGGCTGGGTCGACGAGCTGCTGATGCGCATCGTGGAGATCTTTCAGGCCTTCCCCTTCCTGCTGGCCGCCATCACCCTCTCGGCGGTGTTGCAGGCCAAGCTGGGCAAGGGGCTCCTCACCGGCATGATCGCGCTGGTCGCCTTTGGCTGGACCACCTACGCCCGGCTCATCCGCGGCGACATCCTGGCCGTCCGCCAGCGCGACTATGTGCTGGCCGCGCGGTCGGTGGGCGTCAAGGACCTCACCATCCTGGTCCGGCACATCATCCCCAACGCCATTTTCCCCACCATCGTGCTGGCCTCCATGCGCATCGGCGACTATGTGCTGAGCTTTGCCGGGCTGAGCTTTTTGGGCCTGGGCACCGAGGTCGGCTACGCGGACTGGGGGCAGCTCATCAGCTTTGCGCGCAACTGGATCCCCGCGCTGGCGGAGCACTGGTACATCCTGGTCTATCCCGGCGCCGCCATCGTGCTCTTCGTGCTGGCCTGGAACCTGGTCGGCGACGCCTTCCGCGACATCATGGACCCCCGCCTGCAAGGCAGCCGCTAAGCGAGCGGGCGCGCCAATTCCATAGGGGCGAAAATGTAGGGGCAATTCACGAATGCCCCTACATTTTTGCGTCCGGCTGTGGCGCAAGCCTCTGGCTTGCGCGCCGGTGGGCACGCAACCCGGAGGATCGCGCTACACCTACCCCACCGGCGCCAGCAGCCGGGGGGTATGGCGCAAGCCAGAGGCTTGCGCCACACGGCTCTCCAGACGCAATCCGGAGGATTGCGCCCCGCCTACCCCGCCACCAGGGCGAGGGACGCGACGTAGGGCGCCAGGGCCAAGAGCGCCAGCAGCGGATGGCCGCGGCGGGTGGCGTTGTTGCTATCCCAGTTGAAGAGATAGATCGCCAGCGCCAGCGCGATGAGGCCGCCCGCGGCCAGCACCCCGACGGCCAGCCAGGGCGACCAGGCCGCGGCCTCCCCATAGGCCAGCCCCTGGAACGCCTGCATGGCGTGGGCGGAGGGGAGCAGCGCCGAGATCGGCCGCACCCCGGCGGGCAGCACCGTCAGCGGCATCATCAGCCCGCCGATGAGCATGGACGGCAGAAAGACGAGTTGCGAATAGAGCACCACCGACCGCGAGTTGCTGGCCATGACGCCGATGAGCGCCCCCAGCGCCCCGCACGAGAGCGCCGCCAGCAGCGTCACCCCGGCGAAGGCCAGCCAGTTGGTCGGGGCGCGGCCGCCAAAGAGCGGCGCGGCGGTGAGCGCCACCACCGTCGAGGCGATCAGCGCGTGGATCACGGCGGAAAGCGCCGGGATGCTCAGGATCGACGCGGCGGGCACGCCGTTGATCTTGAAGCTGCGATAGATCCCCGCCTCGCGGGATTCCACCAACGGTCCCGGCAGCCCCAGCATGGTCGCCGCCAGGATGACGAACACCACCATCGCCGGGGCCATGGTCTCCCGGAACCCCGGGTTGACCTGGGTCATCACCAGCCCCGTCATGACATAGAACCCCAGCGGAAAGAGATAGTTCATCATGAGCTGGGTGGAATTGCGCAGCCCCGTGCGGAACTCGAAGGCGAAATGGGTGATAAAGGCGCTCATGCGGCCCCTCCGTTGGTGATCTCCAGGAAACGCTCCTCCAGCGAGGGGCGCTCCACGCGCAGGTCGATGAGCCGGTCGTCGCGCTCCTTGAGGCGGGCCAAGAGGGCGGCCACCGTGGGGGCGGGATCGGCGCTGAAATAGATGGCGTACTCGTCCTGGGCGGCGCGGCTGACCACGGCGGGGGGCTCGTACCCCTCGGCCAGCAGCAGCCCCCGCTCGGTGCGTACGGAGACCTTGGTGAGGCCCGCGCCCGCGGCGGTGATCTCGCGGGGCGTCCCCTCGGCGACGATCTTGCCGCGCAAGAGGATGGCGATGCGGTCGCTCATTTTCTCCGCCTCGGCCATGTCGTGGGTGGCCAGGATGAGGGCCGTCCCGGCGTCGCGCAGCTCGGCCATCAGGGCGTGCAACTCGGCGCGCGACTCGACGTCCAGCCCGGCGGTGGGCTCGTCCAGCAGCACCACCGGCGGCTGGTGGGCGACCGCCAGCGCCAGGGCCAGCCGCCGCTGCTGCCCCGTGGAGAGCTGGCGGTAGGGGGTGTCCACCTTGGCGCCCAGCCCCAGCCGCTGCAGCAGGTCGCCGCGGGGGGCCACGTCGTGGTAGGCGGCAAAGAAGCGCATCGCCTCGCGGGGGGTCATGTCGGCGGGGAGGCCGCCCACCTGCAACTGCACGCCGATCAGGTCGCGCAGCCTGCGGGGATGGCGGGCCGGGTCCACGCCCAGCACGTCCAGCCGCCCCCCATCGCCCCGGCGGATCCCCTCCAGGCACTCCAGGGTGCTGGTCTTGCCCGCGCCGTTGGGCCCCAGCAGGCCGAAAATCTCGCCGCGCCGCACCGTCAAGCTGATGCCGTCCACGGCGGTAAAGGCGCCGTAGCGCTTGGTAAAGCCCTGCACCGTGACCGCTGTCTCGTTCACGCACAACCTCCCCTCGCCGCGCGCTGGCGGCCCGTCTAGCCGATATACGCACGAGGGGGCGATAGCGTTTCGCGATATATGTAGTAGCGGCTTGGTTCCCGTGGCGCCCACGTGGCGCAAGCCGGAACGACCAAGTCGTCACTACACGGAGGATGTATGTAGTAGCGACTTTAGTCGCTCCTGTGGCGCAAGCCGGAACGATCAAGTCGTCACTACATAGAGTGCTCGCGCGACGCGATCAGCGATCCGCCCATTTGACACCCCGCGCATACGGGGATACAATAACCCCATCTCGACCGAGGTGACTATCTGATGAAGTACATCGCGTTGGGCCGCGGGCAGCTCGCGCTGCCGCTGGTCATGGGCTCGCTGAACCACAGCCCCTGGATGAGTGCGCCCTAACGCGGAATATTATGTCAATACAAGCCGTGGGCGCGCTGCGCTCACGGCTTTTTTTGTTAAGGCTCGCCGGTCGCGAGCCTCGCCGTGAGCCGGGGGTTCGTCCTCGAACCCAGCGCCCCCCCTTTCGGGAGGAGACCATGATCATCTGCAAACTGGACCACGTCGCCCACCAGTACGTCACCCAGCCGGTGCTGCGGGACGTGACCTGGGAGATCCACACGGGCCACAAGATCGGCCTGGTCGGGGCCAACGGCGCCGGCAAGTCCACCCTGCTCCGCCTCATCGCCGGCGAGCTGGCCCCCGAGTCGGGCGCCATCTACCGCCAAAAGGACCAGCGCATCGGCTACCTGGCCCAGGAGCCCGCGCTGGACCCCCAGCGCACCGTCTGGCAGGAGGCCTTGGGCGGGGCGGCGGAGGTGGTGGCGGCGGAGGCCGAGCTGCGCCGGTTGGAGGGGCGCATGGCCGACCCCGCGGTGGCCGCCGACGAGGCCGCGCTGGCCCGGGTGATGGCCGCCTACGACCGGGCCCATCACGCCTTCGAGCAGGTGGGCGGCTATGCCGCGGAGAGCCGCGTGCGCGGCATCCTGGCGAGCCTGGGGCTGCGCCCCGACCAGCTCGACCAGCCGGTGGGGCAGCTCTCCGGCGGGCAGCGCAAGCTGGTGGGGCTGGCCAAGCTGCTCGCCGCCGACGCCAATTTCCTGCTGCTGGACGAGCCCGATAACCACCTGGATTTGGAGGCCAAGGCCGACCTGGAGCGCCTGATCGCCGAGTTCCCCGGCACGGTGGTGATCGTCTCCCACGACCGCTACCTGCTGGACGGCTGCGTGACGCACATCGCCGAGGTGGAGGACGGCAAGCTGACCTCCTTCGCCGGGGATTACTCGGCCTATGCGGTGGACAAGCAGTTGCGGCTCTTGCGCCAGCAGCAGATGTACGAGGCGCAGCAAAAAGAGATCGCCCGGATCGAGGCGGCCATCGCCCGCTTCGAGTATTGGGCCAGCGTGGTGGTCAACGAGCGGCACGCCAAGCAGGCCCGCTCCCGCCGCAAAATGCTGGACCGCATGGAGCGGATCGAGCAGCCGACGCTGGAGCGCCGCCGTATGGACCTGGACCTGGGCGGCTGGCGCGGCTCGCACAAGGTGCTCGAGATCGTGGGGCTGGGCAAGGCGTTCGCGGACGAGGGCGGCGACGCGCGCGTGGTGCTGGACGGGCTCGACCTGCTGATCTGGCACGGCGAGCGGGTGGGGCTCTTGGGCCCCAACGGCGCGGGCAAGACGGTGCTGCTGCGCTGCATTCTGGGGCAGGAGGAGCCCACCGCGGGCGAGGTGCGCGTCGGCCCCAGCGTGGAGATCGGCCACTATGCCCAGCAGCACGAGACGCTGGACCTGGACCACACGCTCATCGAGGAGGTGCGCCTGGTCAAGCCGATGTACGAGAGCCAGGCGGCGGCGTTTTTGGGGCGGTTCCTCTTTCCCTACGAGATGACGCGCAAGCGGGTGCGCGAGCTATCGGGCGGGGAGCGCAACCGCCTGCAACTGGCCAAGCTGATGCTGCGCGATACCAACTTTTTGCTGCTGGACGAGCCGACCAACAACCTGGACCTGCCCTCCTGCGAGGTGCTGGAGGGCGCGCTGGACGACTATCAGGGGACGGTGCTGGTGGTCTCGCACGACCGCTACTTCCTGGATCGCGTGGTGGACCGCATCGTGGAGCTGGACGGGGGGCGCCTGACCGAGTATCCGGGGGATTACACCTACTATGCGGGAAAGAAGGCGGCGCGGAAATAAGACAGGCCCCCGACCGCTCGACTGGCCGGGGGCCGCTTGATCCACGCGCGTTACTCGTCTTTCTTGCCCTTCTTTTCCTTCTTGTCCTTCTTGTCCTTCTTGTTCTTCTTCTTGCCTGCCATTGGCCTCACCTCCCCTCATTGGTACGTGAGGGCATTGTATCACAGATAGCGATTTTGCGCTGTAGGGGCAACCCCCCGTGGTTGCCCCGCGACCCGTGGTTGCCCCGGGGTCCGGAAGAGGGCGGGCACAGGGGCCCGCCCGTACATCGAATCCTCTGCCCGGGGTCCGGAAGAGGGCGGGCACAGGGGCCCGCCCGTACATCGAATCCTCTGCCCCGGGTCCGGATGAGGGCGGGCACAGGGGCCCGCCCGTACATCGAATCCTCTGCCCCGGGTCCGGATGAGGGCGGGCACGGGGGCCCGCCCGTACATTTGATTCCCTGCCCCAGGGCCCGACGGCATTCGACGGCCGAGGTCAATCGCGGCCTTGCGCGGCGGGGTTCTCCTCGTCCAGCGCCCATTGCGCCGGGTTGTTCATGATGTATTCGCGGATGCGGTCGCAATCGGCCTGGTCGCGGACGATGTGCTCGTAATAATTCCTCTGCCACAACCGCCCGGGGAATGGCGGCCACCCCGATTGGTGGACCCCGCCGGTGTATCGTTTCGTGGTCAACGTCTTGAACCGGTGCACCACATCCGGCAGGGTCATCCGTGTCGCGTCATCCGTTGTAGGGGCAGGCCCCCGTGCCTGCCCCGCGTCCCGTGCCTGCCCCGCGTCCCGTGCCTGCCCCGCGTCCCGTGCCTGCCCCGCGTCCGGCGTGACGCAATCGGCCCCGGAAGGAGGGCGGGCACGGGGGCCCGCCCGTACATCGGTGAGGAGGATGATGCCGTGAATGTGGTTGGGCATGACGACAAAAGCGTCCACCTCGACGCCGGGGTAATGAACGGACAATTGGTCCCAAACCTCCTGCACCATGCGCCCGGCGTCGGTGAGGAGCACGATCCCCTCCTCGACGATACCGAAGACGCAGGCGCGGTCCTGCGCGCAGATGGTGACGTAATACGCGCCGCGCAGGCCGTAATCGTACCCACGCAGGCGGATGGAGCGACGATGGTGACGATCTGGGTCGAAGCGCATCAGGTCACGCCTCTCCACGATGCGAATCTTGTTGTCGGAGCTTAGCTGTAGACAGCAAGGGGTGTGATCCGCATCTCCCAGATCCCCTTGACCCGATCGATGGGCTCCCACACCTGGGCATATACCTTGAGGGGAATGGACCGGCCAACCGACTGTGCATAGTTCCCGGCATAGTTGGGATCGATGGCATCCTTGCGCAGCATCATGCCGATTGTTACTCGTCCGATTCCTGCATTCAAGTACTCGTTGACGGGATGCTCAAAAGTGCACTGGTAGGATCCGTCGGGCCCATCCGAGATGGTGAATTTGCCTTCCATGAGCAACCAGCCGCTCGCCGCTTCCAGGCGAAGAAGCGTCGCTTCCGCCGCCTTCTTCTTCAACAGCGCGCGCTGCTGTTCGAGTTGCGCGGGGTCCGTGCGCATACCCCATTGCGACTCCAACGCAGCGACGCTCTTGTTGAAAGCATCGAGCTCGGAGAGATCAACATCGGCAGACTCCAGGCCCAACGCTACCTGGCCTTCCCTGATCGTCTTTTCCTGGTAGAGACGGAACTTTTCCGCCAAGGAGAGATCAGGGATCTTGTAGGTGCTGACGGTTTTGTTCTGGGCCTTTTTGCCGACCTTTGCTCCAAATACCTGGGGGATCGTCCCTGACGCCTCGCCAGTGACCTCCCCGCCAACCTCGCGCGTGATCTGCTCACTGGTGCGTCGCCTGGAGTAGTCGTTATACAGGCTCTCGATCTGATCCTTGTTCGCAACATGCAGCGACACGGAAGGGATGTTAAGGAACTTTTTCCCTGGATCGGCTGCAGCAGGGGCCGCAGCTGCAGCCTGTTGTTCAAGTTGGGATACTCTCTGGTCCGTCGCCTGCAGTCGCAGCAAGTACTCATGATCGGTCGCACGTCTGATCTGTTGGAGCACAAAACCAAGCAGCCCCGCCAGAGCGAAACCAAACAGCAGGCCGGCGAGAAAGATGGTACCTCCTGGCAGCCCTTCGGGGGCGGCGACAGACCGGGGCCCATCGGGCGATTCTGGAAGGAACTTGGGCGCTATCGCAAGCAGCAAGACAAGGGCTACATACCCGGCTAGCTTGACGAGGTTATCCTTCGAGGCTTTCATGGATGGCTTCGCTGACGAGTTGAGCGTTCCCATACCGCTTATCTCCCTCCGGATCTATGCGCAATCCCGCTTCACACCGAAACCAAGCAACACAGCCGATCGCGGGGCCCAACTCCTCTCGAGCTGATATGGACAGGCGAGAGCCGGTCAGGTCCTGGGTCTTGCGCCCATGATACCGCAGGCGTGGGTACGTGTCAAACGCGAAAAAAGACAAGAGGGGCAACCGCCGTCGCCATTCCATGCCGCGGTTGCCCCTCCCATATCCATTGTAGGGGCAGGCCCCCGTGCCTGCCCCGGGTCCCGTGCCTGCCCCGGGTCCCGGCCTGCCCTGGGTCCGGAAGAGGGCGGGCACGGGGGCCCGCCCCTACCCTATCTCCGCCCGCCGAGGAGCTTTTTCACGAACCCAAAGATCTCGTCCAGCGCCGAGCCGGACTTGTTGGTGTCCAGCATGACGTTGAGCATGCTCAGCAGGTTGGGGTTCTCCTGCGCCACCACCTGTTGCTGCTGGCCCAGGAACGAGGCCAGGCCGCCCGTGGAAAAACCCTGCTGCTGTTGCTGCTGCCCCAGCGCGCCCATCAACAGCGGCGCGGCGATCTGCAAAAGCTGCCCCATCTGGTTGGGCTGCAGGCCTGTGTTCTGCGCCAGCCCCTGGGTCACGGCCTGCTGCTGGCCGCCCAGCACGTGGCCGAGGATCCCCTGCCCGTTGGCGGCCTGGGGATTCGCCAAAAAGCCGCCCAGGTTGCTCAGGATCGAGCCGTCGTGGTCTTCCACCAGCGCCTGCTGCAGCGACTGCGCGCCCTGCGGGTTGGAGGCGTTGTTCGCCAGCGCCGACACCAGCAGCGGCACCGCCGCGCCCAGCGCCGATCCGGTGGTGGACTCGTCCGCGCCGATCTGCTGGCTGATCTGGGAAAGCCCCCCGCCGGAGAGGGTCTGCATCAAAAGGTTGGTCAGTGCGTCCATTGGTTACTCTCTTTCTCGAAATGCCCGTCCCCATAGCCGTGTGACCCCTCCAGTGTAGCACCATGCAGGGCAATCGGCAAAACCACGAAATACACCAGATACACCAGACAATTCCTCCGATTGCTCGTGTTTTTCGTGTGTTTCGTGGTTATTGCTCCTCCCCCAGCACGAACTCGACGGCCAGCGCCCGCCCGGCGGCCAGCTCCAGCGCCTCCTCCACGACCCGGCGCAGGCGATGGTCGAGCCAATCGCGGGTGTAGGGGTGGTCCACGGCGACCACGGCGGACCCCTCCCCCAGCGCCACCAGCGCCGTGTGCCCGGCCAGGTAGCGCTGATGCGTCGCCGCGGGCAACTGCAGCGCCAGCTCCCCCAGCGCCGCCTCCCACAGCCGCGCCGTCTCGGCGCCGACGCCGTGCCGCTGGGCCATCCGCTGGACGAAATCGGGCGGCAGCTCGCGCCGGGGCAGCGGCTCGGGCGGGGCGGCGGCAGCCTCCTCCGGAGCCCGAGCAGGCGGCGGTCCGGCGGCGTACCCCTCCTCGATGGCGCTCCGCAAGAGGCCGGGCGGGTTGCGGATACCGTCGGGATCGTCGCGCAGCCGCGTGTCCAGCCAGGCAAGCTGCTCCCGGATGCGGGCGGCGGGGTGCTCGCGCGCCAGCTCCCGGGCCGCCTTGGGCGTGATCCCGCGCTCGATCAGGGCTCGGACCAGAACATCACCATCATGTTCGATCTGGATGTCTCTATTTGGATTGGGGTCATTTTTTGACCCACTTGGGGGGTCATTTTTTGACCCACTTGGCGCAGGTGGGTCATTTTTTGACCCACCTTGTGGGTCATTGGGCCACCCGCTGCGCGGGTCGCCTCCTGACTCACCTTGCAGATCATCGAGCGGCTCGCCTGGCGCGGGCTGGGGCGCCTGCTCGGCCTTCCAGTGGGCGTACGCGAGGCAGCGCCCGTGGACGGGGCAGGTGGGGCACTCGGAGCCGCCCGACCACGCCACGAACTCGGCGCGGGCCAGCGGATCGTGGACAAAGGCGAGATAGGAGCCGCGCTGCACCGAGAGGGGCTCGCCCCGGCGGCGGGCCGTCTGGCGGAGCGCCGCCCACTCGTCTTCGCCCAGCACGTCGCTGGCGCGGGCCAGCACCAACAGCCCCGCCCGCACCAGCCGCGCGCGGATGCTCGCCAGGGTGGCGCGGTGGCGGATGCCGTGCGCCGCCTGGATGGCCGCCTGGCCGGTCCAGCCATAGCCCGCCAGCTCGGCGTAGGCGCCGCCGCCGTGCTGGTGCAGCCGGTACCAGTTCCAGAGGGCGATCCCCTCCAGCCCCAGCAGGCGGCCGTAGCAATAGTGCATCTCGCGATAGACCAGGGCGAAATCTTCCTGGCGCTGGCGCAGCCGCAGCCGCGCGGCGGGCGATTTCGGTAGCGACATGGGCAGTCCTTTGCGCGCATGGCAAGGGTGTGGCGCGAGCCATCGCGCCGGTGTAGCAGCCTGATGTGTGGCAGCCTGTGGTGTGGCAGCTCGATGTGTAGCCGCCTGTGTGTGGCAGCTCGATGTGTAGCTGCCTGTGTGTGCGGCTGCCTGTGTGTGGCTGCTTGCGCGATTGCCCAGCGACCTTGGCGTTGCGACCGCCGCGCCGGAACGAATGAATTCGTCACTACCCGGACGGAACGAATGAATTCGTCACCACCCGGATGGAGCCAGGTAGCGGCGGCTTGAGCCGCCCCGGGCTCCGAGCTTGTTGCGTGGCTGCCCATCTCCCGCCCTAGCGCGCGAGGAGGCCGACGCGGGAGGAGTAGAGGGCGCGCCTGCTGTCGTAGCGCAGCAGCAGAGATCCCACGCGGCGGGAGATCGCGGCGGTGCTGAGCCGGGGGTCGGTGATGGTGATCCTGTCCCATAGCTCGAGGCCGGGGACGAGGGGCACGGTGACATAGCCGCTGCGGGTCTGCCACATGCCGCGGTAGGTGTCGCCCTCCACGGCGTTGAGGGCGGGTGCGCTGGCCGCCAGGGCGGTGAGGTCGTCGATGCTGTCGACGAGGCGACCGGCTACGGCCGCCGTGGCGGCGTCCACCCACTCCACGGCGTAGGTCCCGGAGGCGGTGCGCGCCCTGGCGCGGTTGACGCCTCCGGCGCTCACGCCGTAGGCGGCGCGCTCCACCTCGGCGCCCACGTCCCACAAGCTCGTCGTTGCTTGGTCGGCGGGCTTGGTGCAAAGCAAGCCAGAGCTCGAACTCTGCCGCAAAACCGCTCCGGCATATACGAGCAGTTTATAGAGCTGCTCCAGGGCGGTGGTCCCGGCGTTGACGGTGTAGACGTGGAACGGTATTTCATCGTGCGGGATCCACTCGGGCCGCCAGCGCCAGGCCTCGCCCTGGCGGGGGCCTTGGGTCATCGTCGTGTTGTTGACGGTCTGGCCGAAAGCGGCGTTGCCGTCGGTGGTCAGGGTCTGCCCGGCCGCGCGGGCGGCCAAGACCTTGAGCAGGTAAAAGATGGTCTGGTTGCTCCAGGCCATGGTGTGGGGCGCGGTCCACTGCTCGAGCATCCGCCAGATGCCCACGCAGTGCAAGCGTAGCCTGCTCGATGGCCCGCTCCCGTCCACCGGGTTCAGGTAGAGGAGCTCGGCGGTCTCGATCCAAAAGAGGGGCTGGAGCAGCTGCTCGGGTCCGGCGCTGGTGACGTACCCGAGATAAAGCTGGGCCTCGGCGAACGGGCGAATCGGCGCGCCCGTTTCGCCGTCCGTCCCAAAGCTGGCGAACTGGTTCCCGCGGTTGTCGAGGTCGACCGTCATATACGAGTAGCGTTCCCCGACCGCGACGGTGAAATCCAAGACATCGCCATACTCGGCGTAGGTGTTGGCGTTGGCGGCGGAGTAGGTCCTGGCGCGGTGTATCTCGTTCTCCAGCGCATAGATGAGCCAAAGCTGGCCGTCCTCGTCGGTCCATTCGGCCATTCCTCCGGCGATAAAGTCCACCATGTCCATGTCGATCAGCGAGGTCCAGCCCCAGAAGGCCCAGTTGTGGGTGGAGGTCGTTCCGTAGTAGCCGCCGATGTTGCGGTAGATCGACGCGGAATAGCTGTTGTTCGTCCCGTAGTCGGTCCATTGCTCGATGATGGCGAGGTGGAGCATACCGTCGGCGGACCAGCAGAGCGTGGGGGCGTGGAGCGCCAGGTTGGCGACGGGCCCGCCGATGGGGAGCACGTCCGTCCGGGCGGCTGACCAGGTGTTGAGGGTCGCACGGTACTCGACCACGGAGCAGTAAAAGTCTCCGCTGGAGTCCTGGTAGGTGACCGCAAAGATGTAGCGATCTTGGGCGGCGTAGTAGGCCGCGGCGAGGCCGCAAGCGGCATACCAGGGGATGAGCCCGGCGGGCGAGGAGATACGCGCGGACCAGCCGCCCGCGCCCTGGATCATGCCCGAGATGTAGTAGCTGCCCGCGTTCTCGCGGAGGTACCAGAAGTCGCCTTTGCCCGCGGAGGCGAGGCAGCGGTTGGTGTCGGGGACGTCGGAGCCGGTCAGGGTGTCGAGCACGGCGGGGCTGCCGTAGGTCGCGCCGTCGTCGGTGGAGGCGGCGACGGCGACGCGGAGCGTCCCGGCGCTGTTCTGCCAGTGGTAGAGGTAGGTGGTCCCGGCGGTGTAGCCCTTGGCGAGAGCGAGCTGGCTCCCGGCCTCGACGCCCGTCAGGGCGGCGGTCCAGCTCCACCAACCGGCGGCGGCGGTGGGATCGGCGATCTGCTGGCGCTCGATGGCGGTGCCATTGACGCGGGCGCGGGCGATCTTGGCCGGGTCGACCTGGCCGATGCACAGGCGCGTCGACTTGGCGGTGGGCGTTCCGGTGTTGGTGTGCCACGCCGCCCAGCGGCGCTCCTTGTCGCGGACGATCAAGGTCACGGCGGGGACGCGCTTGCGGGCGCGTGCGGCGGCGGCGAGGGTGGCGGTTTGGCTTTGCATGGTGAACCTCGTTTCAGCTTACAAGTCGAAGGTCGAAAGTCCCAAGTCGAACGTCGAACGTCGGGACCCGGACGCCGGACGGTGGGCGCCGGACGTTGGCCGCCGGGCGTAGGGGCCGCCCCCGACTGTGGCCGCCCCCGACTGTGGCCGCCCCCGACGGCATTCCATGCCGCCCGGCATTCCATGCCGCCCGGCATTCCATGCCGCATCGGCATTCCATGCCGCATCGGCATTCCATGCCGCATCGGCCTATTCCCACCGGCGGGCGCGGAGCTTGAGCGCCAATTGCTCGTTGGAGCGCGGCCCGGCGCCCAGCAGCCCAAACAGGTCATAGACCGTCTCGCGGCCAAAGGTGGCGATGGTGGCGCCGAGAAAGCCGTTCCACAGCACGGCAAAGGCGACGCCGCGGGTGGGCGGCAGCGCGGCCAGGTAGGCCCCCAGCCCTTGCAGCGCCAGCGACAGCGCCAGCAGCAACAGCGGCCGCCAGCGCCAGTCCTTCAGGTAGCGCTCCAGCCAGAGGGCCAGCAGCAGCGCCACGGCCCCCGCGGCGGCGGGGTTCAAGAGCCCCTCCGGCGTGGCGGGGAGCTCGGGCAGGGGCGGCATCACAGAGGTGCGCATGGGGCTCCTTTCGGACGAGTTACAGGTTGCAGGCTGCAAGTCGAATGTCCAAGGTCGAAAGTCGGGAGGTCCCCCCCTACATAAGGGTGGGGGAATCTCCCCTACCGGCTGACCAGGTGGTACTCGCGGCCGTAGAGGTCGCCGCGGTCCCACTTGTCCACCGGCCAGGACTTGGGCGCGGTGTCGCCGCGCTGCGCCTGCCGGTCCAGCGCGCCGAGCTGCGCCAGGGCGTTGCCGAGCCGCCGCTGCGCCTCGCTGGCCCAGTGCGCCGGCGTCCAGTCGCTGACGTTGATCTCGCCGATGCAGTCGGCGGCGCGCTGCTCGCAGGCATAGCCCGCCGCCAGCGCCAGCACGATCTCTTCCTGCGCCGCCGCCAGCGTGGTGGCGGTGGCCGAGTCCAGCCCGCTGAGGGCGTGCTGGGCCAGGTAAAAGACCCGCGCCTGGTCCCCCGTGGCGGGGAGGTCGGCGATGTCCAGGTAGAGCACCGCGTCGGTGAGCATCCGCCAGTTGGCGACGTTGGGCGGGTACTCGGGCGCGGCGCTGGTGTACGGGTGCCAGACGCCCGTCACGGCCAGCAGCCCCGTCAGGCTCAGCGTCGCCTCGCGGCTGCCGGCGGTCAGCGTCACGTCGGCGACGGCGCGCCGCGGCGAATAGCTGCTGAACAGGTGCAGCGCCTGGCGCAGCGCCCGGGTCAGTTGGGCGGTGGACCAGTACGCGTTGGACGTGTCCATGAGGGCCTTTTCCAGCTCGTCCAGCGCTTCGGCCAGGGTGTAGGGCATGGGGGCCTCCGGGATAGAGTTTCAGGTTGCAGGTGACAGGTTGCAGGTCGAACGTCGAGCGTCAACGGCCGGATGTCAAGGGTCGGAAGGCGGGTGGAGCGTGATGGCGGGCTCGGGCTGGGCCAGGGCCGCGGCGAGCTCGCGGAGGCGCTGGCGCGCCTGGTCGGCGACGGCCTCCAGCTCTGCGCGGGTGGCGCGCTCGTGGTAGCGGATCGCCACCGAGAAGCGGCGCCGCGGGTCGCGCAGGACGATGGCGTGGTGCGCCCCGTCCCGGATGTAGGACACGGGCAAGAGTTGGATCGCTTCCATGTCGGCCTCCTGGCGGAATCGACCTGACAGGTTCCCGGCGAGTCCTGGTATGGGAGCCGCCTCGCCAGGGGGGCGAGACGTTCCGCAGCGGCGGGCCTGTCTGGAACCTGTCAGGTCATCCTCTCCTACGCGTCCAGCAGCGCCCAGATGATGGCGGTGAAATCGGCCGTGGGGGTGCTGCCGCCGGTGAAATTGACGTCGATCTCCACGTCCGAGCCCGCGGCGACATAGACGGGCGTCTCGCTACCGCCAAAGGTGGGCGTGTACCACGCGCCGGGCGTCCCGGCGGTGGAGGCGGCCAGGGCGGTGATGACGTCGCTGCCGTCGTCCTGGATGTCGATGGTAAAGGCGCTGGGGCTGCCGGTGATGGCCTCGGCGCACAGGCTCACGCCGACGATGGTCATGCCGCAGGGGGCGTCGAACTCGACGACGCCGTCCGCGTCGGCTTGGGCCTCCAGCGTAAAGGTCAGGGGCACGAGCAATTCGCGCATGGGTCCTCCGATCGAGTTTCAGGTTGCAGGTTTCAGGTTGCAGGTCGGAACGGGTCGAAAGTCGCAGGTCGAACGTCGGGAGCCGCTCCGCCTTGAGCGCGATACGCGATATGCGATCCGCGCCTAATCCGCCACGTTGGCCTTGTACAGCGCCCGGTATTCGCCGATGCCGACGTTGTAGACAAAGCGCACCTTGAGGCGCATCACGTCGCTGGTGAACATGGAGCCCGTCAGCGGGTCGGAGCTGATGAACAGCTCGGGGGCGCGGCCAAAGCGGTAGCCGACGCAGAGGCCCGGCGCCTCGCGGGGGTCGGCCACGGCGGCCCAGTCGCTCACATCGGTCATGTTCGGGCAGACGACGATCTGCGCGGTGCCGGCCAGCGCGTTGGCATTGGGGAACAGGGTGTTGGTCCCGCCGCCCGCGGCGACCAGCTCGCGGGAGACCATGATCTCCTGGGCGGTCTTTTCCAGGTCGATGGGGATGACCAGGTAGCGGGGCCGGAGGCCAAGGCGCTTGCCGCTGGCCGGCTCCGCCTGCTTGTACATGGCGATGATGGCGGCGGACCAGGTGCTGGTGGAGAGCGCCGACGTCCCCAGGTTGCCGTGGTCGGTGTGGAACAGCGCCTTGTTGTCCTGGTCCAGCGTGGGGCCGACGCCGCTATTGCCGGTGAGAATCGCCGCGATGGAATCCGAGAGGGTGCGGTTGGCCGCCAGCCCCAGCTTGCGCGGGATGGCGCGGATCCCCTGCACGTCGTCGCGGTCGATCATCTCCATGGTGATGGCCGCATAGCCGCCCTTTTTGGTAAAGCTGGTGGCCTCCTCGATGTCGCTTGGCGAGGCCAGCTCGGTATAGTCGGCGCCCTCGCTGACCGTGGGGAGGTCGCCGAACCCGCCCATGCTGATCCAGGTGACCTCGTTCATGGAGGCGAAATCCTCCTCCCAAACCAGCGGCCTCCACCAGAGCGGGCGCTGCTCGTAGGACTGCACCAGCGCCTTGTTCAGGGCGTTCTTGACCAGGCTGGTGAGGGTGGCGGTGGTCAGGTTGGCCAGCCGCGCCCGCTCCGGCACGGCGACGCCCTTCATGTCGTAATCGCCGGTGGCCATCAGGTACAGCTCGCGGATGCCCGAGAGGCGGGGGATGTCCGAGGCGCTATCGGGGATGGGCAGCCCCATCAGGCGGTCCAGCGCCAGTTGCAGGCGATCGCCGGGGTCGCTGGCGCGGCCTACGGCGCCCAGGTGCTGAACGGTTCCGGCCTCGAGTAGACGCGCGTGCACCTGCTCCGCGCCGCGGACCTCGCCCTCCAGCTCGTCCGCGGTGAACGCCCGCCCCTGCAGCCGCGCGCGAATCTGCGCCCGAAAGGGGTCGGGCAGGCGGCTTCCCGCCAGCCGGGCCTCCAGGAGCGCCGCGCGCGCCTCCCGCAGCAGCGCCTCCGCGTCGGACGACGGCGCCGACTCGGCCGCTTTCACCCGTTCCTGCGTCGCTTGTTCGGTCATGGTCTCTCCTTTCCCAGGGACCAGAGGTCCCTGGCTAACGCTGGCAAATCCCTGAGGGGATTTGCCATCCTGAGCCGGTGAATTCCATTCACCGGCGACTCTTTCACCGGCGCCCCATTCACCGGCCTGTGAATTCCCTTCGGCCTCCTCGATCTCCCCGCCCCGCGCGGGGTTCATCACCACGTCCAGCGAATGGACCCGGCGGATCGCCGTCACCTCCTGGCCGCGGCGCTCCACCTCCAGGTCGGCGGAAAGGCCCAGCCGGGGCATGGGCTGGCCCGCCTCTTGCAGCGCCAGGCACTCGTCCACCACCCGGCAGAGCCAGCCGGCGCTCCCCAGGAAGCGAATCCGCCCGCGGATGCCCTGCGCCTGGTCGGACCAGGCCACCTCGTGGAGCACCCCGGCCAGGTCGCGCACCGAGCGCCCCCCGGCCCGCCCCACGTCCGCGAACCCGGCGTGGTCCACGAACACGCTGGCCCCCTCCCACAGCGGCAGGGACTCGCGCAGCGCCGCCGCCCCATAGCGCAGCCCGTTCCCCACCCCCGCCGTGATGCAGGTCACCGGGTACTCGCGCCCCGCGCCTGCCGCTTCCGCCACTACCCCCAACGCCAGCCGATCCCTCATCCTCCCTCCTTTCGGGATTCACCACCGAGACACACAGAGGGGAAGTGGGACGCAGATGAACGCAGATTTCACAGATTAGGAGATTCCGATCTGCGCTGATCCTGAGAATCTGCGTCCCATACCCGGTCTCTGTGTCTCGGTGGTGCACTCCTACTCCCAGTCGGTCTTTTTGGCCTCGCCGAGCATCTCGGCGATCTCTTCCGGGGTGTAGAGCTCCCCCGCGAAGCGCAGCGCCAGCTCCGCCGCGTGATAGTCGTCGATCCACCCCTGGTGGCGCATCAGCACCAGCGCGCGCACCATCTCGCCCGCCGCCTCCGCGTGCACCTGCAAATCCTCCCGCGTCAGGTCCTCCGCCGCGGCCCGCAGCCCGGGGTCCTCCCCCGGCGGCACCACCCCCGCCCGCCACAGCGCCAGCGTCGTCACCTCCCGCAGCGCCTCGCCGAGCTGCTCCTGGCGCAGCCGGTAGTGGCGATAGGTCGGCTGGCCCATCTCGCGCGCCGTCGCCCGCGTCGCCGATTCCCCCTCGCCCATAAAGTGCAGCGGCACCCCCGCCCCCGCCGCCACCATCAGCCGCATCGCCTTGCCGTCCGCCGAGGCGTCCTCCGACTCCAGGTTGGGCGAGACCGCGCTCCAGCGCTCCTTGTCGTCGGTGATCAGGATGCTCCCCGGCGTGGGGATGGCGCTGTATTGGGCGCGCTTGCGCTCCAGCTCGCCCGGCTGCGGGTTGCCGATCTGGCAATGCCAGAGGTAGGCGGCGCGGTACTTGTTCAGCCGCGCGCGGTCCTCCACCCAGTCGTTATAGCGCCGCAGCCAGCGCAGGATCGGCTGCAGGTCGGGCAGCCCGCGCACCGCCCCCGCCGGCCGGTTCACGGCGATGTGCACCATCACCTGCTCTGCGCCATGGAATGGCGTCTCGCCATTCCGAGCGCCCGGTCCTCCGGGCGCCGGCCACCAGCGCCCTTCCAGGTCGCCGGTCACCTGGTGATAGGCCAGCTCGCGCTCGCCATCCTGCGGGTCGGTGCGCACCTCGTCGATCAACAAGGCCGGCACCTCGCGCACATAGCTCATCCCGTCGCCGGGGTTGCGCGAGAGGACGATGAACACCTCCCCCGCCCGCGCCAGCTCGTCCGACCAACGGTGCAGCCGCTGGGCCAGCCGGTTCTGCGGGTGCGCCGTGAAGGCGTCCACGAACCGCTGCACCGCGTCATCCTCGGCGCGCAGCGCGATCCCCTCGCCCACGGCAAAGGCGCGGGTCAGCGCCACCAGCCGGAAGGCCAGCGGGTTGGTGCGCCACTCGTGCAGGCAATCCTCCAGCATCTCGCGCCGCTCCGCCCAGCTCAGCTCCAAGGTCCAGCCCGCCCCCTGGCTGGTGACGGGCCGCCACCAGCGGTCGTCCGTCACCCGCAGCGCGCTACTCACCCGCTCCGAGACCAAATCGGCAAATAGATGATCGAATAGCCACCCCCGTAGGTCCATCCCTCGCTCCTTTCGCGCATCTTGTAGGGGCGAACCTCGTGTTCGCCCCGGCCAGCTCAGGAGGGCGAACACAAGGTTCGCCCCTACAAGACGATACACGATTCGTCGCATGTTGTTCATCACATGCGAATCGCATGTTTCACCCTTCACCCGCGCGCCAAAAAAAGGGCGCGGGCGGCCTGACAGGCCCCCGGCCGACCCGGGCCAATGGCGGCGCTCCGCCCCGAGGGGGCGGCTGGCAGCCTGTGGGGGAGCCTGTCAGGCCCGGTCGAGATAGAACAGATGTTCTACTCTAAAGGGTATTATAGCACGTCATGAAGGGTTTGTCAATACCCAATAACCCAAACTTTATCCCAAATCGAAAAAAAGACCCTAAAGGTCTTTCAAGACCTTTAGGGTCTGGCCCCGACCTGACAGGTTCCCGTCGGGGCGCGCATATCGGCTGCGCGCGCCGTGGACAGCCGGCGAACCGCGCGTGTGCGCCAGCCGCGCCCCCTATAGCTTGGCCCACCACTCGAGCCGCCCGTGATCCCACCCAAACGTCATGGCGTGCCTTTCGACGATCTTCCAGGCCTCGTTGGCCTGGTCGACGTCCGCCGCCATCTGGTGGAACTGCGCGGCGTCCTTCACCCGAAAGATATAGTTGTGCACGTGCCCCGTGGCGCCTGCCGACGGCGCGCCGAAATAGCCGACCAGCTCGATACCCGCCGCCTTCCACTTTCTCATCATCGCCGCGCTGGCCTCGATGGACTTTTGCCGCTGCTCCTCGGTGGCCTGGCGCCAGGGCAGCCCCAAGGAGGAGGAGTGCGAGCATGGCCAACGAGCGTTGGGAAGTCATTTTGCAGATACAACTCGGGCTGCCCTGGCGTCAGGCCTCCGCCGAGCAAAGGAAGGAAGCCCATGCCGAGTTCCTGGAGATGGCCAAAAAGTGGAAGGCCTCGGGCATCCGCCTGATCGGCACCTTCACCTTTCCCCACGTCCTGAACGGCTACTCCAACAACTGGTTCTTCGGCATCGACAACGACACCCAGATGGATCAGATCAACCGCGACATCATGGGCTCCCAGTTCGGCAAGATCATCGAGGACTTTAGTCTGGCCAACGGCGGCGCAAACGCCGATTTCGAAGAGAATTGGCGGTCCTGGTAGCGCAGCATTTCGCGAGCCTGTTCGGTTCGCCAGCGCGTCCTTGCCCATCGGCCCGCGTTGCCCCGCCCCCGCGCCAAGGCTTGTGCCAAGTCCTGTCCGCCTCGCGCGCCGCAGGCTCAATGCGCGATGGAATCGCGTTGCGGCTGACTTGGGCAAGCCTGCTAGAAGCAGGCTCGGAAAGGCTCCGGAGTGCTCTGTCCGTCCTGATCCCGCTTTGAGCGGGCTTGCCAGGTTCAGCCGGGCGCGGCATGGAATGCCGCCTTTGGCGCTCGGCGACGCGCCGGGCGCGACTTGGCGCAAGCCCCGCCCCTGCCGCGGCTCCCCTATTGACGCGCCGCCCCTGGCGGTGTATACTTACCATGAACCACATCCTCGCTACGTCGCGTCGCCGTGCGTGTCCTCGTTAGGCAGGGCTGTTTGGCCCGAAAGGAGCATCGGCATGAAGACGTTACGTATCGGCGCCTCTCTCCTCGTTCTGGCGGCCTCCATACTCGGCCTGCTTCCCTTCCACCTCGGCTCGTCCCCGGCCCAGGCGGAGGAGGGGAGCGCCCCGGCCGCGGCGTGGGCCAAGTTCGACTTTAACGACAGCACCATGCAGGGCTGGACCCTGGCGGGGGCCTTTGATGAGCATGGGCATGGCCCCTTCGCTAACAGCTTCTGGGCGCAGTGGTGGGATTACGTCAACTATCCCAACCTCAGCGACTATACCGGCGACGGCAAGGGGTCCATCATGATGGCCGCCCTGGCCGGCCACGGCGTCACCAACCCGGACGCCACCTTCTGGCTCATGCAACTGCACTCCCCCGACCTCACGGACTCGCCGGTCTGGCAGGCGGCGCGGGGCTACTCGGTGCAACTGGCCGAGCGGCTGGCGATCACGGACAGGATCTATGCCAACCTCTATGTGCGCGTGTACGACACCGACCAGGGCCGCGACCGCTGGTTCTATACCCCCACCCAGGCGCTGCCCCTGACGCATAACGCCTGGACCCACATGACCTTCGACTGGTCGACCATCGCCACCTTTCCGGCCCACCGCATCGTGCGCGAGGTGTTCGTCAACCTCTGGGGCAAGATGAGCGACCTCGTGGAGGGGGCCGTCTATCTGGATGAGGTCACGCCGCTGGCGGCGGGCCGGCCCTCGCTCATCGCCGCGCGCAAGAACACCGGCGGCCTGCCCTGGCTCTACCTTTACAACGCCCCGGCCGGCATGTGGACGCCGGTGGCGAGCCAGGGCTCCAACCAGACCCCCATCCCCACCGGCGATATCCGCTTCATGTTCAGCCTGGACCACAACGGCGACGGCGTCAGCGAGATCGCCGCGGTCAAGGTCGTCGGCGGCGTCAGGTACCTCTACGTCTACACCCAGCCCATGGCCTGGGCCGCCCCCTCCGTCGTGGTCGCCGCCAACGCCCTCCCCATCCCCGCGGGCGATGTCCGCTTCATGTTCAACCTCGACTATAACGGCGACGGCCGGGAGGAGGTCGCCGCGCTCAAGATCGTCGGCGGCGTCAAGTACCTCTACATCTATGCCGCGCCCGTGGGCATGTGGACGCCGGTCTCCATGGTCGCCGCCAACGCCCTCCCCATCGCCGGCGGCGACATCCTCTGGATGTTCGGCCTGGACCATAACGGCGACGGCAAGGACGAGGTCGCCGCGGTCAAGGTGCTGGGCGGGGTCAAGTACCTCTACATCTATGCCGCGCCCGCGGGCATGTGGACGCCCGTCTCCATGGTCGCCGCCAACGCTTCGCCCATCCCCAGCGGCATGGTGCAGCACGTTTTCGCCGTGGACCGTGACGGGGACGGCAAGGACGAGATCGGCGTGGTCAAGGTCGTCGGCGGGGTGCGCTACCTGTACATCTATTCCGCGCCCGCGGGCATGTGGACGCCGGTCTCCATGGTGGCGGCGAACGCCAGCCCCATCCCCAGCGGCAACCTGCTGAACATTTTCAGCGTTAAGCGCGGGCCGTAGCCAGGGCTTGACATTCCCGCCATTCCGAGTATAACCAAAGGCATGCCTGGGCATCTTTCCACTCCAGGCCGGTGCGCGGAAGGGACACTCCGCCATGCCAACCGATCGCGAGCCTGCGGCTCAGCTCACCCACCACGCCATGGGCACGGTGATGGCTCACCATGCCTATGGCCCCCGCGCCCAGGAGGCCCTCGCCGCCGCCTGCCAGGAGGTGGCGCGGCTGGAAGCCCTCCTCAGCCGCTTCCTCCCCGCCAGCGACATCGGCCGCATCAATGCCGGGGCGGGCGCCGCCGCTGCCCCCGTCCCCATCGCCCTGGAGACCTACGAACTGCTCGCCCTCGCCGCCGATTTCGCCCGGCGCCTGCCCGATAGCTTTGACCCCACCATCGCCCCCCTGGTGGACCTCTGGCGCGCCGCCCAGGCCGCCGGCGATCCGCCCGACCCGCCCAGCGTCGCCCGCGTACTCCCCCTGGTGGACCACCGCGACTTGCTCCTGGACCCCTGGGCGCGGACGGCGCGGCTGCGGCGGCCCGGCCAGGCCCTCGACCTGGGCGGCATCGGCAAGGGCTACGCCGGCGACCGCGTGCTCGAGGTGCTGCGGGAATACGGCGTGACCTCCGCCTATGCCAACCTCGGCGGCAACGTCGTCACCCTCGGCTCCCGGCCCGACGGCTCCCCCTGGCAGATCGGCATCCAGCACCCCCGCCGCGAGGGCGCCATCCTCGGCGCCGTCGCTCTGGCCGGGGGGTGCGTGGTCACCTCCGGCGATTACCAGCGCTGCTTCACCGACCGCCAGGGCATCCGCCGCCATCACCTGCTCGACCCCGCCACCGGCTACCCCGCCGATTCCGGGCTCATCAGCGTCTCCATCGTCGCCGACCAGGCGACGGCAGCCGATCTCGTTTCCACCGCCGTGTTCATCGCCGGGCTGGAACGGGGGCTCGGCTTCCTGCAACACGCCCGCGCCGAGGCCATCCTGGTGGACTCGGCCCTGCGGCTCTACGTGACGCGAGGGCTGCGCTCTCGCTTTCGGGCCTTGGAGGCCCCGGTCACGGTGTTGGACTGATCGAAAGGAGGAGGTTTCATGGGCTGGGCCATCGCGCTTATCGTCGTCGCGGCCTTGGCCATCGCCGGGTGGGCCGGCTGGTCCAAGCTCGCCAAGGAACACCAGGAGGCCCGCGCCGTCCCCCTGGCCGCGCTGGATTTCGGCAAGCTCAAGGATGGCGTCTACCACGGCGCCTACGCGGGGGGCATGTACAAGTGGCGCGCCAACGAATGCGACGTCACCGTGGAGGGGGGCAAGGTGACCCGCATCACCCTCGCCAGCAGCCAGGACCCCGGCGCCAAGAACGCCAACGCCGACCTGCTCTGCGAGCGGGTCATCCAGGCGCAGTCGCTGCAGGTGGACACGGTCAGCGGCGCCACCCTCACCGGCAAGGCCTACCTCAAGGCCATGGAGAACGCGCTGGTCCAGGCGCAAGCGTAGCGGGCCGCGGGGAGGCCATCGCCCGCGGGAGCTCGGACACGGATCGCCAGGATGGCGCGGATCAGGAGCCGCCGGGCTGGCTCCTGATCCATATCATCCGTGGAATCCGCGTCCCATGTCCGAAGGAGGCAATCATGGCCGCGCAAACGAGCGGGCAGGAGCAGGGGACGCCCAAGCCGCGCCGACGCCGCCGCATCGGCTGCATCGTCGCGCCCATCGTCGTGGTCGCCGCCGCGGCGGGCGCCGGCGGCATCGGCTGGACCATGCTCGAGCGGGAGCACCAGGAAGCCCGCAGCGTCACGCTGGACGCCGCGGATTTCACCCGGCTCAAGGACGGCGCCTACCACGGCGTCTATGCGGGCGGCATGTACAAGTGGCGCACCAACGAGTGCGACGTCACCGTGGCCGGCGGCAAGGTCACCGACATCGCCCTGGTCGCCAGCCAGAACCTCGCCGCCGAGACCGCCAACGCCGAGATGCTCTACGACCGGGTCATCCAGGCGCAATCGTTGCAGGTGGACACCATCAGCGGCGCCACCCTCACCGGCAAGGCCTACCTCAAGGCCGTGGAGGACGCCCTGGTCCAATCGCAGCGGTAGACGCCCTGACGCCCCCGCGCGCCTGGCGGGACGGGCAACAAAAAGACCCCAAAGGTTTCAGCCTTCCAATCCGGCTCAAACCTCTGGGGTCCTAGCTAGGAAACCTTACGGGGCAGCGCGCCTGTGGCGGATGCGCTCAGCGATCTCGTCCACGGTCAGGTCGCCGAGCCATGCTCGCCGCTCTTGCGTGTAATCCCCGCTGCCGGTCTCGAATTGCTGCAAGAACCGGATCATGCCCACCGGGCCGAGCGCCCGGGCGAGCGCCTCCAATCCCGCAGCACGGATCTCGTCCAAGGTTTGCAGACGTGTCGTCATCTTGGCATCACCTCCGCTAGCCAGGCCAGGGGATTGTCCACCCGTACGCCTAGCTTGTCACCCAGCCGCCTCGCCACCCGGCACAGCTGGTCATCGGTCGTCAGCAGAATATCCACCTTCGCTTGCTCCGCACAGGCAACGTGCAGCGCATCCAGGGGAGCAACGCCCTCCCGCTGCAGGTTCTGGGCTCGCTGGACCTCCCTGGGCGTAACCTGCGCCACCTGATGGGCGCACCCCGCGAGCAGACCCACGCGGCGCCGGCGGTCGCCATCCGGTGACTGGCTGACCTCGAACTCGACGGCCTCGCTGCTCCACCACTCCCACTCGCGCGCCTGCAAGCGCGCCAAGATGAGGATGATCGCCTCAGCCTCCAGGCGGATGCGGGACTGAGACTGGTCATCAAAAGGTCTGTTCAGACAACAGACATCCAAGTAGACTCGCATCTCGCCCCCTGGCATCGCCCCTGGTCACCACGGCGCTTGTCCCTAGATCATACCCTGTCCAGGCTATTCTGTCAAGGCAGCGCAAAAAAGCGCCTGGCGGGTCATCCGCCAGGCGCTCGTCTTCTCTATCTGCCCCGCCGCTCGGGGTTTGTGGCGCGCCCGCCCACCCGTGGCGCTTCCTCGCGCCTCTGGGCCCGCTCGCCGTGCCCCACGTGCGGGGCGTGGCCGGGCTGCCGCTGCCGGGATCCCAGGGGTCTCGGCAGCCCCTTGGGCTCCGGCGGCGCGTCATAGTCGAACCCCTCCAGCCAGCGGCGCTCCACCTTTTCGGGCAGCACCCGCTCCACCGCGCGGGTCATCTCCTCGTCCTCCGGCGTCAGGAAGGTGCAGGCCTCGCCCGTCTCCGCGGCCCGCCCCGTCCGGCCGATCCGGTGGATGTAGGCGTCCACCGTGTCCGGCATGTCGTAATTGATCACGTGGCTGATCTCGGTCACGTCGATGCCCCGCGAGGCAATGTCCGTCGCCACCAGCACGTCGAACTTGCCCTCGCGAAAGCCGTCCAGCGCCGCCTGCCGCGCGTTCTGCGACATGTTCCCTTGCAGCGCCGCCACCCGATGCCCCAGCTTGCCCAGCTCGCGGGCCACCTTGCTGGCGCGATGCTTGGTCCGGGTAAAGACCAGCACCCGCCCCATGGCCGTGGCCTGCATCAGCGCCGCCAGCAGCTTGGACTTCAAGTGGGCTTCCACGGGGTAAAAGGCGTGCGACACCGTCGCCGCGGGCGCCACGATCCCCACCTGCACCGTGGCCGGGTTGTGCAGGATGCTATCCGCCAGCTTGCGGATCTCGTCCGGCATGGTGGCGGCGAAAAAGAGCGTCTGGCGGTGGCGCGGCAGCACCTGCAGGATGCGCTTGATATCGGGCAAAAAGCCCATGTCGCACATCCGGTCGGCCTCGTCCAGCACCAGCACCTCCACCCGCGCCAGGTCGATGTCGCGGTCGGCGAGGATGTCCAGCAGCCGGCCGGGGCAGGCGATCACCACCTCGGCGCCCTGGCGCAGCGCCTCCACCTGGCGGAGCTTGCTCACCCCGCCATAGACCGTCACCGCGCGGGTGCGGGTGTGCTGGCCCAAGAGGCGGGTCACGTCGTAGGTCTGGTCGGCCAGCTCGCGGGTGGGGGCCAGCACCAGCGCGCGCACCGTGCCGCGGGGGCCTTTCATCAGCCGCTGCAGGATCGGCAGCATGAACGCCGCCGTCTTGCCGGTGCCGGTCTGGGCGATGCCCAGCACGTCGCGCCCCTCCAGCACCACGGGGATGGCCTGCTGCTGGATGGGCGTGGGCGTCGTATAGCCCATCGCCTTCACCCCCGCCACGATCTGGCGGTCCAGGCCGAATTGGTCGAAATTGGATTCTGTCATTGGTACTCCTTGACTGGCGGAGCCAAGACGTACCCTTGACTCTAGGTATCACAAGTGTCGTGCAAATCGTACGTGGACACAAGCGCTCATTGTACGCGTTTTTGCCCTGGCGAGCAAATGGCGTAGCGCAAATCGCCGATCGCTGTGGGGGAGTTCATGAATGGCCCCTACAGCGCCCCGCGCCCAGACGCCGCCGAGACGCTCGCCAGTCGCGCCGGGCCTATACTGGGCTCAGAACCATTGGCGACGTGCCGCCATCCGACCCGTACCTCGCCGAGGAGCCGTGGGCGTGCCAGAGCAAGAGCCGCAGTCGTTTATCCTCAAAGTATGGGTGGAAGAAACCGCCGAGGAGGCCGGACGGGTCACCTGGCGGGGCCACATCACCCACGTCCCCAGCAACCTCCGGCGCTACATCCAGGACCTGGGCGAGATCGAGCGGTTCGTGGCCCCTTACCTGGAGCGGCTCGGCGTCCAGCTCGAGCGGCCCGCGTGGTGGCGCCGCCTCCTTCGCCGCCGCCAGACCCGCTCCGATCCGACGAGTCAGTGCCCATGAGCGACTATCGCGTCCTGCAAGAGATCAGCCTCCACCTCCGACGGCTCCTCTTGGAGAGCCTGAGCGGCCTGGACCCCATCGGGGCCCAGTTCTCCTCGGAGAACAGCATCTCGCTGGACTCGCCGCCCCGGATCGCCGACCAGAGCGCGCCCAACGCCGGCCAGGCCTGCCTGTCCCTCTACCTGTACCAGGTCGCCCCCAACGCCCACATCAACAACCACCCGATGATCCCCGCCGGGCCCGGACGCCAGCAATACCCGCCCCTGAGCCTGGACCTCCACTATCTCCTCACGCCCGTGAGCCAAAAGCCCGAGGACAACCTGGTGATCCTGGGCCGCTGCCTGCAAACGCTGGCGGCGAACCCGACGATCCGCGCCACCTTTCTGGACTCCTGGCTGCCGGATTCGTCGCAACAGGCGCGGGTCTCCCTGGACCCCGTCTCGCTGGAAGAGCTCACCCGAATCTGGAACGCCTTCAACGCCGCCTATCGCCTCTCCGTCTGCTATGTCGTCCAGTCCGTCGCCATCGACAGCGCCCGCGCGCCGCAGGAAGGGCCGCCCGTCGCCACCAGCCTGGTGGACGTGCACCGGATCGGAGGCGAGCCATGACCCTGCCGCCCACGGTCCGCAGCGTCACGCTGGCCCGGCAAGCCGTCATCTGGGGCCGGGTGACCGACTCCCTCACCCACGCCGCGCCGCGCGGGGCGCTGCGGGTCCGCCTGCTGGACCGCGACACGGGAGAGCCTTACCCGCTGGCGAGCGCCGTGCTGCTCGATGGGAGCTTTGCCTTCCACGGGCCGCCCGAGCGGGCCTTCCCGCGGCTGGCCGAGCGGGCCTACCACCTGCGCATCGAGGCCAGCGGCCCGCGCTACGCGCCCGCCATCGCCGACCTGGACATCGGCCCGGCGGCGGGCCAGCCCGCCCTGGTCACGGCGCCGCCCCCCACCGAGGGCGTCGGCGCGCTGCGCTTCCGGCTGTTCACGGGCGGCGGGCTCCCTATCGCCAACCTCGCCCTGGCCCTGGATCGGCTGGCCGTCCGGCTGGAGGGGCGCGTCGTCCGGTCCACGGACCCCGCCGCGGGCGTGGCCGGGGCGACGGTGCAGCACACCCCGCCGGGGGGCCCCTCGACGGCAACCGACCTGGCCGGGTATTTCGTCTTCCCTGACCCGCTGCCCGTCTCGCTCGCGCTGCCGCTCGAGGCGTCCAAGGCGGGTTTTGACCCTGCCACGCTGGCCTTTGCGCCCGATTACGACCTGGCCGTCAACCAGGTGGTGATCCGGCTCAAGCCCTCGTGACCCGGCGGGCACTGGCCGCCTGGAGCGCGTCGGCGAATCGCTGCCCGGAGATCAAGTGGCCTGGATAGGAGGAGAGTCCGATGCCTGAGTATCTGCATCCTGGCGTTTATATCGAGGAGCAGCCCGCGCCCCAGACCATCGAGGGCGTGAGCACCAGCACGGCGGGGTTCGTCGGGGTCGCCGCCAAGGGCCCGACGGAAGGGCTTCCTGCGCTGGTCACCAGCATGGCCGATTTCGTCCGGCTCTATGGCGGGTACCTGTCCGAGGAGGTCTGGGGCGACCACCGCTTCCTGGCCTACGCCGTCGACGGGTTCTTTACCAACGGCGGCCAGCGCGCCTATATCAAGCGGGTGGTGGGGCCCAATGCCGCCCGGGCCGCGCTCACCCTCAACGACGGCTTTGTCACCCGGCTGCTGGAGGACACCGCCAGCAACCTGGCGGGCCGCAACAAGGCCCGGCTGGCCTCGCTGCGCGGCATCGCCAAGGGGACGCTGCTCTCCTTCGAGGAGACCATCGCCGGCACGCTGGAAGTCCGCGTGGCGCAAGTGACCGCCTATGACGCCGCCACGGGGACCGTCACGCTGAACGCGCCGCTGGCCCTGCGCTACACCAAGGCCGGCTGCGAGGTCTTTATCAGCGGCGTGGCGGACGCCCCCAAGCCCTCGGCCGGCGCCGCCAGCCTGAAGGTGGAGGCGAGCAGCGAGGGGATCTGGGCGCGCGGCCTGCGCGTCAGCGCCAACGACATGGACGGCGCGGCGAGCCTGGCCGAGGCCGCCGGAGTGGCCACCGCCCTGACGGCGACGAGCCTGGCCTTTGCCGCCAACGGCCCCGCCGCCGCCGCGACGACGGCCACGCTGGACGCCCCCAGCCAGGCCAAGCTGGAGAACGGCGACGAGGTCGAGTTCGCCTTGGGCGCTCACCGCGAGCGCCGCGCCATCACCAAGGCGGGCGCCAATATCACCTGGGCGGACGCCCTGCTCCACGGCTATGACGCCGCGGGCAGCACCGTCGTCCGGATCACGGCGCTGCGCGCGGGCGCGGTCAACCCGGCCGTGGCCGTCGAAAATAGCGCCGGGTTCGCCGCCGGGGACCTGGCGCGGGTCATCCGCGGCGCCGAGACGCAGCTCGTCAAGGTCGGCGCGGTGGGCGGCCCCACCGAGATCACCCTGGACACGGCGACTCGCCCCATCGCCCACACCTTTGCGGCGGGCGACGGGTTCGCGCAGGCCACCGCCGGGCGCAGCGGCTCGCTCGCCCTCGACCTGCGCTCCGCCAGCAATTTCTACCCGGGCGCCGTGATCGAGATCGACGACGGCGCGCGCAAAGCCTATCATCGCGTCGCGGGCATCGCGGGCCGCGCGCTGCAACTGGCCAGCGCGCTCGGCGCCGACGTCGCCAGCGGCGCCGCCGTGCGCGTGGTCGAGTTCTCCCTTTCGGCCAGCGACGGCGCCGCCAGCGAGACCTTTGCCAACCTCTCGCTGGACCCCGCCGCCGACAACTATGCCGTCAAGGTGGTGAACGCCCAGTCGCGGCTCATCCGCCTCACCAACCAGGGCTCGACCCGGACGATCCCCTTCAACCTCCCGCGCACCACCCACGGCGCGCCGCAGAGCCTCGCCGGCGGCCACGACGGGGACATCCCCACGCCCGCCGACTATGCGGGGGTGGATGGGGGGCCGGGCCAGCGCACCGGCATCAAGGCGCTGGCCGACATCGACAGCATCAGCATCATCGCCGCCCCCGGCGTCTCGGATAGCTCCGTGCAGGGCGCGCTGATCAGCCAATGCGAGGAGCTCAAGGACCGCTTCGCCGTGCTGGACCCCGCCAGGGGCTCGGTGATCGGCAGCGGCCAGGAGAACGACGTGCTGGTCCAGCGGGGCAGCCACGACACCTTTTACGCGGCCCTGTATTACCCCTGGCTGCGCATCGCCGACCCGCTCTACCCGCGGGATCGCGAGGGGCGGCTGGTCCCGCCCTCGGGGCACGTCATCGGCATCTATGCCCGGGTGGACGCCGCGGTGGGGGTGCACAAGGCCCCGGCCAACGAGGTGGTGCGCGGCATCAGCGCGCTCGAGTTCAAGCTCAACGACCGCGAGCAGGACGTCCTCAACCCCCGAAACATCAGCGTGCTGCGCGACTTTCGGGATAGCAACCGCGGCATCCGCGTGTGGGGCTCCCGCTGCCTCACCAGCGACTCGGGCTGGAAGTACGTCCCCGTGCGGCGGCTGTTCATCTTTATCGAGGAATCGCTGGACGAGGGGCTGCAGTGGGTGGTCTTTGAGCCCAACGGCGAGAACCTGTGGGCCCGGGTCCGCCGCACCATCAGCGGCTTTTTGCGGACGCTCTGGCTGAACGGGCAGTTGCGCGGCGTCACGCAGGAAGAGGCCTTCTTTGTGCGCTGCGACCGCACCACCATGACCGAGGACGACATCGCCAGCGGGCGGCTGATCTGCCTGGTGGGCGTGGCGCCGCTGCACCCCGCCGAGTTTGTGATCATCCGCATCGGCCAAAAGACGCTGGAGGCGCAAGAATAGCGCGAGGTTGGCGAGATGACGGATCCGCGCGATCCGCGAAATCCGTGTCCCATTTTCGAGGGAGGCACCCATGACACGTGACGATCCTTACGCGCAGTTCAATTTCCTGGTCGAGCTGGACGGCGTGGCCGCCGCCGGCTTTACCGAGGTAGGCGGGCTGGCCGTCGAGTCGGACGTGATCGAGTATCGCAACGGCAACGAGGACGCCACCGTCCGCAAGCTGCCCGGCCTGCGCAAATACTCGAACATCACCCTCAAGCGCGGCTACACCGCCAACCTGGAGCTCTGGAAGTGGCGCAAGACCACCGAGGACGGCCAGACCGCGCGCCGCAGCGGCGCCATCATCTTGCTGGATGAGGCGCGGCAGCCGGTCCTCCGCTGGATCTTTCGCGAGGGCTGGATCGCCAAATACGAGGGCCCAGCGCTGAACAGCACCACCAACGAGGCGGCCATCGAGTCCATCGAGATCGCCCACGAGGGCCTCACGCTGGAGGCCTGACCCTGGCGGGGGAGCCATGCCCACCTATCTGACACCGGGCGTCTACTTTGAAAGGCCGCGGCAGCGCGAGCAGCTCTTGCCCCAGCGCACCGACGTGGCCGGCCTGGTCGGGCTGGCCGAGCGCGGCCCGCTGCACTCGCCCCAGCGGCTGACCGGTTGGCGCGAGTTCCAGCAGCTCTACGGCGGCTTTTTGCCCTATGCCCACCTGGCCTACGCCGTGCGCGCCTTTTTCGAGAACGGCGGCGCCGCCTGTTTCATCGTCCGCGTCGCCCACCGCGCCTCGGCCCGCCGGGCGGAGGTCATGATCCCCGACCCGTCCGGCGGTCCCGACCTCTGGGCCTGCCGCGCCATCGACGAGGGGACCTGGGGCAACGAGCTCGCCATCTCGCTGCAGGCGGCCCACCTGGGCGCCACCCGCCACGTCCCCCTGCCGGCCCTCCCGCCCGACCGGCTCGCCGTCGCCAACATCGCCGGCCTGGAGCCGGGGAGCTGGGTGCGCCTCTCTCAACCGGGCGCCGGCCCGCCGGCGGTCCGGCGGGTGACGCAAGTGGACCCCCTACTGGGCCTGCTCACGCTTCACCCGACGCTGGCGGGAAGCGGCCTGGACCCAGCGGCGAAGGACCGCCCCATCAGCATGGAGAGCCTGGAGTTCACCCTGCTCGTCTGGCAGGAGGACCAGGTGGCCGAGCGCTTTGCCGCGCTGGCGCCGGACCCCGCCCATCCCCGCTACGCCCCCCTCGTGGTGAACGAGGGCTCGCGGCTGATCCGGCTGGAGGCCAGCGCGCCGCCCGGCCTGCCGCCGCTCCCCTGGCGCGGGCCGCTTGCCAGCGGCGCCAATGGGCTGCGCGACCTGGATATCTATGACCTGGTCGGCGCGCCCGAGGGCGAGCCGCCCCTGGGGCTGGCCGCCCTGGCCCGGGAGGACGAGGTGGGGCTCCTGGCCATCCCGGACCTGGCGATGCGCCCCGAGCCGCCCCCGCCGGTGAAGCGCAAGCCGCCGGCCCCCAGCGACCCCTGCGCCCTCGGCGCCCCCTGGCAGCGCTATGCCCTGGCCGGGCGCGTGGTGGATGGCGAGGCCCATCTCCCCCTTCCCGGCGTCAAGGTCAGCGACGGGCTCCGCGAAGCCGTCACCGACGCCCTGGGCCGCTTTGCGCTGGCCGACCTGCCCCCGGGCAGCCTCGACCTCCTGCTCACCCTGCCGGGGTATGCGGAGCTGGCCTGCCGGGCCACGGTGAAAGAGCCGTCGCCGCAAGACCTGGGCGACCTGGCGCTGGCGCCCATCGACCTGCCGCCGGCCCTGGACGAGGCGGATATCGCCTATGGGCAGCAGGCGATGATCGCCCAATGCGAGGCGCTGCGCGACCGCTTTGCCCTGCTGGACCCGCCGCTGACGGCGCAGGGCGAGCACCTGGACCCCAGCGGCATCCTGGCCTGGCGCGCCCGCTTCGACACCCCCTTCGCCGCGCTCTATTACCCCTGGCTGCGGGCGCGCGACCCCCTGGCCCCCGCCGCGCCCCAGGGGCGGCTCGTCCCGCCCTCCGGCCACGTGGCCGGGGCCTATGCCGCCACGGACCTCGCCGCGGGGGTCCACCGGCCGGCCGCCAACCGGGCGCTGGCCTTTGCCGATGATGTGGCCGTCCCCGTGGACGACGCGCTGCACGGGCTGCTCAACCCCCAGGGCGTCAACGCCATCCGGGCCTTGCCGGGGCGCGGCATCCGCATCTTGGGCGCCCGCACCCTCAGCAGCGAACCGGCCTGGCGTTATGTCAACGTTCGGCGGCTGATGAGCATGCTGGAGGAGGCGCTGCGGGATGGCCTGCAGTGGGCCGTCTTTGAGCCCAACGACGACCAGTTGCGCCTGGGCGTGCGGCTGGGCATCAGCGCCCTGCTGGATCGCCTCTGGCGGGAGGGCGCCTTCCTGGGCGACTCGCCCGAGGCGGCCTATCGGGTGCGCTGCGACGCCGCCACCACTCCGCCCGAGGCCCAGGCCAACGGGCGCCTGATCGCCGAGATCGGCGTGGCGCCCACCGTCCCTTACGAGTTCGTCGTGCTGCGCCTGGGGCTCACGGCGGACGAGCTGCGGATTTCGGAGGTATAGCCCATGCCCGGCCGAGAAGACCCCCTGCCCGCTTTCAACTTTGTCGTTCAGCTCATCGACAGCGCCGGCGCGGCGCGGACCGTGGCGGGCTTTTCCGAATGCAGCGGGCTCGGGTCCACGCTGGAGGTGCAGGAATACCAGGAAGGCGGCGTCAACGACCGCGTGCGCAAATTCCCGACCCGCTTTACCTACGGCAACATCACCCTCAAGCGCGGGCTGGCGCTGGACCCACTGCTCTGGACGTGGCACGAGGAGCTGTTGCGCGGGCGGGCCACCCGCCGCGATGGGCTAATCCTGTTGTTGAACGAGGCGCGCCAGCCGGTGCTGGCCTGGAAGTGGGAGCGCGGGCTCCCCGTCAGGTGGTCCGGCCCGGCGCTAAACGCCCAGGCCAGCGAGGCCGCCGTGGAGACGCTCGAGATCGCCCACGAGCGGCTGCAACGGTTCCGGATCACCTGAGGAGCGAGCAACCATGCCCCTGGATGTGCGGATCAACGAAGTGACCACGCAGGTGAGCGTGACCGATGACGCGGCGCTGCTGAGCCCGCGGGTGCTGGAGCGGATCATCCAGGCCGTGCTGGCCCGGCTGGAGGCCAAACAGTGGGATGAGCGGCTGGCCCAGGAGGAGCGGGGCCTCGGCTCCGCCCGCCCGGAGCCGCGGCCCCAGTAGCCACAGGAGGTGAGCGGCCGCCATGAGCGAAGCATACGCCCAAGCCTATTTCGAGCGCCTGGACGCCCAGGGCAAGGTGGTCAAGCGCCTGAACATCCAGTTCAACCCCGCCGAGCTGAGCATGGAAAAGGCGGCGCAGATCGCCGAGATCGCCATCCCGGGGATCGATAGCCCCATCCTGCAGTTCATCCGCGGGCAGAACGAAAAGGTCACGCTGGAGCTCTTTTTCGACACCACCGAGCAAGGGACCGGCCCCGGCGCCGCCCCGGTGACCACCCGCACCAACGAGTTCTATGCGCTGGTCAAGATGTCCGGCCGGGAGCACGCCCCGCCCCGCTGCCGCTTCGGCTGGGGCGCCGAGTTCCCCGGCCTGGTCCACCAGGCGGGCGAGGTCATCGGCGCGCGCAAGGCCTTCGATTGCGTCGTCGAGAGCATCCGGCAGAAATTCACCCTGTTCAGCCCGGAGGGCGTGCCCTTGCGGGCCACCCTGGCCGTGTCGCTCCGCGAGTACAAGTCGCTGGAAACGCAGCTCCAGCAGCTCAACCTGCAATCGGCGGACCACACCCGCGTGCACATCGTGCAGCGCGGCGAGACGCTGCCGCAGATCGCCTATATCGCTTACCAGGACCCGGCCAAGTGGCGGCTCATCGCCCAGGCCAACGGGCTCTTGCGCCCGCGGGAGCTGCAGCCGGGCATGGTCCTGGAATTGCCGCCCGAGCGGACCTGAGCCATGACAGAACAGCCAACGCCCATCCATGCCCGACACGATTTCTACGTGCCGGCCTTTGAGCTCAAGGTCGGCGGCCGCAGCCTGGAGCGCGACGTCATCCGCGACGTGCTCTCGGTGAGCTACACCGACAGCCTGGACAAGCTGGACGCCGCCGAGATCACCCTCAACAATTGGGACGCCGACCGCCGCGCGCTCAAATACAGCGACCCGCGGACAACGCCGGTGAACCTGGACCCCGGCGCCGAGATCGAGCTCTATATGGGCTATCACGACCGGGGCGGGCTGACCCTGATGCTGCGCGGCCAGATCGTCTCGCTGGCCCCCGACTTTCCCGCCGCGGGCCAGCCGACCATCCAGGTGCGCGCGCTGAACCAGCTCTACAAACTGCACTACAAGCAAGAGGTGCAGGTCTACACCGACAAGACCGATAGCCAGATCGCCCAGGCCGTGCTGGACCGGATCGCGCAGGAGGCCAGCGCCCCGCGCGGCGGCGGCCGCCCGGCGCTGAACCTGGAGCTGGTGACGCGCAGCGCCAACCGGAGCGAGGAGCCGCACGGCTATATCGTCATCAACAACGACTATCCGATCATCTTTCTGATGGAGCGGGCCCGGCACAACGGCTATGACATCTTTATCGAGGAGGCGGCGGAAAACGGCCGCGCCACCTCCAAGCTGCACTTTCACCCGCCGGACCGGGGCGCGCCCGCCGTGTACGAGCTCACCTATGGGCAGACGCTCATCAGCTTCAAGCCGGCGCTCAAGACCAAGGCCCAGGTGGCCAAGGTGACGGTGCGCGGCTGGAACCCCGCCCGGAAGCGCGAGATCGTGGGGGAGGCCACCTGGGACGACCTGGACATCCGCGGGCTGCCCAGCGCGGAGGACATGGCCGCCGTGGATGCGGCGCTGGCCGGGTCGGAGGAGGTGGTGGCCGACGCGCCCGTCGAGTCCGAGGCGGAGGCCCGGCGGCAGGCCCAGGCCCACCTGGCGCACCTGGCCAAGGACCTGGTGAGCGGTTCGGGGAGCACCGTGGGCCTGCCCGAGCTGCGGGCCGGGCGGCCCGTCTATATCCGGGGGCTGGGCAGCCGCTTCAGCGGCCGCTACCTGGTCACCAGCAGCGCCCACACCATCGACGATTGCGGGTACCTGACCCAGTTCGAGGCCCGCATGGAGGAGCTCAAGTGAGCCGCATCCCTGGCGTCGTGATCGGCCTGGTCCGCAGCCTCGATGACCCCGAGGGGCTGGGGCGCGTGCAGGTCGCCTTTCCCTGGCTGGGCGAGGGCGCGCCGGAGGGGAATTGGGCCCGCATCGCCGCGCCGCTGGCCGGGCCGGGCCGGGGCCAGCAGTTCATGCCCGAGGTGGACGACGAGGTGCTGGTGGCCTTTGAGCACGGCGAAATCCGCATGCCCTATATCCTCGGCTACCTCTGGAACGGCGTGGACCGCCCCCCGCGAGACGACCCCCAGAAGCGGGCCATCCAGACGGTGAGCGGCCACGTGCTCGAGTTCGACGACACGACAGGGAGCGAAAAGATCACCCTGCTCTTCAAGGGCGGGACCCCCAGCGTCACCCTGCGACAGGACGCCGTGGAGATCAAGTTCGATGGCGGGAATTATGTCAAAATCAGCGCGGCGGGCGTCGAGGTCAAGGGCGCCCAGATCCAGTTGAACTAGCCATGCAAATCCAAGTGAGCCCGGACTATCCCTACCCGAGCCTGTTCGTGATCAGCAGCCGGGCGAGCGGCGCCGCCGCCCCGCCCGCGCAGGCCGTCGGCGTGCTGGTCGTCAAGCAGACGGTGTGGGCCGACGGCGCCATCCCGCCCAAGGAGCAGCAACAGCCGATCCTGCTCGCCGACGCGCTGGTGGACCCGCCGGGCGCCGACGCCGCGAGCCTGGAGATCTATCTCGAGTCCGACCTGGCCGCCGATAAACCCACGCTGGACGTGGTCGCCGCGCGGAACCACCCGGCCCGCGGCTACTTTGGCCGCATCCGCATCGACCGCCAGGACGGGGCGGGGTACCAGCCCGCCGCCGGGACCGACCTGGATTGGGGCTGGCAGAGCCGGACGCAGGGGAACGACCCGCCTAGCGGCGCGGCCAACCCGCGCCCGGGCCAGGCGGGCGACGTGGCCGCCTTCGCGCCGGAGACGAGCGACCCGGCCAAGCTGCCGGTCGGGTTCGACAACGCCTTTTACAACGGCGGGCGGCTGCGCGACCTGGCCCGCCTGAAGGCCGGGGACTGGGTGCAGTTCAGCTATTGGTATGGCGTCGGCTGGGTCGTCTGGCCGGTCGCCATCCCCGCCGGGCCGCAGTTGGCGATCACCGTGGGGGGCGCGCCCATCGACCCGCCGGTGAGCCTCGCGCTCCACGCCGATACGGTGGTCTGGGACATGACCACCTGGCGCTTTGCCATCGTTTGGCGGGCCGTCTTTCCCTGGGAAGAGCGCCTCGCCGCCGCTGTCTTGGAGGTCCATTGACATGGGACAGCCCATCACCACCACCGCAGGGGGGATCTGCTTCGCCTTCCCCGACGTCTGCCTGACGCCCATCCCGGGCGGGGGCTCGGCGCCCGTCCCCTACCCGAATATCGGCCAGCTCAGCGGCGCCACCGGCGTGGCCAGCACGGTCCTGGCGGGCGGGAACCCCGTGGTCACCCAGGATAGCACCATCCCCACCACCACGGGCGACGAGGCCGGCTCCCTCGGCGGCGTGACCAGCGGCGCCTTCGGGCAAAAGGTCGAGTTCGCCACGTTCAGCGGCACCGTCAAGGCGGAGGGGGCGGGCGTGGTGCGCATGTTCGATACCACCCAGCAGAACAATCGCAACGCCGTGGGCCGGGTGCTGGGCGGCGTGCCCACGGTCCTGGTAGGAGGTTGAGCGGTGACCCGCAACATCCTGGGCTCCGGCTGGAAATACCCCATCGCCATCGATGGCCGCGGCGGCCTGGCCCTCTCCCGCGAGGAGCAGTCCGTCGCCGAGGCCATCTGGATCATCCTCTCCACCGCCCGGGGCGAGCGGATCATGCGCCCCGAGTTCGGCTGCGGCATCCACGACTATGTCTTTGCCCCCAACAACGCCAGCACCCGCGGCGCCATCGCCTATCAGGTCCAGCAGGCGCTGATCCGCTGGGAGCCGCGCATCGACGTCGCCGCCGTGCGCGTGGAGGACAACCCGGACCAGCCCAACCTGCTCTTGATCCACGTGGACTATGCCATCCGGGCCAATAACGCCTTTCATAACCTGGTCTATCCCTTCTTTATCCAGGAAGGGCCAACGGATCGGTAAGGAGCGCGCCCATGCCTCTGCAACCACCGAAATTGGACGATCGCACCTTCGAGAGCCTCTTCAAGGAAGCGCGGAGCCGCATCCCGCGCTATGCGCCCGAGTGGACCAACTGGAACGACAGCGACCCGGGCATCACCCTGCTCCAGTTGCAGGCCTGGCTGGCCGAGACGATCCTCTATCGCCTGAATCAGTTGCCCGACCTGAACTATATCAAATTCTTGCAGCTCCTGGGCGGGAGACAGGCCCCGGCGCGCCCGGCGCAGGCCGACCTGACCTTTATCCTCAAGGACAAGGTGGACCAGCCGGAGGTCCTGATCCCGCAGCACACCGTCGTCGGCGTCTCGGCGCCCAATTTGGACCAGCCCTTGCGCTTCGAGACCGACCGCGCGCTGCGCGCCATCAGCGCCAAGCTGGCGCTGGTGGTCCGCCTGACCGAGGCGGGCGCGCGGGAGGACGTGACCGAGGACAACAACGCCGCCGGGCGCGCCTATTGGCCTTTTGGCGAGTCGGCCAAGGAGGGCGCGGCGCTGCTGCTCGGCCTGAGCTCGACCCTCCCCTTCCCCCGCGACGAGATCGGCCTGCAATTCTACCTGGCGGAAACAGGCCAGGCGCTGCTGGCCGCCCCCCCGGAGGCCGCGTGCGGCGCGACCGCGCCAGCGGAGCCCTGGCTGGCCTGGGAGTGCTGGGACGGCGTGGCCTGGACGGCGCTGGACCTCACTGGCGACGAGAGCTGCGGCCTGGCCCGCAGCGGCCAGGTCTATTTCAAGGTCCCCGCGCAGCTCCCCTCCGTCGAGTTCGACAAGCTCGGGCTGGGCGACTGCGCCGGGACCGAGGAGGCGCCCTGCTATTGGCTGCGCGTCTCGGTGACCCGGGAGGGCGCCTATCCGGCGGGCCAGGCGCCCCGGCTGGAGGCCGTGCTGACCAACGTCGTGCGCGCCACGGCGGCGCTGACCGCGCTGGACGAGGCCGTCGGCTCCAGCGACGGCGCGCCCAACCAGGTGATGGCGCTGCGCCATGCGCCGGTGCTGGCCGAGCCCCCGCTGGTGTTGGAGGTGGACGAGGGGAGCGGCCCCAAGGAGTGGCGGCAGGCGCCCGACTTTTACGAGACCACCCCCCACGACGAGGTCTATGTCCTGGACCGCGCCGCGGGGCGGATCACCTTTGGCGACGGGCGGCGGGGCCGCATCCCGGTGGCTGGGCAGCTCAACGTCATCGCCCGCCGCTACCGCCACGGCGGCGGCGCCGTCGGCAACGTCGGCGCGGGAACCATCACCGAGCTGGCCACGCCGATCCCCGAGGTGGACTCGGTCACCAACCATAGGGCGGCGGTCGGCGGCGCCGACGAGGAGCCATTGGACGAGACCAAGGTGCGCGAGCCCCGGCGGCTGCTCAAGACCCGCAACCGGGCCGTCACCCTGCAAGATTTCGCCGAGCTGGCCGCCGAGACCCCCGGCGCGCTGGTGGCCCGCGCCCACGCCTACGCGTCCGCCGTCGCCGGCGGCGCCCGCCGCATCTGCGTGGTCATCGTCCCCAGCAGCGAGGGGCCCAAGCCGGTCCCCAGCGAGGAATCGCTGGAGCTGGTCTGCCGCTACCTGGACGAGCGCCGCCTGATCACGACGCAGGTGGTCGTGCGCGGACCGACCTACGTGGACCTGGACCTGGCGCTGGACGTCCGCGCGCGGGACGGCGCCGATTTGAAGGCGGTCAAGAACGCCATCGCCGCCCGGCTGGGCGCGTACCTGCACCCCCTCCAGGGGGGCGAGGAGGGGCGCGGCTGGCCCTTTGGCCGCAACGTCTATTACTCCGAGCTGGTCCGCGAGATCATGCTCGTCCCCGGCGTGCGGCGGGTGGAGAGCCTGGCGCTCCATAAGCTGCTCGCGGTCCTGGACGCCGAGCCCACCGCCGCCGAGCGAGCCGCGTTGATCCAGGCGGAAAAACTGCTCGGCGCGGGCGACCCCAGCGACGACGTGATCGCCCTGGTGGAGCTCCCCGCCGGCGGCGGCGACCCGGTGAAGCGCTTTGGCGTGGTCGCCGTGTACGAATGCAGCGATATGCCCATCGGCGAGGGCGCGCTGATCGCCCTGCGCCACGCCGAGATTGAGATCAGCTATGACCGGTCGCAAGGAGCATGATGACGCGCCTGATCCGTCCCTACGATTTCCTGCTCGATGGCGCCGCCGGCTGGCGGGGGCTGGAGGCCGAGTCGGCGGCGGCCGCCGAGGCCGGGCTCCAGCTCGAGCAGTTGGCGGAGCGCCTCCCCCCGCTGGATGACCCCCACGGGACCCTGGGCGGGGCGGCCTTGCCGCGCGGCGTGGCGATCTGGGGCGACGAGATATTCATCGCCGACCCGCCGCGCTGCCGCCTCCTCCATTGGCGGCCCTGCGACGGCCCGGCGCGCCCGTTGCCCACCATCGGCGGCCCGGGCGCCGCGCCGCGCCAGTTGGACGGGCCCCTGGGGCTGGCCCTCAGCGCGCGCGACGACCTGGTGGTGGCGGACGCGGGCAACCGGCGCTTGCAGCTCTTCACCCTGCCGGGGCTGGCCCTGCGCCGGATCCTGGGCCCCTTCCCCTCGCGCCTCCCCGAGCCGCCGGACGGGCGGGCGCTGTGGGAGCCGGTGGACGTGGCGCGGGGGCCGCGCGGGCAGCTCTACGTGCTGGACCGCCAGGGCTTTGTCTGGCGGCTGGATGGGCAAGGGCGACCCGACCCCATTTACCTGGCCCGCCTGCCGGAGGGGTTCGAGCCCCTGCGGCTCGTCGTGGACCGGCAGGGGTGCGGCTACCTGGCGGGCCGGGGCGGCCCAGGCTTTCTGATGCTGGATCCCTATGGCGAGCTGCTCGACCCGGCGGACCTGCCGCCGGATTTTGCCGCGCGGCTGCCCCCCCTGCGGCTGAGCCTGAGCGGGCGGCAGCTTTTGCTGGCCCCGGCCGATTCCCACGGCGGGCGGCGGCAGCCCCTGCCCACCGACCTCACCGTCACCGACGCGGGGCTGCTGGAAGGGGAGGGGCTCGCCGACGGCCCCTACCTGCACCACATCCCCCCCGCCGCCACCTACGCCCTGGCCGGGCTCTATCGCGTCCAGCCGCTGGATAGCCAGCGGGTCGGCAACCCCTGGCACCGCCTCACCCTGGAGCTGCAAGCGCCGGAGCGGACCAGCGTGCGCGCCTATACTTGCGCCAGCGACGTCTTGCAGCCGGCCCTCGACGCCGCTGGGCTGTTGGAGGAGCCGCCGCAATGGGGGCCCTGGCAGGCGGCGCCCGCCAACGCCGACGAGTTTCTGGTCCAGTCGCCGCCCGGGCGCTACCTCTACCTGGCGCTGGCGCTGCGCGGCCCCGGCGACCGCACCCCCACCGTGGAGCGGATCTATGTCCACGCCCGCCGGGAGTCGTCGCTGCGCTGGCTCCCCGCCGCCTACCAGGCCGACGAGACCAGCCGCCACTTCCTGGACCGTTTCCTCTCGCTCGCCGACACCCTCTGGGGCGAGATCGAGAGCCAGATCGAGGATTTCGGGCTCGCGCTGGATATCGGCGGCGCGCCCGCCGCTTTCCTCCCCTGGCTGGCCTCCTGGTTCGACCTGGCGCTGGAGCCGAGCTGGACCGAGGCGCAGCGCCGGGCCGTGTTGCGCGAGATCGTGGAGCTCTACAGCCGCCGCGGGACGATCCGCGGGCTGCGCCGCCTGCTGCAACTGCACGCCAGCGCGCCCGAGCCCCTGCCCCAGATCGTCGAGCACTACCCGGGCCTCGGCCACCCGCTCCTGGAGACCTGGCTGGGCCAGCCGCCCGGGGACGACGCGCCCCACCATTTCACTGTGCTCTTGCCCGCCTGCGCCCTGGATACGGCGGACAAGCGCGCCGCGCTGGCCCGCCTGATCGGGGAGAACGCGCCCGCGCACTCCCATTTTTGCCTGCGCCCGGTGGCCCCGGGCGTGCGGCTCGGCTCCGCGACGGTGCGGGGGAGCGCCCTGGGGCTGGATAGCCTGCTGGGCGGCCACCCCACCTGGCGGCTCCCCGCCCAGCCGCCCCGCCTGGATGGGGAGAGCGTGCTGGGGGTCAGCACCGCGCTGGCCGCGCCGCCCGAGCCCCGCGCGGTCTCGGTTCGCCTCGGATATACGCGCCTGGGCGAGGCCCGCCTGGGCTGTCGCATCAGCCATCCTTGCCGTTCGCCGGAGAAACCGGAAGGGAGTTGTGAACCATGTCCATGAAATCGTCCGCCAATGGCCTCTGCCTGCCCTGCGGCCTGCAAACCTTCGAGCGCAACCGCTACTTTGATGGCAAGCTGCTGGTCACCAGGGATTTCCAGGAGGAGCAGAACTATCTCAGGGGCAAGGGCCGGCTGCACAACGACCTGCTGCATGGCGTTGGCACCGTCTGCGGGCTCAAGGTGGAGCAGCATCCCAACCCCGCCTGCCGCAGCGAGTTTGTCGTGCTGGAGCCGGGGCTGGCGCTCGATTGCTGCGGCAACGAGATCGTGGTCCCGCAGGAAAAGGTCGTGCCCCTGCGCGACCTGATCGAGGAGGCGCTCAAGGCCAAGGGGCTCTTTGCCAATGGCCAGCCCGCGCCCCACGACGTCTTGGTGCGCCTCGCCTACCACGAATGCGACGCCGAGCCCGTCCCCGCGCTGCTGGATAACTGCGACTGCGAGTCCGGCGTCGAGTTTGGCCGCACGCGGGAAGGCCACCGCCTCTTGGTGAGCCTGGACGACCCGGCGAGCCAAGCCGCCGGGCGGGCGTGCGACTGCGCCGACCCGCTGGAGGCCCGGCTGGAGTGGCAGCACACCCTGGCCGCCGCCCAGCCGCGGGCGCTGGTGGTGGACCGCGCGCTGATGCGGCTCTACCTGGTGGAATGGGACGGCAAGCAGGGCTGGCTGCGGATGTACGACGCCAGCAACCACAGCCTGGTGACGCCGCCGGTGGCCCTGGGCGAGCGGCGCGTCCAGCCCGTGGCGGCCTGCCGCTCCAACCTGGGCGACCTGATCTACGTGGCGGTCAGGGAGCCAGGTCACGCCGCCGTCGCCAAGGTGCTGATCTGGGAGCAGAACCGGCTGGAGACCGACCCCGGCGCGGCGCTGCGGGCCAGCCTGACCGTGGGCCCCGCGGAGCTGGTGGGGCTGGAGGTCTCGCCGCTGGATGACAGCCTCTACGCCCTGCTGCGCGACGGCCGGGTGCTGCGCTGGAGCGCCAACTCGATCCGCGATTGGGTGGAAGCCAACGGGACCGGCGCCGAGCCGAGCCCCCTCGCGCAGGACCTGCGCAACGCCGACGCCGCGCCCGCGACGGCGACCGTGACCCCCGCCGACATGGCCATCAGCTACGATGGCCGCTGGATGGTGGTGGCCGACGCGGCCCAGCCGCGCCTGATCGCGCTGCACCTGGCCCAGTTCGCCCCGGCGGCGCCGCTGGGCGGCAACGTCAGCAACCTGATGAAAGCCTTTGCCCTGCCGCCGGGACACCTCCCCTCCGTGGTCGAGTTCAGCTATGACGGCGCGTACCTCTATGCGCTGTGCGCGGGGAGCCAGATGCTCTACCGCATCCAGGTCCGCGAGAGCCTGGGCGACCTGATCCCCCTCATCCCCGCCGAGGGCAACGCCTATAGCGCCGTGCATCTGGCCAAGCCGCCCGAGGGGGGCCAGCCGCCCAAGCCGCTGCCGCTGGACCTCGGCATCTCGCCCCGGGACAACTGGTGCTATGTGCTGCGCCGCGAGTTCGACGCCGGGGGCCAGCCCCGCGACCGCGGCGAGGTGCTGATCCTCTCCGTGGACGCCATCAACGAGCGGCGCGGCCCCGCCATCGTCGAGCTGGAAGAGACCAAGCTGGGCCCCGGCGCCGTCCACACCAAAGGGAACGCCCTGTTCCAGAACCTCGCCCTCTGGGGCCAACGCCTGTACGTGGCCAGCGAGACCCTGCCCGTCGCGGACCCCGCGCAAGGCAGCGTCAGCATCCTGTATGTCGACGAGGCCGCCTGCGACGCCTTTATCGATCGCTCCATCGACGGCTGCGCGAGCTGCGCCGACGCCAGCGAGGGCGTGATCCTCGCCTCCATCCAGGGCTACCAGTGGGACCAGCCCATGACCACCGACGAATCCGCGACGGTCAACCGGATCGACAACCTCACCCACCGGCCGCTGGTCCCCAGCACCAACACCCTGCGCCAGGTGATCGAGTGCATGTTGAAAAAGGGCATCAGCGAGGGGATCCCCGGCCCCCGCGGCGCCGCCGGCCCGGCGGGAGAAAAGGGCGACATCGGCCCCCAGGGCCCCAGGGGCGAGCGGGGCGAACGCGGGGAAAAGGGTGAGCGCGGCGAGAAAGGCGAAAAGGGCGACCCCGGGACCCTCACGCCGGGAAACCATAACCAGGTCGTCCAGGCGAGCTGGCACCACGACCAGGTCTTTAGCTCCACCGAGTTCGTCGAGCGGCTGGGCGAGGTGGGCCTGTCGGTGGCCTTTAGCCGGGAGGTGCAACGGGCCGCCATCAACCGCCGGAACGTCCAGGTGCTGGTCCGCCGGATGCAAGAGACGCCCCTGGGCCAGCTCGAGTGCGAGTGCGTCTTCCCGATCCCCGTCCAGCCCGTCGCCCCCACCAAGGCCGAGGAGGTGGACATCCACTGGCTCGTCGGCAGCGCCGTCGCCTCGGACGGGTTCGAGCTGCTGACCGAGGTGGCCGAGATCCCCGCCGCCGCGTCGCTGGCCCCCGCCCTGCGCCTGCGGCTGGGGCAGGTCAAGTGGGACAACGTCGACGTGGTCAAGCGGCTGGTGCAGGCGTGCGGCCTGGTCAACGCCGCCGGCCAGCCCCAGCTCACCGTGACGGTGGTGCTGCGCGGGAACTGGCTGGTGGACCAAAAGGGGAGCGCCCTGGATGGCGAGAACCTCTGGCCCGGCGTGCCGGAGCGCCCCTCCACGCATGGCGTGCAGGGACGGCTGAGCGGCAACGGCGCCGAGGGCGGCGACTGGGTGAGCGTCTTTCACATCGTGCCGTGACCCCCGGCCCAGGCGCGACAGAGCGAGGTTATGAACCATGACAAAAGCTGCTGGCCCATCGGAAAAGCCGATCGCCGGGCCGCTCCGGCGAGCGCGCTATGTCCCGCGCCAGTTGGTCAGCGCGGCGGAGCTGAACGCCGACCAGGCCTATTTCCGCGAGCTGGCCCGCCGCCACAACCGCTTCCTGCACGGCTGCGGCGTAGTCTGCGGGCTGGAAGTGCTGGTCCAGCCCGGCGGGCTGGAAGTGCTGGTCCAGCCCGCCAGCCAAGCGCCCCGGGTGGTGGTGACGCCCGGGCACGCCATCAGCCCCCGCGGCGATGACATCTACCTACCCGCGGAGCGCGAGATCACGCTGGGCGAGGCGCGGCGATGCTTCGACAACGACCAGGACCGGACCTGTTATGTCGTCCTGGCCTATCGCGAGGCGCCGGTCGCCCCGGCGCCGGTCCTGCCGGACCCCTGCATGCCGGCGGTCGGCCAGCAGTTCTCCCGGGTCCTGGCGGGCTACGCGCTGACCCTGGAGGAGGAGCTGCCCGCGGGCTGGGGCTCGCCGCCCGATTGCGGCGACCTGGCCTGCGAGCTGTGGCGCGACGCCCCGCCGCACGGCGCGCCCGGCCCCTGCGCCCCTTGCCCGCCGGGGGATGCCGGCGACCAGGTGGTGCTGGCGGCGCTCCGCCTCGCGCCCCAGGGCGGCGGCGTGGCGGTGAGCTATGCCCCGCGGCGCCGCGTCCTCTCGCTCCAGTTTCTGGCGGAGACGCTGCGCTGCCTCTTGCCGCGGCTGACGGGGATCGCCCCCGACCGGGCCGCGCAGGGGACACGGGTCGCCGTGACCCTGGCCGGCGAGCGGCTGATGGAGGCCCGCGAGGCGCGCTTTGGCAGCGGCATCGTCGCCGCCCTCGTCGAGCGCGCCGACGACCAGGTCGTGGTGCAGCTGGATATCGCCGCCAACGCCCGGCCCGGGCCGCGCGGCTTTCGCCTGCTCACCACCCGGGGCGTCGCCAACGGCGCGGCCTGCGGGCTCCAGTTCACGGTGCTGCCCGGCGGCTCGGGCTATGGCGACCACCTGAGCAGCGGCATCGGGGGGGAGCTGCTATGAGCGCCCCTGGCGGCGTCCGCCGCGCCGTATGGAGCTTTTGGAGCCGCCCCTTCCAGGCGCGCCATCACCAGGTGTGGGCCAGCCCCAAGCACCACCTGCTGGCCTGGATCCTGAGCGTGGAGACGGCGCGGCAGCATTACGCCGAGACCGCCCTGGTCGCCGACGAGCCCGGCGCGGCCCTGCTGGTAGACGGGCTGGGGCTGCCCTTCGGGGAGGTTTCCACCGCGTTGGAGGCGCTGGGCGAGGCGGACGCGGACTGGTGGGTACTGGGCAAGCTCTACGCCTATCGCGCCCAGAGCGAGCCCTTCGTGCACCTGGATAGCGACGTCTTTCTCTGGAAGCCGCTGCCCGAGGAGCTGCACCGGGCGCCGGTGCTGGCCCAGAACACGGAGCAGTTCCCCTTCGTGGGCTCCTGGTACCGGCCCGAGACGTTCGACGCGGCGGTGCGGGCGGTGGAGGGCTGGCTGCCGCCCGAGTGGGCGTGGTACGTGGCCCAGCGCAGCGGCGAGGCGCTCTGCTGCGGCATCCTCGGCGGCGCCGACGTCGGGTTCATCCGCCACTATGCCGACGGGGCGATCCGCCTCATCGAGCATCCCGCCAACCAGCCCGCCTGGCGGGCCATCGGCTCCAAGGTGGGGGACAATATCCTCTTTGAGCAGTACTATCTCTCCGCCTGCCTAGCCTACCACGCCCAGCATGAGGGCTCGTCTTTCCACGGCGTCTATGCCCGCTGCCTCTTTGGCTCGGCGGCGGAGGCGTTCACCCCGGACCGGGCCCGGGAGGCGGGCTATACGCACCTGATCGGCGGGGCCAAGCGAAACGAGGCGCTGGCCCAGCGGCTGGAGGCCCGCGTCGCCCGGGACTATCCGCAGCAATACCAGCGCTGCCTGCGCTACCTTGCCAGCGGCGCGGGAGGCTTGCCATGAGCGAGCGAACCGTCCGCAACGCGGCCAGGCGCTACCGAATCGGGGGGAGCCGCCTGGCGCCCGACCTGCCCCTCGCCGGCGCGGACCCACGGGCGCGCCCGGTCTACGGCTGCCGCCAGCAGGTCTCCGCGGCGGAACTGACCGAGGGCCAGGCGTATTTGCGCGCGCTGTGGCGCCAGCACAACCGGCTGAGCCACGGGCCCGGCGTCGCCTGGGGGCTGGAGGTGTTCCCCGCCGCCAGCGCCGCCGATGGGACGCCCCGCGTCCGCGTGACCCGCGGCTACGCCCTGAGCCCCCTCGGCGACGAGATCTATGCGCCGGAGGACCAGGTGGTGGCGCTCGATTGCGAGCCGGCGGGACAGGACCGCTGCCGGAACCTCGCCGCCGGCCCGGTCAGGCGGGTCGTCTACCTGGGCATCCGCCTCGCCGAGCGGCCCGTCTGCCCGGCGCCCCTGTATGCGGACCCCTGCGACCCGCTGCCGGCCTGCGAGCCGCGCCGCGTGGAGGCGGGCTGCGAGATCGCCTGCCTGGCCGAGCCGCCGCCCTGGTCGCCCAGGACCTGCCAGCATTGGGCCGACGCGCTGGTCTGCCACCGTCCGCCGCCCGCGCCGGACGCGCTCGATCCGCTGCGCGCGTGCCCTCAAGAGGACGGCTCGCCCTGGGTGGTGCTCTGCGAGCTCGAGCTGGACGCCCGGGGCCAGGTCAGCGAGATCGGCTATGGGCCGCGGCAGCGGACCTACGCCAGCCAGCTCCTCGGCGAGCTGGCGCGCTGCCTGGCCGCCGCCGGATGAGGCGAGGAGGCGCATGGAGAGGCCCGACGAAGGAACCGGCCCCCGCCTCACCGTGGAGCGCCTGACCTGCCGGATCACCTTGCCGGAGGGGCTGGCGCTCCCGCTGGCCGCGCGCGAGCGGATCGTCCGCATCGCCGAGCGGGAGCTGCCGGGGGCCTGCGCCAAGCTCCTGGACCGCCTGCCCGACCAGGGCGCCGTCTACCGCATCCGCCGCCTGCAACTGGACCTCTGGGCCAACCTGGAGGAGGCGCTGGAGGCGCAGATCGCCGAGCGCTGGGCGAGCCTGCTGGTGACCGGCGCGGCGCGGGCCATCGCCCGGGGTCTCCCCAGCCAGGTGCGCCGGTTCGACTCCGCGCAACACCTAGTGGCCAGCTTCTTGGGGGACTTGGTGGACGGGAGCGCCTGGAGCCAGTGGTATTATGACGAGTTCCGGGCGCTGGAGCCGCTGCCCCTGCCGCGGCTCGCCCTGGAGCTGCTGGCCCCGCGCCCCGGCTGGATCGCCCCCACCCTGCGGGCGCTGGGCGAGCGCGGCCGCCTGGACCCGCTGCTGGAGCGCTGGGGCGAGCGCGAGATCGCCGCGCTCTGGCGGGCGCTGGGCTTTCCCGGCGCCCCGGCGCTGGCCCCGCGCGCCGCCGAGGAGATGCCCGCGCTGCGAGCGGCCTGGGAGGCCGCCGCGCTCTCGGGCGGCGCCGATGCCGACGCCCGGGCCCGGGACCGGCTGCGGCTCTGGCTGGCGCTGGCCGAGCGCGACCCTTCCCGCGCCCTGGACCCCGACTTCGGCGCGCTGGCCCACGCCGCCGTGGAGCTGGCGAGCTGGCTGCGCGAGACGCCCGAGCTGGCGCCGCTGCTGTGGATAGAGACCGCGCCCGATCCGGCGCTCGCCCGGCGCTCCCCCTGGTGGCCCGAGCTCGCCGCCTCCCCCGCCGGGCGCCGGACGCTGGCGCAACTGGCGGCGGTCGTGCGGGGCCGGGCCGAGCCCGCGGCCCGCGCGGACGGCTGGGCGCTGGCCAGCCCGGTGGGCGGGGCGTTCCTGTTGGTCCCCGCCTTGGCCGAGCTGGGGCTGTGGGCGCGCTGGCGGGACGAGTTGGGCGAGCCCGCCGCCCGCCGCTGCCTCTTTATCCTGGCGCTCAAGGCGCTGGGGCGGGAACGGGCCCCGCTGCACCAGGGCGATCCCTTGCTGGCCGCCCTGGCCGGGCTGGACGAGCCGCCCGTCGCAGACCTGCGGCGCGCGCCCGAGCCCGATGGCCCCGCCGGGGCCTGGGCCTGGCGGCTGCCCGCCGCCGGACGCTGGCAGGCGCCGCGGTTGCAGGCGGCGATGGTTGGGAAGCTGCGGGTTATCCGGGAGGGGACGACGGGGTGCTGGCTGGGCGCCTGGCCCGGCCCGGCGCCCGACCCGCGCGCCGTGATCGACGGGTGGCCGGGGCTGGCCGGCGCGCCGCTGGCGGAGCCCGATGCGGCCGCCCAGCAGGCGCTGGAGGCCGAGGCGCGCCACCTGCAATTGGGCCAAGGGCTGGGCTATCCCTGGCTGACGCCCTCGCTGGATGCGGCGCTCTCCGCCGCGGCCTCGCTGGCGCTGCGGCGGCTGGCGGCGATGCTGCCCGGCCTGGGGCAGGCCAGCCCGGCCTATCTGGCCCGGCAGTTCCTGGCCCAGCCGGCGACCCTGCGCGCCGGAGGGGACGCCTGGACCGTGCGCTTGAGCGGCGGCCCGCTGGCGGTGGTGTTGCGCCTCGCCCCCCTGCCCGAGGTGGTGGAGGCGCCCTGGCTGCCGCGGCCGCTGCGCCTGACCCTGGCGCGGGAGGGCTAGGCTGGCCTTCGCGGAACCGGAGGCCTGGACCAGGGCAGGGCGCCCGTTAACACCGCCAGCGATCCAGCGTCATCTCGACCGCGTCGATGTCCCGCTCCAACTCGCTCTGCACGCCGCCGAGCAGCCGGTGGAGCTGCTTGAGCTGCGCCAGCACCCGGGGCAGCGCCCGCGTCTCCGCCTCGCCCGCCGGGGCGCGCGCGTCCAGCCGGTCGGCGCGGATCGCCTCGTAGAGCCGGGCCGTGGCTCGGGACGGCTCGACGTCGAGCTCTGCCCGCAGCGCCGTCGCGCAACGGCGGTACTGGCGCAGCGCTTCGCTGCGGTCGCCCGCCAGGTAGTACAGCCGCATGACCTGGCGATGGGCCCGCTCGTGCGCCCGGTCGTAGCTCAGGATCCTGTTGGCGTAAGCCAGCCCGGCCTCGTACTCCTGGCCCGCCTCGCAGCATTGCACCAGCTTGTCCAGCATCGCCAGGTACAGGTTCTGCAGCCGCTCGCGCTCAAAGAGGCACCAATCCTCATAGCAGCCTTCCAGCAGGTCGCCGCGATAGACCTGCGCCGCCCGCCGGAGCGCCTCGGCGCAGTCGGGCGGGAGCTGGTTGCCCGGCCGGCCCCGCGCCGACTCGGCGGCCTCCTCCAACACGGCGACGTCGATCCACAGGTCCAGGCCGGGATTGAGCTGGATCCAATCCGGCTCGGCCAGCAGCAGCGGCTCCGCGGAGCCGTCCAGGTGCTCCTGCACCGCCGAGTTGATCTGCCAGAGCGCCTGGCGCAGGCACTTTCTGGATTGGCCAGTGGGACAGTCGCCCCAGATCAGGGCGGCCAGGGCCTCGCGAGAGTGGGGGCGATCGCGGCGGATCAGCAGGTAAGCCAGCAGCTCGCGCAGCTTGGTCTCGAGGCCAAGCTCGCCGCGGTCCGATTGCATGCCGAACTTGCCCAAAAGGTTCACGCGCACCGTGCTCATGCTCGATCCTCCTCGACCGCCCAGCTCGCGCTGTCGCCGTGTTGGGCGGCGGCGGAGCGGCGGTCAGGTCGCTAGCCGGGGCATGACCAACGCTGGCATTTTTGGCGGGTCCGTGGCGGCGAAGGATGCTGGCAGGGATGACGATGGGGTGTGGGATATAGCGTGGGACAAAGCATCAGGGGGCTAGGCGATATCGTCCCAAGAGTATTGTAACACAGGTTGATTCCACTGTCAATCCGGAATGGACCAAGTGGGATTCGAAATCATTGACAGCCCGCGTTGCCTGAGGTATAATAGCGGTGGTGCTTGTTCGCACCCTCATCGTTGCGCCGAACTCCTCGCACACTCGTCGCTCGCCCAGCGGCACACGCTATCCCTCCCCTCCCGCCCGCCGGGTGTATGGCGCGCCCGCGCAGAGCAGGTCGCGATCCGGCCCCCGATTCCAGGCGTCGCGCGGCCCGTCGGGCCGGCCCGACCGCGGCCCGTTGCCGAGAGGCTGCCGAGCCCGCGCAGCGATTGGCGCTGCCAACGGGCTGGTGGGTATGGCTCATTGGCAAAAGGAGGGTTCCCATGTCGCGTCGTATCGTGTCCGGTCGGGGCCAGCCGCTCCTGAGCGCGGGCCCGGTGGACGGCTATTTCGACAAGGTGGTCAAGTACATCCCGGCGGACGTGATCGCCGCCTGGACCGCGGCAACCGGCCTCATCGATGGCGCGGTCGACGTGCCGAGCGACCTGCTGCTTTGGCTCGTCTTTGCCGTGGGGGCGATCTTTACCGCCATCTGGACGTTCAGGCAGACCCAGGAGCCGCCCAAGGGCCCGGCCGTCACGCAGACGGTCATCGCCACCGGCGCCTTTGTGATCTGGGTCGCGGCGCTGGGCGGGCCGTTCGCCACGTTGGGCGGCTGGAGCCCGGTCTATGGCTCGCTGCTGCTCATCGTCTACACGCTGGGGGTTGGCCTGGTGAGCCCGCCCGAGGGATAGGGCGTAGCGCGGCTCGCAGATCGCGGTAGGGGCAATCCATGAATTGCCCTACCGCGCCCCGCCCCTTACCCGCACGCGGCGAGGTTGCCGGCCTCGTCAAAGCACTGCCAATGCGCCTCGTCGAACACCTCCAGGCGCATCTTGGCGACGTACTCGTCCAGCTCGCAAAAGGAAGCAAAGGTGATGGTGATCGACGCGCCGGGCGCCAGCTCAAAGAGCACGCCCAGGTGCAGATAGTAACAGGTCACCAGCTCGCGCCCGCCGTTGGAGTAAAAGACCGGGTACCAGTCCTCCGGCGTGATCGCCTTGCTGCCGGTGTTGGTGAGCGTCAGCTCCAGGTTGAACTTGCGCACCGCCGACTTGTCGTCGAAGGAGCCACAGCCGCCCTGCGGGCGCCCCCACCGCTCGTAGCGCATCCCCGCCAGCTTCATCGTGACGGCCTGCGGAGGGGTGGCGGTGGGCCGCGGCTTGGGCGTGGAGGTCGGCGGCGCGGCGGTCGTGTTCGTCGGCAGCGGCGTATCGGTGGGCGCGGCCGTCGCCGTGGCGCTGGGGATCGCCTGGGCCGTGGCGGTGAGCTGCGCGGAGAACTGCGAGAGCGCCGTGGCGATGGCGGCGGCCTGCACCGCGGCGATATCCACCGTGGGCGGCGGCGTCTGCGTGGGCGGGACGGGCGTGGGCGAGGGGGGCTGGGTCGGCGGCGCCACGGTCGGCGGCGCCACGGTCGGCGGCGCCGGGGTAAAGGTCGGCGTGATGGCGGCGAGGCGGGCGGCCTCCACCTGGGCCAGCACCGTGGCCGCGGCGGCGGTCTGCACGGCGGCAATGTCGATGGTCGGCGGGGGGACGGGGGTGGGGGCGCAGGCGGCCAGGGTCACGGTCGCCCACAGCAGCGCCAGCAGACGGCGAGCATCCATGGGGGTTCCTCCTTGCGTGCCGATCCTGGGTCCCCTGGCCGCCGCGCCCGGCCCGGCGCATTTCCCTGTCCCTGGGATGGGCCGGCTCGGCTGGCAAACGGACCCTACGCTCGATTTGCGCACAGTGTAACACGGGGTCAAGGAGGCGTCAAGGAGGGCGCGCTTATCGCGAATCGCGTATCGCTAATCGTAGGACCGGAGTTGGTTGTGTCCGGCGATCTGCGATATGCGATCTGCGATTGGCGATTAGCGCCGATACACCGGCACCTGTTGCGCGCGCCCCGCGTTCAGCGCCTCCACCGCCGCCAGCGTCGCCGCGGTGGAATTCGCCCCGTCGTAGAGGTCGCAGCGGGGCGGGCGGTCCTCGGCGATGGCCGCCAGCCAGTCGGCGATCTCGGGGTCGTAGGCGTGGCCCGTCACCCGCGGCGCCTCCACCGGCTGAAAGGCGGGATGCACGTCGGCCTCGTCGCGGGCCAGCGCCGCCTGGTCGCGCTCCACCGTGCCGCGCGTGCCATAGACCCGCAGGTTGTAATAGGGCGGCATGGCCAGCCGGGGGGCATAGAGCGCCGCCACCTTGGCCACGGCGCCGGTGTCGAAGCGAAAGAGCGCCACCTGGCAATCGTCCTGGCGCATCGCCGGAAAGGCGACGTGGTTGGACCAGCCGGTCACCTCCACCACCTGCGCGCCGCTGAACCAGCGCAGCAGGTCCAGCGGGTGGCTCCCCCCGCCCACCAAGGGCTTTTCATATTCCAGGTACCAGTTGACCCCCGTGGCGGCGTCGGTCTGCCCGGCCTGGTAGAGGAGGTTGTGGATATAGTCGCCCTCCAGGTAATAGAGCTGGCCCAGCGCCCCCTCGCGGCAGAGGCGGTGGATCGCCTCCATGACGGGGTTGAAGCGGAGGATATACCCCACCGCCAGCTTGAGCCGGGGGTCGGCGGCGCGGGCGGCGTCCACCATCCGCTCCACCTGGGCGATGTCGTTGGCCAGCGGCTTTTCCACCAGGATGTGCTTTCCCGCGCGGACGGCGGCGATGAAGGGGTCGGCGTGAAAGGCGTCGCCGGTGTTGATGCTCACCGCCTCGATGTCCGGCTGGGCGACGAGCTCCTCGGCGTGGGCATAGGCGCGGGCCACGCCAAAGCGCTCCGCCGCCTCGGCCAGCCGCCGCGGGTTGGCGTCGCAGAGCGCGACGATCTCGGAGCGGCCCTGGGAGACGCCCACCCGCTGGTGGGCCTCCAGGTGGGCCAGGCCGTTGTGCCCCAGCCCGATCATGCCGACACGGATCATGGTGTGCCTCCACATAAAAGCGCCCGGCGTCATCCGACGTCGGGCGCTCGTGTTAGCCCTGTCCCGCGATCTTGGCCCAGGTGTCGCGGAGCCCCACCGTCTGGTTGAACACCGGCCGCCCCGGCGTCGAGTCGGGGTCGACGCAGAAATACCCCTGGCGCTCGAACTGGTAGCTGCTGCCCGCCGGCGCGTCGGCCAGGCTCGGCTCCACGTAGCACCCCTCCAGCACCGTGCGCGACTCCAGGTTGACGTTCTCCAGCGGATCGCCCTCGTCGGGGTTCTCCACCTTGAACAGCCGGTCGTAGAGCCGCACCTCCGCCGGGACGGCGCTCTCCGCCGAGACCCAGTGGATGGTCCCGCGGACCTTGCGCCCGTCGGGGGCGTCGCCGCCGCGGGTGGCCGGGTCGTAGGTGCAATGCAGCGCCGTCACCTCGCCGTTGGCGTCCTTGTCCACGCCCACGCAGGTGACGAAATAGGCGTAGCGCAGCCGGACCTCGCGCCCGGGCCCCAGCCGGAAGAACTTGGACGGCGGGTTCTCCATGAAATCCTCCCGCTCGATCCACAGCTCGCGGGAGAAGGGCACCTGCCGCGTGCCCCGCTCGGGATAGCTGGGGTGGTGGTAGGCGGTCATCTGCTCCACCTGCCCCTCGGGGTAATTGTCGATGATCACCTTGAGCGGGCGCAGCACGCCCATGACCCGCGGCGCGCGGTTGTCCAGGTCCTGGCGCACGAAATGCTCCAGCATGGCCACGTCGATCAGGCTGTTGGCCTTGGAGACGCCGATGGCGTCGCAAAAGGCGCGGATGGACTCGGGCGTATAGCCCCGGCGGCGCAGCCCGGCCAGCGTGGGCATCCGCGGGTCGTCCCAGCCGGAGGCGATCCCCGCCTGGATCAGCGGCAGCAGGCGGCGCTTGCGCACCGTGGTGTAGCTCAGGAACAGCCGCGAGAACTCGTACTGGTGCGAGCGAAAGACGTCCAGCGTCTCCAGGTACCAGTCGTAGAGCTCGCGGTTGTTCTCAAACTCCAAGCTGCACAGCGAGTGGGTGATCCCCTCCAACGAGTCGGAGAGGCAGTGGGTAAAGTCGTACATCGGATAGATGCACCACTGGTCGCCCAGCCGCTGGTGCGGGACCTTGAGGATGCGATAGATCACCGGGTCGCGCATGAGAAAGTTGGGCGAGGCCATGTCGATCTTGGCGCGGAGGGTGCGGGAGCCCTCGTCGAACTCGCCGGCGCGCATCCGCGCAAAGAGGTCGAGGTTCTCCTCCACCGAGCGGTTGCGGTAGGGGCTCTCGCGCCCCGGCTCGCTGGCGGTGCCGCGGTACTCGCGCATCTCGTTGGGGCTCAGGTCGCAGACGTAGGCCTTGCCCATCTTGATGAGCTGGACGGCATAGGCGTAGAGGTGCTCGAAATAGTCCGAGGCGTAATATTCGCGGTCGCCCCAGTCGAACCCCAGCCAGTGGATGTCGCGCTTCATGGACTCGACGTATTCCATGTCCTCTTTGCTGGGGTTGGTGTCATCGAAGCGGAGGTTGGTGAGCCCGCCATAGTCGGCGGCGACGCCGAAATCGATGCAGATCGCCTTGGCGTGGCCGATGTGGAGGTAGCCATTCGGCTCCGGAGGGAAGCGGGTGTGCACGCGGCCCCCATGCTTGTTGCTGCGGAGGTCCTGCTCCACGATGGTGCGGATAAAGTCTTTCGGCTCGGTTGGCTCTGGCATGGTCGTCCTCCCTCCCCTGGCGGGATGGATAATGACCATGGATTATACACCCGGACGGGGGAATCTGCAACGCGCGCGTTCGCGCCGCGCGGATTTGACATATCTCCCGCACCGCCCTACACTGCCCACAGGAGTGCTGGAGCCAAAGGAGGCGGGGAATGAACCATCGCGAGGTGCGGAAGGTGTTCCTGGTGCATTGGATCATGGCGGGGATCCTGGGGCTGGTGCTCTGGGTGATCCCCGGGCGGTTCCTGCAGGCGCTGGGCTGGGCGCCCATCGACCCGATCCTCAGCCGGCTGCTGGGGGCGGCGCTCTTGGCGCTGGGCTGGGCCTCGTTCCTGGGCTGGCGCGCCAAGGCCGGCGCCTGCACGGGGGCGCTCATCCAGATGGAGCTGGTCTACACCGTCCTGGGCGCCGTGGCGGTGCTGCGCCACCTGCTCGTGGCCCATTGGCCGTGGATGGTCTGGCTGCTCTTTGTGGTGCTGGCGGGCTGGGCGGTCGCGTGGGCCTGGTGCGCGCTCTGGGGCATGCGCCGCCAGGGCGACGCCCCGACCAGCGCCTGACGCCCGCTGCGCTATTCGGCATGACATGCGAGGGTTGAGCGCCCCTTGGCCCCAACTTGCGGTCAGGGCGCTATTGTGCTACACTGATCTTGTCCATGATGGACAAGGGACCCGTCAACACATGCAAGGGAGGTTCCATGCAAGACCTGAACAAGGAAGTGAAAGAAACCGCGCAGGAAGTCAAGAAGGACGTCCTCGCCGCCGTCGAGGAGGGGGCCGAGGCCGTGCAAAAGGCCGTGGAGAAAGAGCAAGAGAAGGACAAGGCCTACTATTCTCCCGGCGAAGTGATGAAAAAGAAGGGCTGCATCGGCTGCGGCGGCATGGCGCTGGCCATGCTGGCGCTCACCGCGCTGGCGGCGGCTCTGGCGCTGCTCTAGCGCTGAGGGCGCCTTAGCGCCCTAACCTCAAGGAGGATAGGACATGACAGGGCTTATGGGCTGGATCATGGCGTTGATCATCACCATCGTCATCGTGGCCATCGTGGAACGGGTCTCCAAGACCGAGCTCCCCTACGGGTGGCTGGGCAATATCGTCGTTGGCTTTATCGGTGGCTGGCTGGGACAAATCTTACTCAAGCCCACGTGGGGGCCTACGATCGCTGGTGTTTTTATCATCCAGACGTTCATCGGCTCCCTGGTTTTGATCATCGTGGCCAAGTGGGTCATGAAGCAACTGGCCAAATAGCAGCAAGCCGCCGGCCAGACAACCGCATCGGACAAAAGAAAGCCAGCCGCCGGTTACCCGGCGGCTGGCTCAGCGTTTCGGAACGGCTCACGCGTTGAAGGGCTTGGGCCCCTACTTGGGAGGCAGCACCAGCTTCATGCCGACCTGGATCAGGTTGGGGTTATCGCCGATGAGCGCCTTGTTCAGCTCATAGATCTCCGTCCAACGGCGGGCGCTGCCCAACTCGTTGAGGGCGATGACCGAGAGCGAATCCCCGCCCTTGACCACATAGACGGCGGCGGCGGCCTTGGCGGCAGCCTCGGCAGCGGCCTTGGCCGCGGCGGCTTCCGCAGCAGCCTTGGCGGCGGCGGCGTTGGCGGCGACCTTGGCGTCGATGGCGGCCCGGGCCTCGGCGGCCTGCTTGGCGGCCTCCTCGGCGGCCTTGCGGCGGGCCTCGGCCTCATCCTTCAGCTTTTGCTCCTCGGCGCGCTTGCGGGCCTCGGCGACGATGGCGTCGGTGCGGGCCTTGGCCTCGGCGGCGGCCTTGTCAGCGGCAGCCTTGGCGTCGGCAGCGGCCTTGGCGACCGCGGCATCGGCAGCGGCCTTGGCGGCGGCAGCCTTGTCGGCGGCGGCCCTGGCGGCATCCTCGGCGGCCTTTTTCGCGGCCGCTTCCTTGGCCGCCAGCGCGGCCTTTTCCTCTTCTTCCTTCTTCTTGCCCCGGTTGAGCAAGCTGGAAATCAGTCCTTCTCTCTTCATAACCCTTCTCCTTGGCGCGCGCCCCGTGTCGCGCATGCTGTGTCCCTGGGGCAATCCTGCACCTGTTCGGCTCCGGCCCGGTCGGCGATGACGGGCGGGCTCACCAGCCCGCAGACCCTAGATCAGGGGCTTATAGCCCTTCGAGCTTGGTGGCGGCCAGCATCAGGCCCAGGCCAACCAGGGCGATCCACGGAGCCAGATCGGTGATGATCCCGATGGTGAAAAGCGAGCCGATCAGGGCGATGATGCCCAGCACGAGGCAGACGAGCCACGTGGTTTTCTTCGGGGTGTTGAAATCGTTCATTCCAGGCCTCCTGTTGTGTGCGAAAGGTTTTGGATTTGGATCGTTAGTGGATTTGCCGACAACGACAGCAACGTAACGCCGGTGTTCGTTTCTGCGTTGGCCTCCTTTCCACAAACCGGACATCGGTCAGGTCGCCGAACCTTGGCCCGAACATGAATCCATTATGGCACAAGTTTGGCTAATGTCAAATGGGGATCGCGGTCCGTTCCCGTAGGGGCAGGCCCCCGTGCCTGCCCTCCGGCCTGCGCGCCCCGCCGGCAGACCGGGGCAACCACGGGGGGTTGCCCCTACGCGTTTGACTGTAGGGGCGGTCCTTGTGATCGCCCCGATCCCGCGTGACCGCCCCGATCCTGCGTGACCGCCCCGATCCTGCGTGATCGCCCCGATCCTGCGTGACCGCCCCGGTCCCGCGTGACCGCCCTGATCCGCGATACGCCGCTTGACCCCCTGCCCCAACCGCGTACAATAGGCGCAATATGCCGCTTGGGGAGGATGGATGAACGACACCGTGCGCCGCTGCCTCGACGACCTGGAATCCCGCATCGACCCGCAGGAGGAGGAAGGGCTCCTGGGGCAATGGCGGGGCTTTTTCGATAACCGGTTCGCCGGCGACATCTTTTCTCCGCGGCGCTCGCGCCCCAACCCGCCCCGCGTCGACTGGCCCCGGGTGCGCATCAACCAGGCGCTGGACGATTTCGACGCCATGGCGCTGCAACAATACGGCGGCTGCTCCCAGGCCCTGGCCTCCGGCTCGGGGATGATGCTCAACGTCCGCGCCAACTATGGCTCCAGCATCATGCCGCTGCTGTTCGGCGTCAAGCCGTTCGTCATGGACGACGAGTTCGACACCCTCCCCACCTCCGAGCCGCTCAACGACCTGGACGCCATCCAGCGCCTGGTGGACGCCGGCATCCCCGATGTCAATGGCGGCGTCGGCGAAAAGGTCTGGGAGATGGGCCGCCGCTACGCCCAGATCGCCCGCGAATACCCCAAGATCGGACGTTATGTCTACATTTATCACCCCGACGCCCAGGGGCCCATGGACATCTGCGAGGTGGTCTGGGGCAGCACCATCTTTTACGCCCTCTACGACCGCCCCGAGCTGGTCCACGCCCTGCTCGAGCTGGTCACGCAGACCTATACCCGCTTCATGGACGCCTGGACCGAGACGGTGCCCTTCCGCGCCGGCGGCAACGCCCACTGGGGCTTTTATCACAAGGGGCAGCTCATGCTGCGCGACGATTCGGCGATGAACCTCTCCGCCGACATGTTCGACGAGTTCATCCGCCCCTACGACCAGCGGCTGCTGAGCGCCTATGGCGGCGGGGCGATCCATTTCTGCGGCAAGGGCGATCACTATATGCCGCGCATGACGCAGATGAGCGGGCTCCACGCCATCCACATGTCCCAGCCCGAGTGCAACAACATGGAGATCATCCTGCGCCACACCGTGGACCAGGGAATCAAGGTGCTGGGGCTGCGCCGCGAGGTGGCCGAGCGGCTCGTCGCCGCCGGTCGCGACCTGCGCGGGCAGGTCCAGGCGGCATAGGGAGACAAACCACGAAATACACGAACCACACGAAAAGGAATAGGATCTTGCTTTTTTCGTGTATTTCGTGTGTTTCGTGGTTCATTTCCTAGTCCTGATCGTTCGCGGCACCCGCAGCATCCCAAAAGGAGCGACATGACCAACCTAGGCTATACCCAAGAGAACGCCCCGCAGATCGCCTTGAAGCCCCGCGAGGTCTCCGACGCCGACCTGGCCGCGGTGGACCTGGACCGCTTCTGGGCCGACCAGGCGGTGGCCATCGCCGACCCCTTCGGCGAGCATATCCCCCAATGCCCCCTGGGCATCTTTATGGGCGATTGGTGCGTCTTTGACGAGCTGGGCGTCGAGGAGGACCTCTGGCGCCAAGAGACCGACGACGCCTGGCGCGTGGCGCTGAACAAGGCCTATAACGACCGCGCCGAGTGGATCGTCGGGCGCCGCCTGCTCCCCGAGACCTACACCCCGCCCGAGCTGCGCTATCCCGAGCGCGGCGCGCTCTATACCATCTTTGAGGGCCGCAACGAATGGCACAGCGGCGCCTGGTGGCTGACCCAGGCGGCCAACAACGAGGCCGAGCTATCCGCGCTGCTGGACCGGGTGGAGCGCCGGCTGGAGGGCGACCTGCGCGAGGTGCTGCTGCCGGAGAACTGGGAGCGGGAAAAAGCCCGCCTGCTGGCCGAGGGGATCCAGCCGCCGCTCTATCGCCACCAGCGCGGCCCTTGCACCTTTGCCGCCTCCATCTATGGCGCGGAGAACCTGATCTTTCTCATCCTCGACAACCCCGACCTGGCCGGGCGCTTTAGCCGGCTGATCCTGCGCTCCATGCTCGAGATGGCGCGCATCTATGACGAGGAGGCGGGCTACACCCCCGAGACCGCGCCGCACGGCTGGTCCTTCGCCGACGACAACTGCGTCCTCTTGAACCCCGACATGTACAAGTTCTTTGGCTATCCGGTGTTGAAGGGGATGTTCGACCGCTACAGCCCCAACCCCGAGGACAAGCGTTACCAGCACTCCGACTCGGCCATGGGCCACCTGGTCCCCATCATCGGCCAGCTCGACATGACCGGCGTCAACTTTGGCCCCACGGTGATGGCCGACCACATCCGCAAATGGATGCCCCACGCTGCCATCTATGGCGTGCTGGCGCCCTTTACCTTTATGCGCAACGACAAGTTCGAGATCCTGCGCCAGTTCCGCCGCGATTTCGAGCTGACCCGCGAGACCAAGGGGCTGGTCTTTGCCACCGCCGGCTCGATCAACGGCGGCTCGGCGCTCACCAGCCTCCGCCTGATCATGTCCGCCATCCAGCACGAGGGGCGGTATTAGGCGACGGTCGGTAGAGACCCTAAAGGTCTAGGAAGACCTTTAGGGTCTTGTTCCCAGTAACCAGGTAGGGGCGAAAAAAGGAGGCCTCCGCCAGGTGGAGGCCTCCCTTTTTTTTGTCTCTGCGCCGCGGCGCGCGGCCCCGGAACCGCGGCTACTTCAGATACCAGATCTCGGTGTGGCCGCCGAACGCGGTCAGCTCGTCCCACTTTTTGGCGAACGCCTGCCACGCCGGCGTCTGGGCCCGCTCGGTCTGATGCTTTTCCATCGCCGCCAGGCTCTCGTACTCGATCTCCACGCAAATGGTGCTGCGGGGCGTCCCGATCCCGTTGGTGGCGATGCGCACCACGTACTTGGGCTTGAGCGACTCGGCGCGCTCTTGCACAAGCGCCACCGCTTCCTGCATCTTGCCCTTCTCGATCACGGAAAAGTTGCGCCACAGGATCATCTTGGATTCTCCTTTCGGTTCGCACACTGACCCAACCCTGCGAGGTCCTGGCACGTTCCTCGGAGATCCGCCGCACTCCCCGTGCGGTGACGTGGGCATCTGCTCGCTGGCGGGCCGTTCCGCGCCGCGCCCGGGCCGGCCACGCCTGTCACGATGAGGCACTGCTCCCGTTGATGGTAATTATACTCATCCAGCAAGCATTCGTCAAGGGCGCCTGCCGCTCCGCCAGGGCTTGTGCAAGGTCGTGCGGGTGGTCTTGGAGGCCGAGGCTTTAGCCGGATCTGCGCGGCCAACCCGGCTAAAGCCTCGACCTCCAGGGATTGAAGCCTTGTTTCGGCTGTTTCCAAGGGCCTGCGCGCAAGCTTGATGCGAGCCACGGCTTGTGCCAAGTAGCCCCGGCTTTCGCATCTTGCGTTTGACAACCGCCCGACTGCGCAATATTATGCAGTTGCGGCTATCAGACGATCACAAGCAAGGAGGCAGAACGCATGAAACGTCGCGAGTTCTTGAGAGTGACCGCCATGACGGCGGTGGGGGCGCTGGCGGCGAGCTGCGCGCAACCCACCCCCCAGATCATCGAGAAAGAGGTGCCGATCGAAAAGATCGTCAAAGAGACGGTCGTGGTGGAAAAACAGGTCCCCGTGGAAAAGATCGTCAAGGAGACGGTGGTGGTGCAGCGCGAGATCGCCGTGGAAAAGGTGGTCACGGCGACGCCGATCCCCGCCAAGTTCCACGAAGCGCCCATGCTGGCCGAGCTGGTCAAGGCAGGCAAGCTCCCGCCGGTGGAGGAGCGCGTGGGCGAGGACCCGCGGGTGATCACGCCCCACGAGGAGATCGGCCAATACGGCGGCACCTGGCACTGCCTCGCCGTCGGCCCGCAGGACTTGGAGCTGAGCTCCCGGTTCAACTATCCCTCGCTCTTGCGCTTCAACGCTACGGGCAGCGGCGTGGTCGCCGACGTCTGCTCGAGCTGGGAGGCCAACGCCGATTCCAGCGTCTATACCTTCAAGCTCCGCAAGGGGATGAAGTGGTCGGACGGCGCCAAGTACAGCACCGCCGACTGGGCCTTCTGGATGGACGACATGATCGGCAACGACGACCTTTACCCGGCCAAGCCGGTGCTGCTGATGCCCCACGGCAAGCTGGTCACCATGGAGGTCGTGGACGACTGGACCCTCCGCTTTGACTTTCACGGCTCCTACGCCCTCTTGCCGCTGGTCCTCGGCGACGCCCACACCGAGCTGCACGCCAACATCCCCTCGCACTATTTGAAGCAGTTCCACGTCAAGCACGCGATCAAGACGCAACTGGACGCCGCGACCAAGGCGGGCGGGTTCGAGTTCTGGTACCAGCTCTTTGCCAACAAGAACGACCAGCACGTCAACCCGGAGCGGCCGACCATCGGGGCCTGGAAGCTGGAGGAGGCGCCGCCGGCGCAGCCGGTCTCGGCCATGCGCAACCCCTATTACTGGAAAGTGGACCCGGACGGCAACCAGCTCCCCTACCTCGACCGGATCGAGTGGATCCTGGTGGAAAACGGCGACGTGGTGAACCTGCGCGCCGCCGCCGGCGACGTGGATATGCAGCTCCGGCATATCCTCTTTAGCAACTATCCGATCTTTAAAGAGAGCGCGGCTAAGGCCGATTTCCGCGTGCTGGACTGGCTCTGGGGCGAGAACGAGATCGTCATCCACGTCACCCAGGACAGCGTCGACCCCATGAAAAAACTGCTGCTGGAGGACAAGCGGTTCCGCTTCGCCCTGTCGCTGGCCATCAACCGCCAGGAGGTCTGCGACGGCATCTATTTCGGCACCGTGGAGCCCAGCCAGATCGTCCCCTACAAGGAATCGCCCTGGTGGACCCCCGAGCGGGCCATGCACATGGCCCAGTACGACCCGGACAAGGCCAACGCTTACCTGGACGAGATGGGCCTGACCAAGCGGGACAGCGAGGGGTACCGGCTGATGCCCGACGGCAACCGGCTGGTGATCTACTGGGACTATTGCACCCTCTTTGGCGCGTGGCGCCCCTGCGGCGAGCTGGTGCGCGAGCACTATCGCAAGGTCGGCATCGACCTGCAGCTCCGCGAGGTGGCGCGGCAGCTCTTTTACGAGCGGTTCCAGGCCCGCGAGACCGACCTGGGCCTCTGGTCGGGGCACGCCACCTTTTTCCCCGTCATGCGGCCGCGCGATTTCGTCGCCATCTTTCGCAACGGCTCCAAGTGGGCGGCGCAGTACGCCCAGTGGTACGAGACCCACGGCAAAGCGGGCGTCGAGCCCCCGGCGGACAGCGACATCCGCAAGGGCCAGCTCCTCTACGACCAGGTGGTTGGCTCCTCGTCGCTCAAGGAGGCGTACGAGAAATTCAACGCGGTGCTGGACATCTTTTATGACAACCTCTGGACCCTGGGCGTGACCACGCCGCCGGTCCAGCCGGTGATCGTCAAAAACAAGTTCCGCAACGTGCCCAACAACGTCCTCTCCACCAACAGCCTGATGTCGCCCGGCGCCGCCGAGCCCGAGCAGTTCTTCTGGAAGAAATAGGCGCACAAACAAGCAGGGGCGGTCCATGGACCGCCCCTGC
>ENA-UOUL01000410-UOUL01000410.1-bioreactor-metagenome-genome-assembly--contig:-NODE-410-length-73730-cov-81.435800_pt1 | contig 73730 bp, 70 predicted proteins | sample MGYA00249838_ERZ747220 | MGnify/ENA primary metagenome ERZ747220 (study PRJEB28778, sample SAMN05720191) | bioreactor metagenome | isolation source: Anaerobic biogas reactor | place: USA:Washington... | reverse complement strand
AGCGCCGTATACCGAACGGTACGTACGGTGCTGTGGGAGGTCGGTAGGTGAACTAATCACCTACCTCCTACCCGATTGAGTTTCGGACAGCTCCTCTATCACCTGATCCGTCCGGGCGGCGGGTTGGCCCCGACCAGCAGTCGCTGATAGAAAAAATGCCCGCAAATTGGCTATAAATGGGATAAGATGCTTTGCCGGGCATCCTTAAAACAACAAATTAATGGCATAGGATTCTAGTATAATTTGGCAGACATATATCTTAACTGCACCCATATAAATGGAACGACCCACTGTTTGTGTTGAGTATCAGATTGATCGGATTGATAGGTGAGTTGGTTGAACCAACCGGTTGTTTATGCCGATATAACATTCCTGGTGAACTTCATAATGGACTATATCATCCTGTGGTCCACGTCCAAACTGGCGGGAAGAAAAACCGACTACCTGCGTTTTGCGGGTGTGGCCATCTTCGGGGCAATGTATGGCGTAGGAAATCTATTTCCTCACCTGAATGCTTTGTATAGCTGGCCGGCCAAGATATTTGTCTCCCTTTTTATAGTAATATTGGCCTTTCACCCGCGAGGATGGTCAGATTTCAGCAAGACTTTGCTGGCTTTCTTCGGAGTCAGTTTCGTGGCGGCTGGCGCTACGGTAGCACTGGGTTACCAGTTTAGCCAGGCGGTGGGAGACAAGGGAGTAGGGTTATGGTGGCTCCTGGGAGGTATTCTTGGCGCTGTCGTGGTGGGCTATCAAGGAGAAAAGTACCTGGCTCGCAAGCTGATCCCGGCTCTCTTGAAACACAAGGTAGAACTTCATTTTGGGAACAGGGTTTGTTGCGGTGAGGGTTTTCTGGATACAGGTAACCATCTGCGTGATCCTTTGACCCGCCGGCCGGTGGTAGTGGCAGAATACGAATTGCTTAAGAATTGTATTCCTCGCGACTGCCGGGCCATCTTGGAGAACATGCGTGATCAGAATGATCTTCTCGAAGCCTTGAGCAACAGCAGTTGGGCAAATCGCCTGCGCTTGATCCCGTTTTCTTCGATAGGTCAGAAGAGCGGCATGATGGTAGGGTTCCGATGCGATCAGGTCATAATCGATCCGGATTGGCCGTCAGCCTTGTACAAAAACCTGGTAGTTGGTGTATATCTGGACCGGTTGACCATCGAAGACAATTATCAATTGTTGATTCCATCTGAAATCTTGCAGACTGCATAGGAGGCATGATAAATGAATATTTGGGAGAAGCTGGTTGCTTGGAAGCTAATTCTGGTGAAGTGGTATATCCGGAGGCGATTGCCTGATTATGTTCACTATATCGGTTCAACCGAGATCCTGCCTCCGCCCCTGAAGGAGAAGGAGGAAAGCAGTCTTATTGCTCGCTTGGACCAGGGGGACGAAGAAGTAAAGACCAGCCTTATCGAACATAATCTGCGTTTGGTAGTATACATAGCCAAAAAATTTGAGAATACCGGCATAAACATCGAGGATCTGGTTTCTATTGGTACCATTGGCTTAATAAAAGCAGTCAATACCTTTGAACCCAAGAAAAACATCAAGCTCGCCACCTATGCTTCTCGCTGCATCGAGAATGAAATTCTGATGTACCTGCGCCGCAATCAAAAAAACCGGGCTGAGGTATCGTTAGACGAACCACTCAATATTGATTGGGATGGCAACGAGTTGCTCCTGTCAGACATATTGGGTACTGAAGGCGATATGATATACAAAAAAATTGAAGGGGAAGTGGAAAAATCTTTGCTTTGGCAGGCCATGCACAAACTTACTCCGCGCGAACACACTATCATCAGACTGCGTTTTGGATTAAATGATGGAGCCGAAAAGACCCAGAAGGAGGTAGCTGACTTGCTGGGGATTTCTCAATCTTACATCAGCCGCCTGGAGAAAAGGATCCTCAAGAGATTGAACCGGGAAATACGCAAGATTGAATAGAGCACTCCAAAAAAGTGCTGGTCTGGGCAGACCGTTGAAAAAGGGCATGGGGCAGGCAATAGAATTCCGCGATTGAAGAGTACAAGACGCGCGTAAGGAACGGGCGTCTTGCATAGCGATGAGCTTTCTTTGGCAATATTGAAGAGCATTGGTCAAGGCTCTTTTTCGTTTTTCTGGCAAGAATAAGATGTGGCATATAAGTAAATAATTAAAAACGAACCTGAATGAATATAAAAAATAAAATGGCTCTTCCCCAACAGCAGCAAATACGGAGAGAAGGGGTGGCTTTTTGATAACCAAGGTTGAAATCTGCGGGGTGAATACATCAAAACTGCCGGTATTGAAGAATGAAGAGATGCGCATCCTGTTTGAGAATATGCATAATGGCCAGAACGAAGCCAGGGAATGTCTGATTCAAGGCAATCTGCGCCTGGTATTGAGTGTGATTCAGCGCTTCAACAACCGGGGGGAATATGTGGACGACTTGTTTCAAGTCGGTTGTATCGGTCTTATCAAAGCCATTGACAATTTTGATCTGAGTCAGAATGTGCGATTCTCTACCTATGCGGTGCCGATGATCATCGGGGAGATAAGGCGTTACCTGCGCGACAACAATCCGGTTCGGGTTTCCCGCTCGCTGCGGGATATTGCTTATAAGGCCCTACAGGTTAGGGAAAGGCTTCTGGCCGAGAATTCCACCGAACCTACCATAACCCAGATGGCAGAGAAGCTTGATGTGCCGCGGGAAGAGGTGGTTTTTGCCCTCGACGCCATTCAGGAACCGGTCTCTCTATTTGAACCCATCTACAATGACGGTGGTGATCCGATCCTGGTTATGGATCAGATCAGTGACGACAAGAATAATGATTCGCAATGGCTGGAGTCTATTACCATCAACGAAGCTCTTAAGAAACTCAATGAGCGGGAGAAACATATCGTATCCCTGCGGTTCTTCAACGGCAAGACCCAGATGGAAGTCGCAGACGAGATAGGCATCTCCCAAGCCCAAGTGTCAAGGTTGGAAAAAGCGGCCCTTAAACAGCTGAAGAAATATGTGTAGATCTAGGAGGGGGCAGGATGCAGAATCGCAATCTGTTGGCGGTAATATTGATCGCCGTAATATTGGCCCTTATGGTGCCTTTGACGGTCAATGCCTGGCAAAGCACCAAAGCCTTTACCTATGACAACCTGATATTTATGGATGCCAGTTCCAGTTGTCAATAGCCACGCTAATGGAAGAATAGCTGGTTAATAGGTTGGTCCTGTGAAGACAGGACTTTTTTGTTGTGGTAAACTGGCACAAAAAGCCGGTGATGCCATGCAGGAGCAGAAACTGATCGAACTCACCTGGGAAAGCAAAGATAGGAATCATAGTGAACCTATCCCGGAATTCCGTGAGCTGGAGCGGGTAAATATCAACCCTTTTATCGGTACCCAGTCCTATTATCAACAAGCAGAGATATTTGCGCCCCCCGAGGCCATCCAAAACACCTTTTGCCTGGGCGATAACTTGGCTTTTATGCGCAACCCTTCGCTGTGGGCGGGATACCCCCGTGTAGATTTGATCTACATTGACCCCCCTTACATGACCGATATAGCCTATAATTCATCCATTAACATTGGGTCCGGCCCAGACCAGCACCCAGTGGTAAGGCCGGCTTTCCATGACCGCTGGACGGCAGGACTGACTTCCTACCTGGATATGCTGTACCCCCGCCTGGCGGCAATGAAGGAAATGCTCTCCGAGGAGGGGAGCATCTTCGTCCATGTTGATTGGCATGCTAGTCATTATGTGCGAGTGCTTCTGGACGAGATCTTCGGGATGGACCATTTCATCAACGAGATTGCCTGGTGTTTTGGGGGAGGGGGGAATTCACGGCGTCACTTTCATCGCAAACATGATTCAATCCTGTGGTATGCGCGAACTCTCGAATACATCTATAATCCCCAGTATCGCCCCTATACCCAAGGGACAGTGGAGCGAGGATTGACCAGAGTCAAAGGAGATCGTTACCAGCTCCATCAGGATGGAGCTTTGATGCAGGATTGGTGGACCGACATCAACAAAATCCTGAGCCCTACTGCCCATGAGAACCTCAAGTATCCAACCCAAAAACCGAAGCAGCTGCTGAAGCGGCTGGTGGAAGCGGCATCCCGGCCCGGCAGCCTGGTAGCAGATTTCTTCAGCGGTTCCGGCACGCTGGCGGAAGTGTGCAACCAAACCGGAAGGCGCTGGTTGTTATGCGACAACAGCCCATTGGGATTGCAGACCACCATGTATCGGTTGATAAGAAATGGCTCCAGCCCCTTTACGATAATTGTCCCAGATCAGTATGAAAGCCCGCCGGGCGGCGAAATTGTCCTGAAGAAACCCCGGCTGAGCAGCTTTGACCAAGGATACGTACTGGTTGACCTGGGCATCGATGATTATCGGCCATTCAATATTGAACCCCAATTACAACGCCAGCATTGCAGCGACTATATTGAATTCTGGGAGATTGACCTGGATTACCAGGGGATCTTTAACTCCTGCTGCCAAGTAATTAGAGAAAAAAACAGGTTTCAAGGTCCCTTGACTTTGGATATCCTGGTTAGGGTCGAAGCGGGTCGGTCTCGCCAGATAGCCATCAAGGTATGGGATGTTTGGGCCAACCAGACTATGGGGGTTGTTGATATCAAGGCCTGATCACCAACCAGATAAACCGCACCTATAATTATTCTGCCAATGGGGGTTAAGACCCCCCTGCCAATAATTTACCCGGATTCGTCAAGCCTGACTGGCCTGCCTCGAATGCCAGCCGGGGCGGCATAATCTTGCATAGTCCCGGATTTTGTGATATCAATTGCTTTAGGGACTTGCCAGATGATGTATAAAATTTCCATTTGTGTTATTATGCTGTTATTGATCTAAGCAAATGGAGCGCGGTAACTATGCAACGAGAGGAAATGGCCTGTCTGTGTTTTATACACAGCATACCGGGTATCGGGCATAAGACCCTGGCCAGGATCAGACAGCAAGCGGGGAGTTTCCGGGCTTGCTTGGAAGGTGATGACCGCTTGTGGAAGACTTGGTCCCTGCCCGCAGCGGCTTGCGCCGGCATCGTTCAGGCCCGCCAGCATAATGATCCTGTCAGCCTTTATGAACGACTGCAACGTGACGGCATTGAAGTATGCTGCGTGGAGGACGATGAATATCCAGAGCTGCTGCGGAATACAGCAGATCCGCCCTATCTTTTTTACTATCGGGGTGACCTCCATATTTTAAATGAATTCTGCCTGGCTGTGGTTGGCTCCCGGGTAGCAACCAGTTATGGCCGGACGCAAGCTTTCCGGTTCGGCCGGGAATTGGCCGGGCAGGGGGTAGTTGTTGTCAGCGGTATGGCCAGAGGCATCGACACCGAGGCCCACCGGGGAGCTCTGGAAGCGGGCGGTAAAACGGCTGCCGTATTGGGCAGCGGCATAGATGTAATATATCCGCGGGAAAACCGCAAGCTATACCAGCAGATAGTCGACAATGGAATTGTAATCAGCGAGTTTGCACCCGGTACCAAGCCCGAATCGGGTAATTTTCCAGCCCGCAATCGCACCATATCTGGATTATCACGGGGGGTGCTGGTAGTAGAGGCTAAGCAACGGAGCGGAGCCTTGATCACAGCCGATTTTGCTCTGGAACAAGGACGCGATGTTTTTGCCATACCAGGCCCCATTAACAGCCAGAACAGCATGGGCACCAATAACTTAATTAAACAGGGAGCTTGCTTGGTGAACAGCCTGGATGATATTCTACATGAATACGGGATGGATGTAGCCGTAAATCCGGCGTCTCAACAGGGCGTTTTGGCTTTTCCTGCAGACAGCGACGAAGCAGCAGTTCTGGAGGCTCTAGCTCATGACACGGTCCATTTCGATAGATTGGTCCAGCTGTCCCGGTTAGGTGTCGGGAAGCTCAGTGCAGCGCTTTTGAAACTGGAATTGGAGGGAATAATTAGAGCTATGCCGGGTAATTACTATGTGAAGGTTTAAGGTCAGACATAAATTACTTTTCACATATGTATGTATATAGAGCAACAAAAATCTAACGAGGTGATATTTTGGCCGACCATACTCTGGTGATCGTCGAGTCCGCCGCCAAGGCGAAGACCATAGCCAAATTTTTAGGCAAGAACTACCGCGTGAAAGCAAGTGTCGGACACATAAGGGATTTGCCCAAGAGCAAGCTGGGTATAGATGTCAACAACAATTTTGAACCCCAATACATTACCATCCGCGGTAAGGGGGAGATTCTTAAGGAAATAAGGAATGAGGCCAAGAAATCCTCCCGGGTACTGCTGGCTACCGACCCTGACCGCGAAGGAGAGGCCATCGCCTGGCATCTGCAGAACTTCATCAATATTCCCGAGGGCTCCAAGTGCCGGATAGAGTTCAATGAGATAACTTCCGAGGCTATCAAAAGGGCTATCAAGAACTCCCGGCCGGTTGATGTCAACCTGGTTAATGCCCAGCAGGCCCGGCGGGTTTTGGATCGTCTGGTGGGATACAACCTTAGCCCCTTGTTATGGAGCAAGGTTCGCAAAGGGCTCAGTGCCGGGCGGGTGCAATCGGTGGTGGTCAAGGTTATCTGCGAACGGGAGAAGGAGATTCAGGATTTTAAACCAGAAGAATACTGGACCATTGAGGTTCTTCTATCTAAAGATGGCAGCAGTCAATTCAGCGCCAACCTGCTTTCCTACCGGGGACGCAAACTGGAAATCAAGAACGCCAGCGAACAGCAAAAGGTGGCCGATTACCTGCAAGGTGCGGAGTATATTTTAAAGAGCCTTGAAAAAAAGGAAAAACAAATACGGCCCAAACCACCTTTCACAACCAGTACCCTGCAGCAAGAGGCTTCGAGGAGATTAGGCTTTTCCCCCAGCCGAACCATGCGGGTAGCCCAGGAAATGTATGAGGGTTTGGAATTAGGCAAAAAGGGCGCGGTCGGGTTGATCACCTATCTGCGTACCGATTCTACCCGGATTGCCAATACGGCCCAGGCGGAGGCACTGGATTTCATCAAAGCCGAATATGGGGATTCTTTTGCTCCTCATACTCCGAATCAATATAAGAGCCGCAAATCAGCTCAAGATGCTCATGAAGCCATCCGGCCGTCATCGGTGATCCGTACCCCCGACAGTATTAAACAGTATCTCAGCCGCGACCAATATCGCCTTTATAAGTTGATATGGGAGCGTTTTGTGGCCAGCCAGATGGCGGCGGCCCGCTATGATACGGTCAAGGCCGAGATCAACGCGGGAGAGTACGGTTTGCGGGCCAGTTCATCCCAACTGAAGTTCCCTGGGTATAAAAAGGTATATAAAGATGAGGAGGATGAGGTCAGAAACCCCATCCCCGATATGGAGGATGGGCAGCCTCTGCAATTGGAAAAACTAATCCCCGAGCAGCACTTTACCCAACCGCCGCCCCGCTATACCGATGCCAGCTTGGTGAAACTCCTGGAAGAGAAGAATATTGGTCGCCCCAGCACTTATGCGCCTATCATCGAGACCATAATCAAGCGGAGTTATGTAGAACGGCAGAATAAGCAATTTGTACCTACCGAACTTGGTTACATAGTAGTGGATCTGCTTACCCAGCACTTCGGCAACATCGTGGATATTGGTTTTACGGCTCGTATGGAAGAAGAACTGGATTTGGTCGAAGAAGGCAAAATGAACTGGAAGGAAGTAATCAGGGATTTTTACGATCCATTCAATGCCGATCTTGAAAAGGCCCAGGACCTTATAGAAAAGGTGGAAATAAAAGACGAGGATGCCGGTAAGGAATGTCCTCAGTGCGGCAAGCCCTTGCTCATCAAGCACGGCCGCTTTGGCAAGTTTATAGCTTGTTCTGGATTCCCGGATTGCCGCTATACTGAGTCCATCAACGAAGAGGCAGGAGTGAACTGCCCAATATGCAGCGGACCGGTATTGGCCCTAAAATCGAAAAAAGGGCGAAGGTACTACGGATGCAAGAACTACCCGGAATGCAACTTCCGCTCCTGGAACAAACCCACCGGAGAGAAATGCCCGATCTGTGGCGATGCGATGGTGGAGAAATACAACAAGCAAGGTTCACAAGCGGTCTGTCAGAATCCGGAATGCAAGCATCGATCCGAATCGAGGGAACATGTTGTCGCCCATTAACGTGATCGGCGGCGGCCTGGCTGGCTGCGAAGCGGCCTACCATGCGGCCCAGGCTGGTATGAGGATAAGACTCTATGAAATGAGACCGGTACGGATGACCCCGGTTCACCGCTCGGCGCATCTGGCGGAGCTGGTTTGCAGCAATTCACTGAAATCGGACCTGCCAGCCACAGCCCAAGGATTGCTTAAGAAGGAAATGCGGACCTTGGGGTCACTGATCCTGGAATGTGCGGAACAGGCCAGGGTTCCCGCCGGATCGGCTCTAGCCGTCGATAGGGAATACTTCGCGCAGCTGGTTTCCGAACGGATAGAAAACCACCCCAACATTGAAATCATCCGCCAGGAGGTGGAGGCCCCGCCCGCCGATGAGGTCTGCATAATAGCAACCGGCCCGCTCACTTCGGATGCATTGTACCGGGAATTGAGCCGGATCACCGGTGAAAAGAACCTGTTTTTCTATGATGCGGTCGCCCCCAGCGTTACCTTGGAGAGTTTGGATATGGAGAGGATATTTAAGGCCTCTCGCTACGGCAAGGGTGACAGCGATTATTACAATTGCCCCATGAGCCGGGACGAATATGAGCACTTTTACCAGGAACTGGTACAAGCGGATATTGCCGAGGGTCATAGTATTGACAAGAACCTCTTTTTCTCGGGTTGTATGCCCATAGAAGTCATGGGCCGCCGGGGCCTGGACACTCTCAGATTCGGCCCCCTGCGGCCGGTGGGTCTGATAGATCCGCGCACCGGCCAGCGGGCCTGGGCGGTGGTCCAACTGCGGCAAGAGAATAAAGAAGGTACGGTCCTTGGCCTTGTCGGGTTTCAGACCCGGCTCAAATGGGGCGAACAGGACCGGATTTTTCGCTTGATACCGGGGCTGGCGAATGCGGAATTTGTAAGATACGGAGTCATGCATCGTAATACCTACATAAACAGCCCCCGGGTTTTGCTGTCCACCTTGCAGTTAAGACAGAACCCCAATTGGTTTTTTGCCGGGCAGATCACGGGAGTGGAGGGATACATGGAATCAGCCGCTACGGGGATCCTGGCTGGAGTCAATGCACTGCGCCGCTGCCGGGGCAATGCGCCCTTAAGGATGGATCCAAACACCATGATGGGGGCCTTGCTGGCTTTTATAACCGATCCCACCCAGACTGACTTTCAGCCCGTCAACGCCAATTTTGGCATTCTGCCTCCACTGGAGATGCCAGTGAAGGATAAGAAGAAACGATATGAGGCTTATGCCACCCGGTCAGGTCAAAAGATGATGGAATTTCTCAGCCAGGCCGGGCTTCCGGATACAGAAGCATGAGAGGTTTGGAGGACACCATGACCACAGAACCTGAATTAAACACCTTGCTGGCCAATGAAATCCCTTCATTTTTGGCTTATCTCCGAGTGGAAAAGAGTGCCTCCCCATTGACCCTGATCGGGTATCAGACCGACCTGGATCAGTATTTGGATTTCCTGGCTGGTTTTCATGGTCTTGAAAAAACGGCCCTATCAGTCTCCGCGGTTACCAATTTATCCGCCCGGGAGTACATAGTCCAGATGTTCAATCATGATTTGAGTCGGGCTACCATAGCCCGCAAGATGGCTGCCCTACGCTCATTTGTCAAATACCTGTGCCGGGAAAACCTGCTGGCCGGCAACCCTATTACGAATGTCTCCACCCCCCGGCAGGAGAAGAGACTACCCCGCTTCCTCTACCCCATGGAGATGCGTATGCTCATTGCAGCCCCTGATACCAAAAGCCCGTCAGGCTTAAGAGACAAGGCTATTCTCGAGACCCTGTATGCAGCCGGGGTCCGGGTGAGTGAGTTGGTAGGTATCAACATCGACGACCTGGATTGCAAGGAAGGCTGGATCATGATTATGGGTAAGGGCCGCAAGCAACGCATGGCACCGATGGGAGCCAAGTGCAAGCGGGCTATTGCGGCTTACCTGGATAAGGGAAGGCCAGTCCTGCTTTCCCGTAGTAGTCAAAACACCCCGGCCCTTTTCCTGAATAAATCAGGCGGTCGTTTGACTGCCCGCAGTATCCGCAATATTCTCAATAAATACGTGGAGCAGCTGGCCATACATCAAAAGGTTACTCCCCACACCCTGAGACATACGTTTGCCACCCATCTCCTGAATAACGGTGCTGACCTGCGCTCGGTGCAAGAGTTGCTCGGACATGTTAAACTATCCACTACACAGATCTATACTCATGTGACCAAAGACAGATTAAAGACTATTCATGAAGAAAATCATCCGCGGAGGTGAGGCCAGGTGTTTGAAGGAACAACCATTGTAGCAGTGAAAAAGGACGGCCAGATGGCTATAGCCGGAGATGGTCAGGTGACCTTCGGCCAGAATGTAGTTATGAAGAATAATGCGGTCAAGATCAGGAAGATTTATGAAGGGAAGGTTGTGGCCGGATTTGCTGGTTCAGTAGCCGATGCCTTCACATTGTTCGCCAAGTTCGAGGAGAAGCTCAAAGCCACCGGGGGCAATCTAACCCGGGCAGCGGTGGAGATAGCCAAGGAATGGCGTACGGACAGGATTCTGCGCAAGTTGGAAGCCCTGCTCATCGTGGCCGACCGGGAGAAGATGTTCATAGTGTCGGGTAATGGCGAGGTGATCGAACCGGACGATGGTATCACCGCCATCGGTTCAGGCGGTTCCTACGCTCTGGCAGCAGCTCGGGCCTTGGCCCGTTTTACTGATTTATCGGCGGCAGAGATAGCTCATGAAGCAATGAAGATCGCCGGGGAAATATGCGTATATACCAACGACCATATTACCGTGGAGGTAGTTGAATAGAATGACTAAAAGGAGATTTTGTCTTGCATAATCTTACACCGAAAGAAATAGTGGAGGCACTGGACAAATACATCGTAGGGCAGCAAGAAGCCAAAAAGGCAGTGGCCATAGCTTTGCGTAACCGGTACCGACGCAAGATGCTGCCCCAGGAATTGAGCGAGGAGATATATCCCAAGAACATTATTATGATAGGCTCCACCGGGGTAGGCAAGACGGAGATTGCGCGAAGGCTGGCCAAACTGGTCAAAGCCCCGTTTATTAAGGTGGAGGCTAGTAAGTTCACGGAAGTCGGTTACGTGGGGCGGGACGTCGATTCCATGATCCGGGATTTAGTAGAGACCGCCTTGCGGATGGTGAAACAGGAAAAAATGGACGAGGTCCGGGAAAAGGGAGCGGCTTTGGCTGAGGAAAGACTGATTGACTACTTGTATCCCCTGCCTGCCAAACCGACTGCTTACAATAAAAACCCGTTGGAATTCCTGATGGGGCAGGTACAGCATAACCCCCGCGATAATGAGGATTTCCAGCGCCAGTTGAAGGAAGCTGAGAACCAAAGAGAAATCATCCGCCGGAAACTGGCCCGCAAGGAACTTGAGGATGAGATAGTCGAAATAGACGTTGAGGAAAGGAACAACTCGTTCATGGAGATCATCTCAGGTTCGGGTGTTGAGGAAATGGGGGTCAATTTCCAGGACATGTTGGGAGGGCTGTTGCCCAAGTCCAGCAAGAAGCGCAAGTTGAAAGTCAAAGAAGCTCGGGAGATCCTGAGCCATGAGGAGGCGATGCGGCTCATCGATACCGATGAAGCCAACCGCGAGGCCATTAGGCGGGTGGAGCAGGATGGATTGGTTTTCCTGGATGAGATCGACAAGATCGCCAGCAAAGAGGGTTCCTATGGTCCCGATGTCTCGCGGGGCGGGGTGCAACGCGATATACTCCCTATTATCGAAGGTTCCACGGTAATCACCAAATATGGGCCGGTCAAAACCGACCACATTCTTTTCATAGCCGCGGGAGCCTTCCATGTCAGCAAGCCATCGGATTTGATTCCAGAACTGCAGGGCCGTTTTCCGATCCGGGTGGAATTGGAAAATTTAAAAAAGGAAGATCTGGTGCGAATATTGCGGGAACCCCATAATTCACTCTTAAAGCAATATACGGCCTTATTAGGCACGGAAGGGCTGGCTGTGCATTTCGCCGACGAAGCGGTCGAGTATATTGCCGAGATCGCCTACGAAGTCAATGCCCGAACTGAAAATATCGGGGCCCGGCGGCTGCATACAATCATGGAGAAAGTCCTGGAGGATTTGCTTTTTGAAGCTGCTTATATGTCGGGGCAGGAGATCGTTATCGACCGTAACTATGTCGAGACCAGGTTAAGCACAATTGTGCAGGACGAGGATTTAAGCCGTTTCATACTTTAGGTTGAACAACTTGGGGAAGACCATTTAGAATTGCTGCCAATCTAATGGGGGTGAAGGCTGCTCCCCTGCAACTTGATACAGCCCTGTAACCAAAGACGAGAGCGCTGTCGATCTTACGGACAGCGCTCTCTTGGGTAACTGTTGCAGCAATTGCTTTTCTCTATCTTTTGTTTGTTGGTTTTGGCTTCAGCTGACTACAGACATTATTCTTGATAGTGAGTCCTCGTCTCGGAGCCGCCAAATCTGGCTCGACTGTGTTTTGCGAGACTGGTAAATAACAAACAGGCTATTTATCAGTTTCAGTGGGCATCCTATACAACCTAGGCTGCATCCACTTTTTTAACGGATTCTTCGACTACTGACTGGGGTATTTCATAACCATAATACTCGCGATAGATGCCGCATTCGCTATCCGTACGGGCACAAACCGTGCAAGCCTGACAATCCAGGCAATCCCAGTTTTTCTCCATTTGTAACCCTCCCCTATGCAATTGCTGCAACAGTCCAAACCGAACGTTTTCATTACCGTCAATTCTATGCCTGTAGTTTTGATTATTCAAGCCCCTTTCCAGAAGCAGCCAAAAAAATAATCAAGCGAACAGAGAAAACCACTCATCCCTGACATGGGTGGTCTAGTATTTAAAAATATGCAGAGGGGAGGAGCAATCATTTGCGGGTTCTCCTACAAGTGCCGGCTCTTCAGCTCCATTTATCACTGGCGTTGTGGGTCCAATTAGAGATAGCCAGGCACATGGCCTGGCTATCCGAATGTAGGCTTAACGTTTAAAAAAAGTGACATTATCTGGTTATATTATCCCTTTTTGCCTGAACTCCGCAACTTGTTGGTCCGAGTACCCGATTTTCCTGAGAATTGCTTCCGTATCCTGTCCCAGGGCTGGGAACTCAAGTTTGGCTGCCCCCGGGGTCCCTGATAACTTGATAGGAACTCCGGTCAGGGGGATCTCCCGCCCTGAACCCTTGAAGTTGGCCAGTTTAAGGATCATGTCCCGTGCCGCCACCTGGGGATGGTTGCACATCTCTTCCATTGTCAGAACCGGAGTGAAGCAGATGTCATCGTTGGCGAAGAATTCCACCCACTCGTCTCTGGTCTTGGTCAGCATTATTTCCCGGATGTCAGACTGAATATCCGCCTGAAGATCGGGATTCCACTGGGGCTTAACATATTCAGCCCGGTCCAGCTTCTGGCAGAACTGGGCCCAGAATTTATCTTCCACCGCCCCAAGGCTGACATGTTTACCGTCCTTGGTCTCATAAACGTTATAGCAGGCGTAACCTCCTGTCAGCACGTCGTTGCCCATCTCCGGCAATCTGCCCCAGCCGGCCCACTCGCCCAGCGTATAGGCCAGCAGACTTATGGAGCAATCCAGCATGGCCACATCGCAAAACTGGCCTTCCCCGGTTTTTTCACGGCTGGCCAAGGCCAACAGGATGGCGATGACCGAATAAAGGGTACCTCCGGCGATATCAGCTATCTGTGCTCCCGACATGGCCGGGCGCCCTTTATAAACTCCGGTTAATCCGGTAACTCCGGCCAAGCTAAGATAATTCAGGTCATGGCCGGCAGCATCCTTTAGAGGCCCGGTGCATCCGTATCCAGTTATGGCGCAATATATGATGCCCTTATTCACAGTCTTTAAGGCATCATAATCCAAGCCCATCTTCTTCATGACGCCGGGCCGGAACTGGTCGACCACCACATCGGCGTTGGTGACCAGTTTCCTGAAGATATCCTTGCCTGAAGACTGCTTGAGATCCAGGGTAATGCTTTTCTTATTGCGGTTTACAGTAGGAAAACGAGCACTCTCCCCCTCGATACACGGCGTCAGGGTGCGCCCCAGGTCACCCCCTCGGGGATCTTCAACCTTGATGACCTCCGCTCCAAAATCTGCCAGTATCTGGGTGCAAAAAGGCCCAGGTAGGTATCTGGACAAGTCCAAAACCCTAATTCCTTCCAGTGGTAAACTCATAAACTCCCTCCATTCTAGTGGTTGTTGGACCAAGAAATTCCAGGTCCTTTTCTTTTATTCGAGAGAATTCCTTCGATTCCTCTAATAAAAGAGCCCTGGCAAGAATGCCAGGGCATATAGGAAGGGGAGGTGTTACCCAAGATTATTATGGTACTGCGCACAGGTAACGGGCTTGTTATCGCTATGCCGCTAATTCATTCCGCGTAGCATAATCCCGTTTAGGGAAGGAATATACCGTCTTTATCGACCACCTTATACAGAAGCTCAATTTCTTCAACGGTTGGCCTTTCAGTCACACCTCTGCACCTGGAGATGTTCAGATCGAATTCGCAGTTTTCCTTTACCTGCTCGGGAGTAAATCCGGGATGAACCGTATCCAGGTACATAATCCCGTCTTCGTCGAAGCGGAACACTGCCATATTGGTGATAACCGCTGAGAGCCCGCCATTGAAAAACTTTCCGTATACTTCCTTCTTGGATTTCAGCTCTCCAGAGGGCCATTCCGGAATGCGCCAGCCAGGAGAGGTGATGTAATCCACATTCTCCTTGAAGCGGCGTTTTTCCTGAACCATGATGAAGACGGTTCTTCTAGCAAAAGAGTTGATATCAGGATTGCCGCCGCTGCCGGTGAAACGTTTCTTAGGAGCTGCATAATCTCCCACCACAGTAGTATTGACATTACCATACTTGTCGATCTCGGCTCCGCCCAGGAAGGCCAGATCTACATAACCGCTGTGGAGCTGGCCGTAGAATGCTTCGGTCAGACCAGCAGCAACTGATGATTGGGTAGCGCAGCGGGCGTCACCTACCGAAGCGGGCAGGTCTTTGGGCCTGCCGTCAATGCTGCCGGCTTCGTATATACACACTGCATTGGGGGCGTTGGTAATCTGGGCCAATGCTATGGCCAGCATGGGCAGACCGGTGCCGGCGAAAACGATGTCACCGTCCTGCACTTCTCTGGCCGCAGCTACTGCTAGCAAATCAGCGCCTTTGTAGTTTTCCGCATAGTTTTTTGCAGTCATCTACCTCGTCCCCCTTTTCATAGTAGTCGAATAGCCCATGACACTATTGGCTTTCAGTTTCAGGAGCCGATTTACCCCTAGTTTTTCCAGGTATTCATCAAATCCATCCACCCCAAAGATCCACTCATCGGCAAATTTCTTGTACCCGTCGGCACTCTTGGAAGCCTGATAGAAAGCTCTGATAAAATCGGCATCGACGTCATAGAAGAACTGGGAGCCAGTAGGATGTGCACCGAATGGCTGTTCGATGACGTAATCGATGGCGTAACCAGGAGCAATGTTCAGCGCAGGCTCATCTCTCAAGTAGCTGTCCGGGACGATCTCTTCAGCGATGACGATAACCTTCTTGGCTGCCTTTATAACTTCCAGATCCACATAAGTTTGGGCCAGAACCCGGACAGTGCCCTCGTCCCCAACCTGTTGGGCGTATACTAAAGCCCAATCGGGATTGGCGGCTGGCATCAGCAGGATATTGCCCATATCGTACATGGGGTCAGGTATAGTGTCGTATTTTTTCAACGGTATTTTGGGATTAGAGCCATCCCGCAGGCCGGCTTTGCCGAGCATGTCGAACTTGGGATTCAGTATATCGGTACCCATGGACAAAGCGGTGGGGAAGAAGGGAAGACCATAAGCGCCAGCCAGTAGTCGGGCAACACACTGGGCATGGGAGTAATCTTCAACTAGAATAGAACCTTCAACCTGTCCCCGGGCTACGGATTCACCTAATTTACCATAGAGTTCGTGTCCTACCCAGCAGGATTCCCAGATTTTCACACAGCCTGCGCCTGCCAGTATCTCGGTATGAGTACCACCGTTGACTTCAAACAAGTGCAGATCCTTTTTACCCTGACGCACCAATTCATAGATCAGAGCCATCGGGCGGCGCCAAATTGTGAAGCCGCTGAACGACAGCATGTCGCCGTCTTTGATTAGCCCGGCAGCTTCTTTTAGGGTTATCTTGTTAATCTTACCCATTGATCTACCTCCTCCATTATTTTTGGGGGTCTACCTGAAGTTCGTGTTGGATAACAACTTAGGACCTCGTTCTGGGTTCGATCTCCCGGGTGAAAATCGCTGACTCGAGACTGTTGGAATCTGATTACCATTTGCCGATTACTTCACGACCGATAATCATGCGTTGGATCTGGTTGGAACCCTCGTAAATCTGGGTGATCTTGACGTCGCGCATCATGCGCTCAATCGGGAACTCGTTGCAGTAACCGTAACCGCCCATCAACTGCACGCAATTGGTGCAAACTTCCATGCTGGTGTCTGTGGCAAACTTCTTGGCCATGGATGCCTCTTTGTTGTGAGGCAACTTGTTGTCCTTCAGCCAGGCAGCCCGATATACCAACAGCTGAGCCGCATCCAGGGCAGTGGCCATATCAGCCACCATAAACTGAACCCCTTGATTGGCTGCCAAAGGTTTGCCGAATTGTTGTCTTTCTTTGATGTACTGGTTGGTGAACTCCAGAGCCCCTTCTCCGATGCCTAATCCCTGGGCGGCTATAGTGATCCGTCCACCGGCAAGGAGGCCCATGGCCACCTGGAACCCGTCGTTTTGAACGCCGAGCATGTTTTCTTTGGGTACTTTGACATCTTCGAAATAGAGTTCGACAGTGGGTGAGCCGTTCATGCCCATCTTTTGGACTGGTTTGCTCATAGTGAAACCGGGGGTGTCCTTCTCGATCTGCAGGCAGGTTATTCCTTTACCAGGTCCCTGAGTGGGATCGGTCTTGACGAAAGTGCAATAGGTGGTGGCGATTCCGCCATTGGTTATAAATATTTTACTGCCATTGACCAGGAAATAGTCTCCCTTGTCCTCGGCTTTGCATTTGATGGAGGCAGCATCGGAACCGGCATTGGGTTCGGTTAACGCATAGGCTCCTACGATCTCTCCGGAGGCCAAAGCTCTAAGATATTTTTCCTTGACCCGCTGGCCGCCATAGAGCCAAGTGCTCATGCAGCCCAGACCAGTGTGAACGCTCATAATAACTGCTGTGGAAGCGCAGCATTTGGCCAACTCTTCCACAAATATGGCGAAGTCCAGATAAGTAGCCCCGGCTCCGCCCCATTCTTCAGGAATGGGAAGACCGCACAGGCCAAGTCCAGCCATTTTCTGGAAGGTTTCCATCGGGAATCGATGGGTGCGGTCGATTTCCGCAGCCAGCGGTTCTACCTCGTTCTTGGAAAACTTGCGGAACATATCCCGCATCATTAATGACTCTTCACTTAAACTAAAATCCATCTATTTTCCAGCTCCTTTCTATTTACCGGTAAATGTGGCTTTGCGTTTTTCTACGAAGGCGCTCATGCCTTCCTTTTGATCATCCGTAGCGAAACAGAGACCAAAAACATCAGCTTCTATGGTCATCGCCCGGTTAATGTCGGCTTGCATACCCTCGTTAACCGCCACTTTACACAGACGTACCGAAATTTGCCCCTTGGAGGCGATCCGTTGAGCCAGTTTCATAACATAATCCATCAGGGCGTCGGCTTCGACTACCGCGTTGACCAAACCGATTCGCAGTGCTTCATCGGCTTCAATTATGTCAGCGCTGTACAGAAGTTGTTTGGCCATTCCCGTGCCCACCAGTCGTGGCAGGCGCTGGGTACCGCCGAAGCCGGGGGTAACTCCCAGTCCCACCTCGGGTTGGCCGAATTTACTCTTGTCGGAGCAGATGCGGAAATCACAGGCCATAGCCAATTCACACCCGCCGCCGAGGGCAAAACCATTGATGGCAGCTATTACTGGTTTCTCGATGGTTTCGATCAGTGAGAAGACACTCTGACCCAACAAGCCAAATTCCCTGGCCTGCATGGCGTTGATATTCAGCATATAGGTTATGTCCGCCCCGGCGACAAACGATTTGTCGCCGGCGCCTTTGATTATCATCACATCAGCTTGCGGATCATCCCGGAAAACCTCGACCGCCGCTTTAATGTCCAACAAAGTGTCCCTATTTAGGGCGTTTAGCGCCTTGGGGCGGTTGATGGTCAGAATAGCGATGTTGTCGATCTTATCCAGCAACACATTGGCGAATTCCATTTCTATCCCTCCCTTGGCCTAGACTTCATGGACCTATTTGCTGTAGTCGAATATACCCTTGCCGGTTTTGCGTCCCAGCCATCCGGCTTGCACATATTGCTTCAGGAGAGGGGAGGGACGGTATTTGGGATCACCATAGCCGGTGTACATTACATTGAGAATCGCTAGCACGGTATCCAATCCAATGAGGTCGGCCAGTGCACAGGGACCCATGGGATGGTTCATGCCCAGCTTCATGATATTGTCGATATTCTCGGCTGGAGCAACACCTTCATAGAGCTCCCACAGCGCCTCGTTGATCATCACCTGCAGAACGCGGTTGGAGATGAAGCCAGGAACGTCCTTACACCAAACCGGGGTTTTGCCCATCTTGATGGAGGCTTCCTCGATGGTGTTATAGACATCATCGGTGGTAGCCAGTCCGCGGATTACTTCCACCAGTTTCATTACTGGAACTGGATTCATGAAGTGCATACCGATTACCTGACCGGGGCGTTTGGTGCAGGCCGCTATCTGGGTAATAGGCAGGGAGGATGTATTGCTGGCCAGAATCGCATGGGGAGGAGCGATCCGGTCCAATTCCTCAAACACCTTTTTCTTGATATCGAAGTTTTCGACAATGGCTTCTACGATCAGGTCGCAGTCAGCGGCATCTTCCAGACTGACCGAGGGTTTGATCCTGGCTAGAATGGCATCCATATCTTCCTGGGTGCGTTTGCCTTTTTCAACATCACGGCCCAGGTTCTTTTTGATGAGAGCAATGCCCTTGTCGACCAATTCCATGTTGATGTCATATTGAACAGTCTCAAAACCAGCCTGGGCTGAAACTTGAGCTATGCCCCCGCCCATCTGGCCCGCACCGATGACCATTACCTTTTTGATTTCCATATTTCCTTCCTCCTCACAATGATTTGATGTTATCGAATCGGTGTTTTATGGCTCAACATATATCAGCATAGAATCGCCTTGAGCGTGGCCGGAGCAGATTCCACATACGCCGTACCCGCCGCCGCGGCGTTTTAATTCGTAGCCGAGGGTCATCAGGATCCGAGCCCCGGAAGAACCGATCGGGTGTCCATAGGCTATAGCGGATCCGTTGACATTGACCTTGTTGATCATGTCTTCCTTGCTCATGCCTACGATCTTCATACAGCTGACCAGAACCACGGCTGCGAAGGCCTCGTTGGCTTCCACCAGCTTGATATCATCAGCAGTAAGGCCGTTCTGTTCCAGTACCTTCTTGATGGAGAGGCCGGGAACGGTAGCTATATCCTTGGTCTGTTGGGATACCTCGGCATAGTCTACGATGGTGAAAAGCGGCTTCAATCCTAACTCATCCGCCTTTTCACGGCTCATGAGCATGACTGCGCTGCCTCCATCGTTGACACCCGGAGCATTACCTGCTGTAACGCTGCCCGGGCCGCCGGTTACAGGGCTCTTGTGATTGAATACCGGAGGAAGCTTGGCAAGGGCTTCGATGGTGGTGCCGGGGCGAGGGCCTTCGTCCTTGGCCATGATTTCTTTGCCCTTCTTGATTTCAACCGGGAATATCTCGTCGTCGAGGCGGCCATTTTCCATTGCATCCACAGCCCTAGTTTGGGAAAGGTATGCCCACCAATCCATGTCTTCCCGGGTGATGCCAAATTCGTCAGATACTTCCGAACCATGTATAGCCATGTGACGGTTATAGAAGGCATCCCACAGGCCATCATAGACCATCAAGTCTACCAGCCGTCCATTAGGTAATCCCATCCGGCCGCCAAATCTTTCATCGGGCAGCGAATAGGGGCAGTTGGTCATGCTTTCCATACCGCCGGCGATAACGATATCGGCCCGGCCGACTTTGATCAGCTGTACGCCCAGGTCAACGGTTTTTAAACCGGAGGAACAGACTTTGTTGATAGTGATGGAAGGAACCGACTCCGGCAAACCTGCCAAAAGGGTGGCTTGGCGGCTGGGGACTTGGCCTACGCCGGCGGGGACGACTTCGCCCATGTACACGTAGTCCACATCTTCGCCTTTGACCTTGCCCTCTACCCGGCGCATAACTTCCTTGATGGCCAGAGCGCCCAGCTGGGGTGCATCATATTCTTTAAGCTTGCCGCCCAATACACCATAAGGGGTACGAGCTGCGGCAACACACACGACTTCCCGTAGTTTGGCATAGGGGTTGTCCAGTTTGCGGCCCATACCTTTGTAATCAGGCTTCCTCTCGCCAAATCCGGTAACAGGCACAGTCTTCGGATAATCCGCCCTCTTCATATCAAGTTTCTGTACAAAATCCGACATTCTCTCATCCTCCTTAAATCGTTCATTGACTGCTAAAAATACTAGAGTCCTACCGTGACTGGAACAATTCACCTCCTTATTATTGAAGATAAAAACAACCCCGCAGACGTATTTGTCTGGCGGGGCTCAAAGGCTCTCTAACAGATACTATAAAGCGATATGTAGTTGGGTTGATTCCAATTAAATCGAACTGACGGCGGTAAGTGAATCCTTAATTATTTTCGTAAATACAGCTGTGTCACGCAGACTATTCTGTGCCCCGCAGCGCGGGCACTTGATTTCTAACTGCCGGCATTCCAAGTACTTCCCTAAAAGCTTTTGGCATTTGTGGCACCGGAAATCCTTTAGAATAATAAAAATCACTCCCCTTAACCCCTGATCTCCCGACAACTCATCGCGTATCTTCTATATTTACTAAGCAAGTATCATGCCATAATCAGGTATAATTCTAAAATGCCCCCAAGCCGCGGCGATTGGGTTTTAAAAGGGGGATGCGGGTGGCCCCGTCCCCTAACATTTTGTTGCATCGGTGCATCAAGGTTCCTATGTGGCCTTGAACAAGGAATGAATACTCCCCAACATTACGACAGGTTGTCTCATGTAACGACTTGCACAAGACCAGTATTGGAAGTTCCCTATTGAAAAGGCGGGGATCTTTCTTGGTTTCTCGCGTTGCGTTTATGCATCTAAAAAACGATGCACCAGTGCAACGGTAAGTTGCATTGATGCATCAACAAGTATTTGAATCCTTATTTCTTGTTATTTGGTATGTGATATACCATATTTGGCTGCTTTTCTAACCACAGTCGATGCGTCCACCTTAAGCACTGCAGCCATTTGCCGGGTGGTGCGGTATTGTTGATAAGCCTTCTCGAGGATCTGCTTCTCTACATTCTCCACTGCATCTTGCAGGGGTATGATACCGGAGACCGTTACCTCAGGATTTACTGGACCGGAGTTTACCAAAAATGCTGGCAGGTCGTCGATGGTCAGAAGATCTTTGGTACCTACAACTATCAATCTTTCTATAAGGTTTTCCAACTCTCGCACGTTGCCAGGCCAATTATAACCCATAAAAACATCTACTACTTCGGGGGCAAACCTGCGGTTGAGCTTGTGTTTGCGGTTGTACAACTTGGTGAAATGAGCAACCAGGGGAGGAATATCCTCGATCCTGTCCCGCAAAGGGGGGACATTGATGGGGACCACATTAAGGCGGTAGTAAAGGTCCTCCCTAAACAGTTTTTTCTCCACCAGCTCCAGCAGATTGCGATTGGTGCCCGTCACGATTCTGGCATCAACTTGCAGGGGTTTGGTGCCGCCGACGCGGACGAACTCCTTGTTCTGCAGTACCCGCAACAGTTTAACCTGCAGATTTAAGGGCAGATCGCCGATCTCATCCAGAAACAGTGTTCCTCCCGCCGCCAACTGAAAATAACCCGGTTTGCCTTCTTTCTTGGCACCCGTGAAAGCACCATAATCATAACCGAATAGTTCCGATTCCAGCAGTGTCTCAGGAATTGCCCCGCAATTGACTTTTATAAAGGGTTGGTCCCGGCGGCTGCTGTTGTTGTGAATTACCTCGGCAATCAATTCCTTACCGGTACCAGATTCACCCGTAATCAAAATGGTGGAATCAAACTGAGCCAGCCTGATCACCGTGGATAGCAGAGTAATCATGCGACTAGAATTGGTCACAATATTGTCTGAACCAACGTATTGCAATTTCAGAGTGCGCAGCTGCGATTCATAGTGCTGGCTCAGGCCTTCAAACTCTTCCAGTTTTTGTCTCAAAGCATTGAGTTCGGTGATATCACGGACGTTGCTAACCACCCGGAAGATGTTGCCCTTATCATCGAAAACCGGGTTGCCGGTAGCCAAAGTCATTTTACCGGTACGCATCTCCTGGCTGATGGTCACCGGACTGCGCTTCTCCAGTACCAACGCTGTAACTGATTCCGAGACGATTCCCTCAGACTCAATAGTGGTCACATTTTTGCCAATGAATTCATCGGCGCTGATGCCGGTGATCCTTTCATAAGCCTTATTGAGGCGAAGGGTGATACCATTTCCGTCGGTAATATATAAACCATCAAAAGAGGAGTCAATAATCGCATCCAACTCCCGGTTGAGTTCCTTGAAGCGTTCCAACTCCCTTGAAACACTCTCCAATTCAGATACGTCCAGGAGCACCGCCACCGCCCCGACAATTTCTCCTTCCTTAATAATAGGAGAACGATTGGACAAAAATTGATGGCCCCTCAAACTGATCCTTTTCAGGGGTTCAGCTGTACCGATATCTATAACGCGGGTAAGGTCGCTCTCGGGCAGGACATCTTGGATATGACGCCCACTGACCTCGGAGGCTTTAGAGCCCAGGATTCTCTCCGCAGCTGCATTCCAAACCTTTATAAAGCCATTGTGGTCAATCGATACGATAACATTATGGGCTGAATTGATAATGGCGTCCAATTCCAGCGAGATATTCTGATACGAATCAAAGAAGGCTTTGGCGATGTCCCCGCGGGTACAAATACCCACGACCCGACCCCGGTCATCAACCACCGGTAGACGTGGCACCGTCGCATTGACTACATCACCGAATTCATCATCCGGATGTCCGACGAGCAGGTCGGTGCTCATCATCTGCGCCACCGGACGATCAAAATCCCGGTCTCCGTTTACTACCCGATATATGTGAGTCTTTGTGAATAGGCCGATTAATTCACGGTTCCCATTCACCACCGGGGCGCCATCGATCTTATGCTCCATAAAAATGATGGCTGCCTCTCCCACTGTCTGATCAGGACGAAGACAGATCGGATCAATGGTCATAATCTCTCTAATCTTCATATAATTAATGCCACCACCTTGGCTTCAATTTAGCATATGGTTTTGAAAAATGCACGGGATTTATCTTCCTGGGTGGGAGGAATCGTAGTTCCCGGCTTGAATCAACGATTATTGGGACAATATATATGATTGAAGACTTGAAACAGTACAATTCTAATCCGATTTATTGCGCAATTTAGCCAAGCGCTTCCTCTTCAAAGGGTGACACTTACTTTATCAATGGAGTTACCCAGAAGAAGATTGGCGGCAATATTCTACTTTCTTGCCAACCCGTATTTAATTGTGATATATTATCTGTTGATGATTTCGCACGCCAGCCGACCGTAGGGAGTGTGCTTTTCCAAAAGTCTCCCGGCGGAATGAAGCTTGCGGAGGACTAAAACAACAGGAGGTAGGAAAATGTCGGTAATTACTATGAAGCAGCTGCTGGAGGCTGGGGTTCACTTCGGGCACCAGACCAGGAGATGGAACCCCAAGATGGACCGTTACATTTATATGGAGAGGAACGGTATTTACATTATCGATCTCCAGCAGACGGTCAAAAAATTCGATGAAGCTTATGCTTTCATCAAAGAGACGGTAGCCGAAGGCAAGGGCATCCTTTTCGTCGGGACCAAGAAACAGGCTCAGGAGACCATCAAGGATGAAGCCAGAAGATGTGAGATGTATTTTGTAAACCAACGCTGGCTGGGCGGCATGCTGACCAACTACAAGACGATCCGCAAAAGAGTCATGAGGCTCAAGGAGTTAGAGAGGATGGAGGCCGAAGGAGCCTTTGAAGTTCTTACCAAGAAAGAAGTAGCCAAGCTGAAGAATGAGCGGGAAAGACTGGAAAGATTCCTGGGTGGCATCAAAGATATGGACAAACTGCCCGGAGCCGTGTATGTGGTAGATCCCCGCAAAGAAAAGATCGCGGTAGCGGAAGCCCGTAAACTGAATATCCCGGTGGTTGCCATTGTGGATACCAACTGCGACCCTGATGAAATCGACTATGTAATACCAGGCAACGATGACGCCATTAGAGCAGTAAGGTTGATATCTTCCAAGATCGCAGATGCGGTGCTGGAGAGCAAGCAGGGAGAACAAATATCCGGATAAAGCTAGAGCAAAGGGTGGACGGTTTTTCCGGTACACCCTTTTTTAATGATAATTTGGAATGCAATATGTAAGGAGGATAATAAGTGGAGATTACAGCGACATTGGTGAAGGAGCTACGGGAGAGAACCGGCGCGGGTATGATGGATTGCAAGAAGGTGCTGGTGGAGACCGGTGGTGACATAGAGAAGTCGATCGACGAGTTAAGGGCCAAGGGTTTGGCCAAGGCTGCCAAGAAGGCAGGCAGAGTGGCCAGCGAAGGTGTTGTCGTATCGTACATTCATGGCAAAGGGCGCATTGGCGTACTGGTCGAGGTCAATTGTGAAACTGATTTCGTAGGCAATACCGATGAGTTCAGGCAGCTGGCTTATGACATCGCGATGCAGATAGCGGCCACCAATCCGGCCTACCTTTCCCGCGAGAACGTGCCGGCCGCCGACCTGGACCATGAGCGTGAGGTTCTAAGAGCCCAGGCCCTGGAAGAGGGTAAACCGGAAAAAATAATCGACAAGATGGTGGAAGGTCGGATAGAGAAGTTCTATAAGGAAAACTGCCTGCTGGAACAGCAGTTTATCAAAGATCCTGATAAAACTGTTCAGCAGTTGATTCATGAGCATGTTGCCAAAATAGGCGAAAATATAAACGTCCGTCGCTTTACTCGCTATGAGTTGGGTGAGGGTATAGAAAAACAACAATCGGATTTCGCCGCCGAGGTCATGTCCCAGATAAAGGGATAATTGCCCAGACCGCAGGCTTGCGTGGCAAAATGACGAAATCTGGAGGGGAATCCGGTGCAGAATCCGAAATACAAACGGGTGGTATTAAAGCTCAGTGGAGAGGCTCTTTCAGGTGAAAAAGGGTACGGTATCGAGCATTCCGTAATATCATCGATAGCGCGCCAGGTCGTGGAAGTAGCCCAGACTGGTGTCGAAGTAGCCATCGTGGTAGGAGGCGGAAACATCTGGCGCGGTGTTTCCGGGAGTGCCAAGGGGATGGATAGAGCCACAGCTGATTACATGGGGATGCTGGCCACCGTAATTAATTCTTTGGCCTTGCAGGACGCCCTGGAGAACGAAGGAATGGTAACCAGGGTGATGTCAGCTATCGAAATGAAGGAGGTAGCTGAACCCTATATCCGCCGCCGGGCCATACGGCATCTCGAAAAGGGGCGGGTGGTGATATTCGCCGCCGGTACGGGTAATCCATACTTTTCTACTGACACCACCGCCGCGTTACGGTCGGCTGAAATCGAAGCCGAGGTTATTCTTATGGCCAAGAAGGTTGACGGGGTTTATGATTCTGATCCGATTCAGAATCCAGAGGCTGTCAAATACAACACCCTTGATTATATCGATGTCATCAACATGGGGCTGCGGGTCATGGATTCAACCGCCGCATCCCTCTGTATGGACAACAGTATACCCATAATCGTCTTTGATTTGACCAAGGACGGTAATATTCTGAAGGTGGTAATGGGTGACGACATTGGTACTTATGTTGGGAGGTAAGAATTGTGCTTGATGATATTTTAAAAGATGCCGAAAGCAGAATGGATAAAACCATTGAGCATTTGATCGGGGATTTCGCCGGCATGAGAGCAGGACGAGCCAATCCAGCCATGGTAGACAAGATCATGGTCAATTACTACGGGGTCCCCACCCCGATGAACCAATTGGCCAATATCAATGTTCCGGAAGCCCGGCTTCTGATTATCAATCCCTGGGATAAAACCAGCATACCTGACATAGAGAAAGCCATCATGAAGTCCGATCTGGGCATCACCCCCAATAGCGATGGTAATGTGATCAGGCTCAACATCCCCCAGCTGACCGAAGAACGCAGGAAAGATCTGGCCAAAGTGGTCAGAAAGAGAGCTGAGGAAGGCAAGGTGGCTATCCGCAATATCAGAAGGGAAGCCAACGATCTGATCAAATCCAGTGAAAAGGACAAATTGATCTCAGAGAATGCTGGGAAAAAAGGTTTGGATGATATCCAAAAGATCACCGACAGGTTCATTAAGGATATTGATCAGATTCTCCAGCAAAAAGAAAAAGAGATCATGGAAGTCTAGCCCTGTGGATAGGCTGCGTAGATGTGGTAATATTAGATAATACCCCCTAATGGGGGTTTTACTAATTATGGGAAGAAGGAAGTCTGTGGCAAAAAAGAAAAGCATGCCTGACAGTGCCTTGATGGAGGGCTACATGCCCCAACATATCGCCATAATAATGGATGGCAACGGCAGGTGGGCTCAGCAGCGCCTGTTGCCCCGTACTCTAGGACACCGGGCGGGAATGAGCGCCTTAAAAAAGGTAGTCCAAACCTGTGATGAACTCCGGGTACCCTTCCTTACCGTTTTTGCATTTTCCACTGAGAATTGGAAGAGGCCGGAAACTGAAGTCAATTACCTGATGAATCTGCTGGTGGAGTTTTTGCACCGGGAATTGGACGAGTTGCATCGTAACAATGTTCAGATCCATGTTTTGGGAGACTACGAAGCCACCCCGCCCAAGTGCCAGGATGAGATTCGCCGCGCCTTGGCCTTGACCCGCCACAACACCGGCTTGATCTTTAATATTGCCCTCAATTATGGATCACGGCGGGAAATTGTCGATGCAGCCAAATCCATATCGAAACGGGTTTTGAGCGGAGAGATCCAGCTTGATTCCATAGATGAGCATTTGTTTGCCCAATGTCTCTATACCGCTGAAATGCCTGACCCTGATCTGCTTATCCGGACTGCCGGCGAAAAGCGGATCAGCAATTTTCTGTTGTGGCAGGTGGCCTATGCTGAAATCGTGGTCAGCGACGTCTTGTGGCCGGATTTTACCCCCGAAGAACTATACCGGGCGATTAAAGAATTCCAAGGGCGGGATAGGCGTTTCGGTGGTTTGAAAAAATGATGAAAGAGACCGTTTATGCTTAAGAATCGACTGATTACTGCTGCGGTAGGCATACCATTCCTGATCGGGCTTGCTTATCTGGGCGGTGTCTACTGGCAAGTACTCATAGGGCTGCTTACCGCTGCAGCTCTGATTGAGTATTGCGCTATGATGCGCGGCAAGGGTTTTCAACCGTTTGTGGTGTCCGCGGTTTTCCTGGCTTTTATATTGCTGTTCAGAACCCAATTGGGATCATATCTGGCTGGATTATTCCTGGCCAGTTTGTTGCTGATGATCATCGGACTGGTCTTTACTTACCCCCAAAGAAATCTCCATGATCTGGCCTTGAGTTTATTCGGCTCGATCTATACGGGCTTTTTTTTCAGCTACGCTCTGGCGTTGGGCCGTTCTGAGAGTGCCTTTCTTATCCTGCTGATGGTGTTTATACTTACCTGGGCCAGTGATGTTGGTGGATACTTGTTTGGGCGGATTTGGGGCAAACACAAATTAGCTCCCCGGCTTAGTCCTGGAAAAACAGTAGAAGGTGCAGCGGGAGCAATCGTTCTGACTATATTGGCTGCTTGGGGGTATCGGTACTTTAGTGGCGCCGTATATCCGCAGGTAGGAGTATTACTGGTCATGGCTTTCGTATTCAGCGTGGCTGCCCAACTGGGGGATCTGTTGGAATCAGCCATAAAAAGGTTTTTCGAGGTAAAAGATTCGGGCCGCATACTGCCCGGACATGGGGGAGTATTGGACCGATTCGACAGCTTTATGCTGGTTTCGCCGGTAGCCTACTATTTCCTGGTGGTATTGCCACCGTTCCTGTAATAAATATAGACATGAAAGCGTATAGGGTATCGCAGCCCATTTTCACTAAACGATAGTAATAAACCGATAATTGGGGTGATCAGGTGGATCCCGAACTCAAACAAAACCTGAAAAAACTGTTGGCTCTTACTAGTCTGGTAATGATCCTGCTGGCTATCTATCTTACCTTCAACTACATCCTGCCCCTGGTCGGCAGAGTAGCTTCTTATTTCCCGGTCGTTTTGATGCCATTTATCCTGGCTCTGGTCATCGCCATCATTGTAGAGCCGGTAGTTGTCTTTTTTGAAACACGAGCCGGAATGCGGCGCAATTCGGCGGTGGTATTGAGTCTGGTCATGGTTATTGGTGGTTTCGTGGCACTCCTGATTTTGCTATCCGTGGTGCTTATCAGGGAGACTAACGAGTTGTATAGATTGGCTTTGACCCGGTCAGATGACGTAATCAACCAGGTATTGATATGGATAAATGAGTACCGGATATCCTTTCTCGAGCTTAATCTGCCTCCGCAGGTGGAGAGTGCAGTGCAGTTAAACCTGCAGAAGGCCGTAGAACTGACGCAACATCTAATGAATAATTTCATCGACGCGCTGGTGCAGTTGTTGTCCAGGCTGCCCAGCATATTGATATTTATCGGTATTTCAACGGTGGCCACTTACCTGATTATCAAGGACCGCGCTCTTATCCGCACCTTTGTTATAAGGATTATGCCTTCTTCGGTTAGGGCGGATGGAACCAATATCATCAATGAACTCATCAAAGCCCTGAGCGGTTTTGTAAAGGCTTACAGTATATTGATCACCATAACTGCAATATTAACCCTGGTATCCTTGAAAATTCTAGCTGTGAAGTACGCTTTATTAATAGGGATAATGGTGGGTATCGCGGACATTTTGCCTATTTTAGGACCGGGTCTGATTTTTGTGCCGTGGATAATCTGGGAGTTTATTAAAGGTAACGTGGGTATGGGAATCAGCCTGATAATTGTGTATATAATAATAACGGCCGTGAGGCAATTCCTGGAACCCCAGATCGTCGGTGACAGTATCGGCTTACATCCGTTGGTGACCCTGATCGCCCTATATGTGGGATTACAACTGGGCGGAGTTTTCGGTATGATCCTGGGGCCGATCTCGGTGGTAATCTTTATTGCTTGCTACCGTGCCGGACTGTTCCAACGATTTGACTGGAGGGAAAAAGATGAGTGAAGCACCGCGAAAATTGGTTATACTCGGATCGACCGGGTCCATCGGGAAGCAGACTCTGGAAGTTGTAGACCGGCATCCGGACCGGTTTAAAGTTGTCGGTTTGGCGGCCCGGGATGAGATCGATGAACTGGCTCTCCAGGCGGAAAAATATCACCCCTCCATGGTTGCCATCGGTGAAACGGGTTGTTATCAGCCTCTGAAGAACCGAATAGGGGGAGCCTGCCAGGTGGTGGCGGGAATGGAGGGCATGTGCGAACTGGCCGACCGGGACGACGTAGACATTGTTGTAGTGGCGGTAAGCGGATCTATTGGTATTCTGCCTACGTTGGCTGCCATCAGGAGATCCCGCCGGATTGCCTTGGCCAACAAAGAGACCTTGGTAGCGGCCGGAGACATAGTGATGAGCCTGGCGCAGGAGCACAATGCGCCTATCATCCCAGTGGATAGCGAGCACTCGGCCATATTCCAGTGCCTGGCCGGGGAGGTTGCTCATTTACGCAACATCTGGCTGACGGCTTCGGGAGGTCCCTTCCGGGATTTTACCCAAGCGGAATTGACCAGGGTTACGGTTGATATGGCATTGCGTCACCCCAATTGGAAGATGGGACCTAAGATTACTGTTGATTCCGCTACTTTAATGAACAAGGGTCTGGAAGTCATCGAGGCCCACCATCTTTTTGGGGTTTCTTATGATCGCATCAAGGTTGTGATTCAAAAGGAGAGCGTGATTCACTCCATGGTAGAATTAGCTGACGGCGCTTTTCTGGGTCATCTTGGCGTGGCTGACATGAGAATCCCCATACAGTATGCATTGTCGTACCCTGACCGGTTGCCGTCACCAGCTCCCAGCTTGGATTTCAGTCAAATCGGGGCGATTCATTTTCAGCAGCCTGATCTACAGAGATTTCCTTTGCTGGGAGTGGCTTACGAAGCCGGCCGGGTGGGGGGAACTCTTCCAGCGGTAATGAACGCCGCCAATGAGGAGGCGGTGCATAAATTCCTGGCAGGCCAGATTGGCTTTTTGGACATCGCCCGGCTGGTTGTAAAAGTAATGGAGGCTCACTCCCCGGTAGCCCAGCCCCGGCTCGATGACATATTTGCGATGGATGGCTGGGCTCGCGTGTATTGTCGTGAAATGGCAGAGAAAGGATTATCAAAATGACTATTGTAAGCACCATTATAATATTAGCTATCCTTATCCTGGTGCATGAAATTGGCCATTTTTGGGTAGCTCGCCGGATTGGAATACCGGTATATGAGTTCAGTCTGGGTTTTGGCAAGAAACTGTATTCCACCCGGAAAGACGGGGTAGAATACTCCCTGCGCCTGGTCCCTTTGGGCGGTTTTGTGCGCATGGCCGGCGAAGAACAGGGAGACATGAACGACCCGCAGGGATTCAACAACCGTAAACCCTGGGAGAAGATGGCTGTCAGTTTCTCCGGGCCTTTCATGAACTTCGTGTTGGGAGTAATAGTTTTTATCTATATCTTTACCTTTATAGGATTAGGGTTTCCCAGTGACGAGCCAGTGGTGGGCGAGGTTATCAAGGGCAAACCTGCTTACACGGCCGGTTTACAGAGCAACGACCGCGTTCTTAGCATGAATGGCCAGGAGATCAATAGTTGGGATGAATTTGTCAGCAATATCCAGGCCTACCCGGCTGGGACATCCCTTGCTACTGTAGTAGAGCGGGATGGGGCCAGGCAAACAATTACTATGATCTCTGTCCTGGACCAGAGCAGCGGCAACCCCATCGTCGGGGTCTATCCGCAATTGAATTTTGTACGCCAGGGAATAATTGAATCGATTCGATTGGGCTTCGTTCAAACCTACCAGATGACCATGGCGTTGCTGGGCGGTCTCGGGATGCTTTTCACCGGGGCAGCTTCCTCATCCGATCTGGCCGGTCCGGTGGGAATCACCAGCATGGTCGGGGAAGCAGCCCGCAGCGGCATGGTTTACCTGTTGAGTTTTGCTGCTTTCCTCAGTATCAACTTGGGTGTAATCAACCTGTTGCCAATTCCAGCTCTGGACGGGAGTAAGATTGTGTTTGCTTTAATTGAAATGGTGCGCCGCAAACCTATGGACCCTGAAAAGGAAGGTTTTATCCACTGGCTGGGATTCATGTTCCTGATATTGCTCATTATTTTTGCTACCTATAATGATATAGTTAGGTTAATTAAGGGATGATTTAATTGCGCCGAAAATCACGTGTTGTTTGGGTTGGAAAGGTCGGGGTAGGCGGTGACAACCCGGTGGTGGTGCAGTCTATGACCAACACCGATACCCGTAATGTTCCGGCCACGGTGGAACAGGTACGGCGGCTGGAACAGGCCGGCTGCGAAATAATACGGGTGGCCGTCCTCGATGAAGAGGCCGCCGCGGCCATAAAAAAAATAAAGCAATCCATTTCCATACCTTTAATAGCAGATATTCACTTTGATTACCGGCTGGCCCTGAAAAGCATCGCAGCGGGGGCGGATGGATTACGGATAAACCCCGGCAATATCGGGGACAAGCATAAAGTGGCCGAGGTGGTGGCAGCCTGCCGGGACCAGCGGATTCCCATTCGAATCGGGGTGAACTCGGGATCCTTGGACAAGAGGATGCTGGAGCGGTTTGGATCCGTCTGTAAAGAAGCGATGGTAGAGAGCGCCATGGAGAACATAATGGTCCTGGAGGATATGGGTTTCCGCGATATCAAGGTATCATTGAAGTCTTCCTCGGTGCTGTTGAGCCTGGACGCTTATCGCTTGATAGCCGAGAAAGTCGATTATCCGCTGCATATCGGTATAACCGAGGCGGGTACCAAAGACCGTGCTCTAATAAAGTCATCTCTGGGGATTGGCATGCTCCTTTATGAAGGCATAGGCGATACGGTGCGCTTCTCGCTCACCGCCGATCCGGTTGAAGAAGTCTGGGCCGCTTACGAACTGTTGCGGGTGCTGGAGATTCGCCAGCGGGGGATGGAGCTCATATCATGCCCTACCTGCGGAAGGTGCGAGATTGACCTTATCAAGCTGGCCGAGCAGGTGGATGGAACCATCCGTTCGTGGCCGGAACCTCTTAAGGTTGCGGTTATGGGATGTGTAGTCAATGGTCCTGGTGAAGCCCGGGAAGCTGACATAGGCATAGCTGGGGGCCGGGGATTTGGCCTTTTGTTCCGAAAAGGGGAAATCGTCAAAAAGGTCCCGGAAGCGGAAATGCTGGATGAATTATTGAAAGAAATTGAAGCGATTAAGCAAAAGTCCAATTCTGAAGGCTAATCGACCATTGGATCGATAAAATGTCGGACATGATTATCTGATATGAAAACAGACAAATGAGGGAGGAAATAAATTGAAAGCATCGCAACTCTTTTTCCCAACTCTAAGGGAGGTCCCCAGTGAGGCTGAAGTTGTCAGTCACCAGCTCCTTCTAAGGGCTGGATTTATAAGGAAATCCAGTGCAGGAGTATATAGCTACCTGCCGTTAGGCCGAAGGGTATTGAGCAAGATCGAGGCCATTGTCCGAGAAGAAATGGACCGGGCCGGGGGGCAGGAAGTGCTGATGCCAATCATTCAGCCGCGGGAATTATGGGAGAGAACCGGCCGGTGGACGGTGTACGGGGATGAAATGTTCCGTTTAACCGACCGCCACGATCGAGGTTTTGCTTTGGGGCCCACCCATGAGGAGATCATTACCACTCTGGTTGATGGCGAAGTTCATTCCTATCGGGATCTGCCGCTGCTGCTCTACCAGATCCAGAATAAATACCGCGATGAGATCCGCCCTCGATTCGGGCTTATGCGAGGCCGCGAATTCATTATGAAAGACCTCTATTCCTTTGACGAAGATAGTAGTGGTTTGGATATTTCGTATCGCAAGATGCATGCTGCCTACCAGGCTATCTTCGATAGGATGGGTCTCCGTTACCGGGTAGTGGAAGCTGACAGCGGCGCTATCGGGGGCAATGAAAGTCATGAATTTATGGTGTTGGCGGACAGTGGCGAGTGTACCATCCTGTACTGCGAGTCTTGCGATTATGCTGCCAACGTAGAAAGGGCCATTTCCAGGGAAGATGAAAGCGCCGGCGAAGGCGTGGAAATGAAGCCTTTGGAGAAGATCGCCACCCCGGGCTTGAAGACCATCCAGGACCTGGTCCGGGAGTTGGGCATACCCGAGCAGAATCAGGTAAAAACCCTGATGTATTATGCTGACGGGGAGGTGGTGGCCGTAATTCTGCGCGGCGACCGTGATCTTAACGAGATCAAACTGAAGAACTTCTTGAATTGCCAGCAGTTGTTCATGGCCGACGAGCAATCGGTGCGGGAACAATGCGGAGCTGGTTTTGGATCACTGGGACCGGTAGAATTGAAAGCCCGGATATATATTGACAGTGAGGCAAATCGACTGAAGAACTTCAGCTGTGGGGCTAACCAGGACGGATTTCACTACATCAACTGCAATGTAGGGCGGGACTTTGTGCCCACAGCGGTGGGTGACTTCAAGAACGCCGTTGAAGGCGATCCCTGTCCTGATTGCGGTGGTATGATGCGCGCGCTCCGCGGGATAGAGGTTGGGCATATCTTCAAACTAGGCACAAAGTATTCCGATGCCCTGCAAGCGTTCTACCGCAATCGAGAGGGTGAAGAAAAGCCTTTTGTCATGGGATGCTATGGAATGGGGGTCACCCGCACTATGGCTGCGGCAGTGGAGCAGAATCATGATGATAATGGCATTATCTGGCCAATGCCGATAGCTCCATATCAGGTCATCATCATCCCGGTCAACGTCCAGAAAGATGACCAAATGCAAGCCGCAGCGAAAATATATCAGCAGTTGTCAGACATGGGCCTGGAGGTAGTATTGGATGACCGCGACGAACGAGCTGGAGTCAAGTTTAAAGATGCCGACCTGATTGGGATCCCTATAAAAGTAACCATCGGCCCCAAGGCTTTGCAGGAAAACCAGGTCGAAGTGAAGAAAAGGTGGGAAACAGCCGTCGCAAGAGTGGAGATTACCAGCGTGGCTGATTATGTACAGACCATTGTAAAAGAGGGACTGGCCCAGAAGTAAACACCGGGGCGGTGGAGCATGTCTACCTATGAGATCATTTTCAAATTGACGCTAGCCTGCATTTTAGGTGGGATTATCGGCCTGGAAAGAGAGAGCCTGAACCGCCCGGCAGGATTCAGGACCTATACCTTGGTTTGCGTCGGTTCAGCCTTGGCCATGGTGGTATCGCTGGATATGTATTACCAGTACCATCATACAGTTACCGTTGACCCCGGGCGTATTGCCGCCCAGGTGGTAAGCGGGATCGGATTCCTGGGCGCCGGTACAATTATGAAGGAAGGTTCCACCGTGCGGGGCCTTACTACCGCGGCTGGGTTGTGGGGAGTTGCCTGCATCGGTTTGGCGGTAGGTGCCGGCATGTATGTGCCGGCGGTGGTCACGTCTGTCCTTATCCTTTTTGTCCTGGTCTACTTTGTAAGATTTGAGGAACAGGTTACCGGTTCTCGGTTGTTTAAGGGCATTGTGGTAGTGGTAGACGACATGCCGGGTGCGGTTGGCACCATCGGTTCCCATTTGGGTGAGATGGGGGTCCTAATCAAAAACATCCACTTGGAACGCCTGGAAGATGGCTTGTTGGAGGTAGTTCTGCTACTGCGTTTGACCCCGGAGATAGAAATCGAAGAGGTCATTAACAAACTCACCCACGCCAAAGGGATCCACAGTATCAGTAGGTTGAACTAGTGCTAGTACTAGATTCAGGGGGAAGCAAGTTGTCTCTCAGTTTCCAAAGGTACATAAAGGACAAGATAAACGAGGACTTGGTCGCTGCATGGAAGGATACATTCATTGAGAAGGTGGTAGTGGACCAGGATAAGAAAACCTGGATCCTGCACCTGTGTGTTCAGGAACCTATAGCCAGCTCAATCTGTCGCGAAACCGAAAAACAGTTGCTCCAACAATTCGACTACCTGCAGGGAATCGAGTTGGTCCCGGAATTAATCGATTCCTACGATTCCCTTTATAATCTATTAGACTCCCGCCGCCGTGAAATAGCTGCCAGCGTATTTACGGAGGGCGAGAATCTTTTCGAATCGCCGGCCTTAACTTGGCACGTCAAGAACACCCGAATCGACCTGGTATGCAAAAACGGCGCCATCTATGAGAGCATCATCAGCCAAGGAATATGCACGCGAATTGCCGACTGGTTCTGGCATGAATACTGCCTGCAATTACTGGTCCGAGCGGTACTGGTTACCACCGGGGAGCAAAACACACGGACCAATCAGCATTACCTGGCGGAAGGTAAATTGGAGGTTATCCCCCCCCGCATAGAGTCGCTCCATTCCGTTAAAAACGGGGGAAATAACCGTGATAAGAACAGGTTGGTGACCACCATCCGGGAGAGGTCGGTTCCCATTGCAGTCCTGGAAGAAGGGCTGAAATCAGCGGTTACGGAAGGAGAGGTATGGGACAAGAAAGTTGTCCCCATGCAGGGTGGACAGACCGCCGCCTATTACTACCTGACCGACTACGATGACACGATCATTGTAAAAGCTTACTGGAGCCAGGAAGACTACGATCGGATCGATATCGGCGATCGCATAAAGGTCAAAGGCAGCACTCGCTTTGAAGCGCGCATTAAAGAAACGGCACTATTCATGGAGCAATACTGCCAGCTGGAAAAAGACCTGCGCCAGGATAACAGCACCGTGAAGAGGATAGAATTGCATGCTCATACCAAGATGAGCTCCATGGATGGTTTGACCGAGGTCAAGGAACTGGTCAGACGGGCAGCGCAATGGCGCCATCCGGCTATCGCCATCACCGATCATGCCTGTATTCAGGCTTTCCCTGTCGCATATGCTGCCCAAAAGGAGATTAACCGGAACAATGACCACCCGATAAAAATAATCTACGGAGTAGAAGGCTATCTGGTCGAACATGACAAAAAGGAGCGGCCCTGGCATATTATTCTGTTGGCCAGCAACAATACCGGACTGAAGAATCTTTATAAACTGGTAAGCCTCAGTTATCTGGATCATTTCTATCGCCAGCCCCGCATACCCAGACAAGAGTTGATAAAACACCGGGAAGGTTTGTTGCTGGGTACCGCCTGCGAAGCGGGGGAGCTGTTCCGCGCCCTCCTGGGTGGCGCCGATGATGCTCAATTGGAGTCGATAGCCAGTTTCTATGATTATCTGGAGATCCAACCGCGGTCCAACAACTCATTCATGCTGCGCAAAGGACTGGTAAAAAGCGAGGAAGAACTGCTCGACCTCAACCGGCGGATTGTCGGTCTGGGCCGGCGTTTGAACATGCCTGTAGTAGCTACCGGGGATGTCCATTTTCTCGACCCCCATCACGAGAAATTCCGCACCATAATCAAAGGCGGTCAGGATTATGAAGATGCCGAGGAGCATCTGCCCCTGTATTTTAGGACCACCGAAGAAATGCTGGCCGAATTTGCCTACTTGGGGCCGGAGGAAGCTGCCCGGGTGGTTATTGACGGGCCGGCGGCCGTAGCGGCCCGAATCGAGGATCTCCAGCCGGTCCCGAATGGCTTTTATCCACCCAAGATAGAAGGAGCAGAGCAAGAAATAACAGAATTGACCTGGAAGAATGCTCATGCCCGCTATGGGCCGCAATTACCGTCTTTGATAGAAGATCGTATCAAGCGGGAGCTTGACTCCATAATCGGGCATGGTTTTTCCGTGCTGTATCTGATTGCCCACAAACTGGTTAGAAAGTCGAACCAGGATGGATACATGGTAGGATCACGCGGATCGGTAGGGTCCTCGCTGGTGGCCTTCTTGACCGGCATAACCGAGGTTAACGCCCTGCCGCCTCATTATATATGCACCGAATGTTATTATTGCGAATTTGTAACCAGCGCCGCCATGGGCTGCGGCGCCGACTTAGATGACAAGCTCTGTCCGAACTGCGGCCGCGAATTGGCCAAGGACGGTTTTGACATCCCCTTCGAAACATTTATGGGATTTGAGGGCGACAAAGTCCCTGACATCGACCTGAATTTTTCGGGAGACTATCAGAGTCAGGCCCATCAATATGTGGAAGAACTATTTGGCAGCCAGAACGTATTCAGAGCCGGGACTATCTCCACCATTGCCGATAAGACTGCTTTCGGCTTCGTCAAAAAGTACGCGGAAAAGCAAGGAATACAGATAAAAAACTCCGAAATGACCCGGCTGGCCGCCGGTATAAGCGGGGTGCGCAGGACCACCGGGCAGCACCCGGGAGGGTTGATCGTGGTCCCCACCGACAAAGATATTATGGACTTCACGCCCCTCCAGCATCCAGCAGACAAAAAGGATTCCGGTGTTATCACCACTCATTTTGAATATCATGCCATTGGTGATCAACTCGTCAAACTGGACATATTAGGGCATGACGATCCCACTGTAATAAAGGAATTAGAGGACCTGACCGGGATCCAGGCATCCCGGCTCAGCTTGTCGGACCGCCAGACCATGTTGCTTTTCTCGGGGGTTGAACCGCTGGGAGTTACACCTGAGGAAATCGGCAGCACCGTCGGTACCTTTGGCATACCTGAATTCGGTACCCCATTTGTGCGTCAGATGCTCGAAACTACCAGGCCGACCACGTTTTCGGAATTGGTTCGCATCAGCGGCCTCTCACATGGCACGGATGTTTGGCTGAATAATGCCCAGAATCTCATCGAGAGTGAAGCCGCCACCCTGAATGAAGTCATTTGCACCCGGGATGATATCATGACCTACCTGATTCACCAGAACATGAACAAAACCCAGGCCTTCGAAATCATGGAGAAGGTGCGCAAGGGCAAGGGGCTTAAGGATAAGGATATCGACCTGATGGATAGATGTGGTATACCCGATTGGTACATTAACTCCTGCCAGAAGATAAAGTACATGTTTCCCAAGGCCCACGCAGTTGCCTATGTCACCATGGCATTCCGCATCGCTTGGTTCAAAATAAATTATCCTCTGGCCTTCTATTCCAGCTTTTTCGGGATAAGGGCCGAAGATTTCGAAGCAGAAACCATTTTGGGCGGTTATGATCGGGTGCAAGAAAGGCTCCGCGAGATCAACAAACTAGGTTTCAGCGCCACCCAGAAGGAAAAAAGACTGCAAACGGTTTTAGAACTGGCCTTGGAGATGTATGCCCGGGGCTTTCATTTCCTGCCGGTGGATATATACAAATCCGATGCACGCAAGTTCATTATTTCCGGAAACGGCTTGCGGTTACCGTTTGCGGCGCTGCCCAATATAGGTTTGGCGGCGGCGCAGGGGATAATAAGCAGCCGCCAGGAAGGAAAATATCTGTCCATCGAGGACTTCCAAGCCCGCACCCACCTTAATAAAAGCGGCATGGATGTCCTGCGTAAGGAGAATTGCTTCGCCGGCCTGCCGGAGAAAAACCAGATGAGTCTGTTCGCATAAGGATCAAAAGTAATCAAATATAGCAATATTGAGCCTGAACTTGAATAATAAAACGCCAATGTGCTATACTTCTACTGTATCTTGCTAATATTGTATTAGAAAGAGTGGGTAACCGGCCCACTCTTTCTATTGTAATTGCTCAGAAACTAGGCAAAATGGAGGCGGGAGGAATGTCTCACAAGGGGCGCATCACTCCTCAGGTGACTGCCGCAATCAATGAAAAGTTGGGCAGACAGGGCATAGAATTATATGATATTGAATATCGGCGCGAATCCGCCGGTCTAGTGTTAAGAATTTACATCGATTCATTGACCGGAGTAGATACCGATACCTGTGTCGCGGCCACCAGGGCAGTGAAGGACTACCTGGATGACGAGATTCAATTGGACTATGATTATTTGGAGATATCATCTCCAGGTATCGACCGGGTTTTAAAGCAAGAAAAGGAGTTCATTAGATACAAAGGCTCGCGGGTGTTGGTCAAGACCAGTCAAGCTGTTGATGGGAGAAAAAAATTCGTAGGTATCCTGGGAGAAGTGGATGCCAGCGTTTTGAAAATCGAGACTGAGGACCAGGTATTGAGTCTCGATCGCAACCTTATTTCCATGGTCCGACTGCATCCGGAGATATAAGGAGGAAAAACAATGTCGCAAGAACTGATCATAGCCCTTCGTGAATTGGAAAAAGAAAGGGGCATACCACAAAAGGCATTGATAGAAGCAATCAAGTCAGCCCTTAACACTGCTTACAAGAAGAATTTTGGCACGTCCCAGAATGTAAGTGTGGAATTGAATCAGATCACCGGTGAGGTGCAGGTTTTCGCCCAAAAAAGGGTTACCGATGACGTTACCGATGTCTGTTTGGAGATATCATTGGACGAAGCGGCGGAGATTGATCCGACCGTAGCTGTCGATGACGTGATCAATGTCGAGGTTACACCGTCGGATTTCGGCCGCATAGCCGCCCAGACTGCCAAACAGGTGGTGGTCCAAAAGCTGCGGGAAGCGGAACGGAGCCTGATCTTCGAGGAGTTCTCAGAACGCGAAGGTGAGATCGTTACGGGCGCTATCCAACGGATCGAAGCCAAAACCATAATTATCAACCTGGGTCGGACCGAAGGAATCATGCTGCCTGCCGATCAGATCTTTTCTGAACGTTACGACGTAGGGCAGAGGATAAAGGGATATATATATGAAGTGAAGAATACTTCCAAAGGGCCCAGTGTTTTCATTTCCCGAACTCATCCGTATTTCCTGAAAAGGCTGTTTGAGCTCGAGGTCCCGGAAATATACGAGGGCTTGGTGGAAATAAAGACCATCGCCCGGGAAGCAGGAGCCCGCTCCAAGATTTCTGTATACTCAATGGATGAGAAAATAGACTCGGTAGGAGCCTGCGTAGGCCCTAGAGGGATTCGGGTCCAAAATATAGTAAACGAATTAAACGGAGAAAAGATAGATATAATCAAGTATCATAAGGACCCGGAGAAGTTCATCGCCAATGCCTTGAGCCCTTCCAAGGTCCTGTCAGTGGAAATCGATGCGGAAGGTAAAAAAGCCCGGGTCATCGTCCCTGATTATCAGCTGTCCCTGGCGATTGGCAAGGAAGGACAAAACGCCCGCCTGGCTGCCAAGCTCACTGGATGGAAAATCGATATAAAGAGCGAGAGCCAGGCCGAAGAGGAGTTCGAATACGATGCCTAAGGTTCGCAAGATCCCACAGCGGATGTGTGTTGGCTGTCGAGTCATGAAGAACAAAAAGGAACTGATAAGGGTGGTAAGGACTCCGACTGGCGAAATCGCACTGGACGAAACCGGGAAGAAATCGGGGCGAGGTGCTTACCTGTGCCGTGATTCGAACTGTTTGACTTTGGCAGTCAAGGGCAAAAGATTGCAGAAGGCCCTTGACCAAGAAGTGGGAAGTGACATAATAGAAACCATTCGGGAAAAGTTGAAGGTCCCCTAAAAGGCAGGCGATGGAATGAGAAAGGTGTTCGATCTCATCGGTATTGCCAGGCGGGCCGGCAAGGCAACTTCCGGAACAATGGCAGTACAGAAGAGTCTCAGCAGAGGTCAGGCACGCCTTTTGATAATCAGTGAAGATGTTTCTCTCAATACCAGGAAGGTATTGTTAAAGGCTAGCCAAAAGCACCAGGTACCCTATGTCATATTGGGAAACAGCCAGGAACTAGGGCAAAGTATAGGGAAGCCCTTGCGGGTGGCTTTGACGATAGATGATTCAGGTTTGGCGGGGGCAATTGTAAAGGCTGTCAAATCGGTGGATACAGAGGCAAAAACAACGGGGGTGGTTCAATGGCCAAAATAAGAGTACACGAATTTGCCAAAGAAATGGGTATGCCTAGCAAACAGATGGTTGAGACCCTTATTAATTTGGGGTTGGAAGTAAAAAACCACATGAGCACTATAGAAGATTCGCAGGTTGCATGGGTAAGGAAACGCCTGAGTCCGGAGCCGGAACCGGCTGTCGATAAGATCCCTGCCAAGCATCCCGACAGGGCTGCCGCTTCACCGGAGCGGCCACCAGCTCGGCAAGGGGGGCAAAAGCGTCCAGGAGCGCCTGAACCACCCAAACCGTCGCAGCCTGCCCAAGCGGGACCATCAATCCAACCAACCAAACAGAAGCCATCGGTTCCCCCTCCCCGGCAGCCAGAAAGAAGAGATGCCAAAGGGGAAACTGACCAGAGGTCTGCATCCGTTCGCAGTGGCAGACCAGCCGAACCCCCGACCCGGTCGCAGGATTCTGCTCGCCCCGCCCAACCGACTAGTCAAGCCGATCGTCCTGTTACGCCCAGACCCGGTCAGGCTCCCAGAACAGGGCAAGCCCCGCCAGCTGGAATGAACCGTCCTCGCCCAGCGGGGCCGCATGAAACGAGACCGGCTCCATCCGGATATCAGGATAGGCGTCCATCCCCCCAACAAGGAACGGGAGCTCGTCCATACGGAGGTCAGGATAGGCGTCCAGGCACCCAACAAGGAACAGGAGCTCGTCCATACGGAGGCCAGGATAGACGGCCCGCCCCCCAGCAGGGAAACGCACAGCGTCCTGCCGGTGGCGGAGCACCGCGCCCTCAAGATAGGCGACCGCCAACCGGTGCAGGCATGCCCGGCAAGAAGCCGTTCGGAGGCGAGGTCAAAAAGGGTATTGACAATAGAGGACCTCAGGGAGCAGCCCGGCCACAGGGAGAGGTTGGCCGCAAACCAGGCCCCGGTAAGACCGCTAAAAAAACCTTGCCCCAGAAACAACAGCCGGGCAGCAGGGACTACAGCCGCCCCATGAGAAAGGGCAAGCATAAGAAAAAGAAGGAAGAACAGGTATTCCAGACTCCTGATAAAATCCTGGTGGGAGATTTCATCCAGGTTCGTGAACTGGCCGAGATGACGGGCAAAGGCACCGGCGAGATAGTAAAAAAACTAATGGAGCTGGGCATCATGGCCACCATCAACCAGGAAATAGATTTTGAGACTGTTGAGATTCTAGGGTCCCTTCTCGATATTGAGGTGGAGCGCGAATTAAGCGAGGAGCAGCAGATTCTTGAAGAAATAGTTGATACCCCGGAGAGCCTGGTACCTAGACCGCCCATTGTTACCGTTATGGGCCATGTCGACCACGGCAAAACCTCCTTGTTGGATAAAATACGGCACGCTGATGTGGTTTCCAGTGAAGCCGGGGGAATAACCCAGCATATCGGGGCCTATCAGATCAAGATGGACAAAGGTAAATCTATTACCTTTATTGATACCCCTGGTCATGAGGCATTTACCGCCATGCGAGCCCGGGGGGCCAACCTCACTGATATCGTTGTGCTGGTGGTGGCTGCCGATGATGGAGTAATGCCGCAGACAGTAGAAGCCATAAACCATATCAGGGCTGCCAAAGTACCCTTCCTGGTAGCATTGAACAAAATGGACAAACCGGATGTCAATCCCGACAAAGTGATGCAGCAGCTCACTGAATACAATATTGTGCCGGAGGAATGGGGCGGAGATACCATGTTTATCCCGGTATCGGCCAAAACCGGTATGGGTATTGAAAACTTACTGGAGATGACCGCTCTGTTGGCAGAAATGCAGGAACTGAAGGCCAATCCCAACCGGGCTGCTGAAGGCGTGGTCATTGAAGCCCAGTTGGATAAAGGCAAGGGCGCCGTGGCTACGGTCCTGGTGCAAAAAGGGACTCTGAAAATAGGTGACTTTATCGTTTGCGGTCTGACCTGGTGCAAGGTCCGGGCTATGACTGATTTCAGGGGACGCCGGGTGGATCTGGCTTATCCATCCATGCCAGTCGAGATAACCGGATGGTCGGATGTACCTGAGGTAGGCGAGAAAGTGCTGGTCACCGATGAAAAGATCGCCAAAGAGATTGCCGGATTAAGGTTGAATGAAAAGAAACTCGAAGACCAGAAGGCAAGCAGCAGAATTTCCTTGGATGATTTCTACAAACAGATGCAAAATACTGGCATAAAGGAGCTCAACCTGATTATCAAGGGCGATGTCGGGGGATCGATCGAAGCCCTGGCCCAATCCCTGCTGCGGCTGAGCACCAATGAGGTCAAGGTGAACGTGATCCATTCGGCGGTAGGAGCAGTAACCGAAACGGACGTAATGCTGGCTTCGGCTTCCAATGCCATCATAATCGGATTCAACGTCCGCCCCGATATAAAAGCTCGCAAGTATGGCGAGGAAGAGAACATTGATATCCGCATGTACAGGGTAATTTATGAGGCGATCGATGATGTTAAAAAGGCCATGGAAGGTTTGCTCGAACCTGAATACCGGGAGAAATACCTGGGCCGGGCCGAGGTGCGGCAGACATTCAAGGTGCCCGTGGTTGGGACCGTTGCCGGTGCCTATATCATCGATGGCAAGATGCAGAGGAACGCGGATATCAGGGTGCTGCGCGATTCGGTGATTATTCATGAAGGAAAGCTTAGCTCCCTCAAGCGCTTTAAGGATGATGTCAAGGAAGTAGTGGAAGGCTATGAATGTGGCATGGGGGTAAAGGATTTCAACGATATCAAAGAGGGCGATATCATCGAAGCCTATACCATGGAAGAGATAGCCCGGTCATTGTAGCCCCCAGATCCTTAACCCACCCCGATAGGAGTGTTGACAATGGGTAAACGCCGACAGGAAAAAATGTCTGTAGAGATAAAGCGAATGCTATCCGCAATTATTAAGGATCATGTCAAGGATCCGCGCATCGATTTCACTACCGTCTCCATAACCCGGGTAGACGTACCCCAGGACATAAGCCATGCTCGCGTCTATATCAGCGTACTGGGGGACGAGGAGAAGCAAAGCGAGACTATGCAGGTATTGCAGAAGGCCAAGGGTTATATCAGGTCGGAATTGGCCCATGGCTTGCAGATAAGGCATGCCCCGGAAATAGAATTCCGGCTGGATAAATCGATTGAACAGGGTATCCGGATTTCAACTTTGCTGGACAGCCTGCATCAGGAAGCGGAGGCCAAGGATAGCAGCAATGAATAGTCTTGCGCAGATCGCCCAGGTAATTCTGGAACGAGACGAATTTTTACTGGTGGGACATTCGATACCGGACGGTGACTGCGTCGGCTCCCTGCTGGGGCTTTACCTCGGCTTGAAATCAATCGGAAAACGAACCCGCGTATTTATGGAGGATCCAGTGCCGGCCATCTACCGTTATCTGTCAGGGGCGGACCAAGTGTTAGGCCCCGACCAGGTGGGTCAACCAGAATCCAATCTGATCTACTTGGACTGCTCGGACCGGGAACGCGTGGGAGAAACCGCTGCGGTTATTCTGGCCGGGGATCATTATGTCATCAACATCGACCATCACCAGAGCAACAGCCGGTTTGGACAAATGAATCATGTTGATGAAAAATCATCGTCTACGGCCGAACTGGTCTTCACCTTGCTGCAGCATCTTAAGGTGGAGATAGATTCGGCTATAGCCAATGCTTTGTATATCGGTGTCTTTCAGGATACCGGCGGTTTTCAACATAGCAGCACCAATCCTTCCACCTTCCGAACTGCAGCGCTTTTGCTGGAAAAAGGCGTAAACCTGGATCAAGTTAAACAACAATTGTTCGAGTCCAAAAGTGCGGAGGAACTGCTCCTATTGTCCCTGGCCCTGCGCAGCCTCAGCAGCTGCTGCGAGGGCAAGGTTGTCTGGATGGAATTGAACTACCGCGACGTGGCTGAGATCAAAGCCCTGGACATTTGTCCCGAGGGCATCATAAACAACACCCTGGCGGTCAAAGGCGCCCAGGTAGGAATGCTGTTCCGGGAATTAAGCCCTGGTACTATCAAGGTAGGATTCAGATCCAAGGGTGAAGTCGATGTAGCGGCCCTGGCGGGTCGATTTGGCGGGGGAGGACATTCCCGCGCCGCCGGAGCCCAGCTGACCGGCACCATGGAAGATGTGCAAAGGGAAGTCATCCTGGCAGTTGAAAGTGTGGTCGCTTAGGTGGATGGGTTTCTAAACATAAATAAAGCACCCGGTCTGACTTCCTTCGATGTAATAAGAAGGCTCAAGAAGATAATACCCAGAACCAAACTGGGGCACCTCGGTACCCTTGATCCCATGGCCGAAGGCGTTCTGCCGGTAGCAGTTGGTTTTGCCACTCGGCTAATTGAGTATGTAGCTGATAAGGACAAGGTCTACCAGGCCGCCATGACCCTTGGGGGCGTTTCCGACACCCAGGATGCTTGGGGCCATATCGAGTACCAGCCAGTCATCGATTTCGACCAGGCTCGTTTGATGACGCTGCTGACCAAATACACCGGCACCATTTCCCAGATCCCGCCCATGTACTCAGCGGTCCATCACCAGGGTGAACGTTTGTATGTGCTGGCCCGGCAAGGGATAACGGTGGAGAGAGAAGCCCGCCAAATTGTGGTGCACTACCTAAACCTCCTGGGCATAAGCCAGGATGAAGCGGGCAGGCCGGTGGTGGGCCTGGAGATCGGTTGTTCACAGGGATCGTATATTAGGACTTTATGCCACGATATCGGTGCAGACCTGGGTACTGGCGCTTACATGTCGGCCTTGATCCGTACCCGGGCCGGCGGCTTCACCATCGATCAGGCCGTTTCGTTGGAGCAGCTGGACCACCACCGTGACAATTTGACAACCTGGCTATTCCCGGTGGATTTTCCGCTCCAACATTTGCCCCAGGTGGAGTTGGATGAGGGGCAGCAAAACAGAATCAGGAACGGAAACCAGGTTGCCGTTGCGTCTGGTACTCCAACCGGGGTGCTTAAGGTCTACGATAAGGATCATAACCTCATCGCGATAGCCAGATGCGAACGGCGTCAGGGCAATGCCTGGCTGCAACCGCTCAAGGTCTTGCAAAAGTAATAATATCATTTACGAACCATCACCATCTGGCACTTAAATACAGGATCGGGGAGATGTAGGAATGAACGTAATCTGGGGAATTGAAAACTATCGAAGTAAATCCCGGCCAGTTTGTTTAGCACTTGGCAATTTTGATGGAGTACACAAAGGACATCAATTGCTGATTAGGACGACTGTGGAAAAGGCGGCTGCCCGGGGAGGAGAATCTGTAGCTTTTATTTTTGATCCCCACCCCACCCAGGTGCTGGCGCCGGATAAGGCCCCCCGCTTGCTCATCACACCCCGGCGAAAAGCTGAATTGTTGGAGAAAATAGGCCTCGATACCCTCATTTATGCACCTTTTACCCGTGAAATCGCAGTCTGGCAGCCGCTGGATTTTGTCCAGCAGATTTTGATAGGCAGATTCCAGGTGAGCGAGGTTTGCGTAGGTTTTAACTATACATTCGGCCACCGGGGCGCTGGGACCCCGGAGATGCTAAAGCAATTCGGGAAACAACTGGGTTTCGGAGTGGAGATAATAGACCCGGTGGTATATGACGGTGAACCCATATCCAGCAGCTTGGTCCGCGAAGCAATGGAAGACGGCGACATACATAAAGCTTACCAAATGCTCGGTTATTACCCGCTAATCGAGGGAGTGGTGGTGGAGGGCGAGCACCGCGGCTCAACCATTGGATTCCCCACTGCCAACTTAGGTGTCGAACCGGTTTACCATCTCCCGGGCAAAGGGGTTTATGCAGCCCTGGCTGAGGTGGATAACAAGATACATCAGTGTGTGGTCAACATCGGCAATAAACCAACTTTTCATCCTGAGTATCCTTTAGCCATCGAGGCCCATATCATGGATTTCAACGGCGATATTTACGGTAAAAACATGCGAATCAGTCTGCGGGCCAAGATTCGTGACGAACAGCGATTTGCTTCGATAGATGAACTGGTAGCGCAGATAGCCAGGGACAAGGAGCGTTCCCTTGAGATTACCAAACTGGCCAGCCGAGATTCACTAAATGGGTCAGAGTCCTTATAACACCTACATACCGGTGCCAAAGTTTACTTTTTATAACTCCTATGTTAGAATAACTCTGTTAATTCACCGGAATTGTTGGCAATAATAACAACAAGAGCGGCAGGTTCCTATATCTGATTAAATAACATTAGGTTCCCCAGACAACCATAGGCTAGGGTTGACGATTTCACCGACGTCATTCTTGGTCCATGGCGTTTACAGGTAAGGAGGTGAAAAATTTGGCTCTATCTTCCGAAAAGAAACAGGAGATTATCAAAGCCTATCAGGTGCATGAAAACGACACGGGCTCACCCGAGGTTCAAATCGCTATCCTCACCGATAGAATCAATTATCTCAATGAACATTTAAAAGCAAACAAAAAAGACCACCACTCCAGGAGAGGACTGTTGAAAATGGTCGGGCAAAGGCGTTCCCTGCTTGATTATTTGAAAAAGACTGATTTCGATCGTTATCGCAACATAGTAACCCGGTTAGGTCTACGCAGGTAAAGAGCGGAATGCCGCTCTTTAACTTTATATAGTCTAAGAAAGGAGGAAACTACCATCGTTCATAAATACCAAACCGAAGTAGCCGGTCGCCCGCTGATAATCGAAGTGGGGCAGGTTGCCAAGCAAGCCAATGGTGCGGCCCTGGTCCGATACGGTGATACAGTCGTTCTGGTTACCGCCACTGCCGCCACCCCTCGGGAAGGATTGGACTTCTTTCCTTTGACCGTGGATTATGAAGAGAAACAGTACGCAGTCGGCAAGATCCCGGGAGGGTTCATCAAACGCGAAGGCCGGGCTACTGAGAACGCCACTCTGTCTGCGCGTCAGATTGACCGCCCTATCAGGCCACTCTTCCCCAAGACTTACAAGAACGACCTGCAGATAGTAGCCACCGTCCTGTCAGTGGAGAAGGACAATTCCCCAGACATCACATCGATCATTGGAGCATCAGTAGCCCTCGGTGTGTCCGATATACCTTTTGCCGGCCCGGTGGCGGCAGTCATCGTGGGTCTGGTGGACGGGCAATTGGTCATCAATCCTACCGTCGAACAGCATCATCAGAGCGATCTTCACCTGGTTGTGGCGGGGACCAAGGATGCCATCATGATGGTGGAGGGACATGCCAATGAAGTGCCAGAAGCTATGATGCTGGAGGCAATATTCTTTGGCCATGAGGAGATCAAGAAGATTGTAGCCTTCTTGGAACCCATTGTAGCCGAATTAGGCAAGCCCAAGGCAGCAGTTCCGGAAATACCTGTGAATGAGGAGATGGAGGCTGCGGTCAGGGAATACTCCATTCCCAGCCTGGAAGCGGCTGTCCGCAATTCGGACAAGAAAGCCCGCGAGGCTGAAATGGACAAGGCCCGGGATGCCATCCTTGAACATTTCGCCCAGATCTATCCCGAAGAAGGCAAGCAGATTGCAGCCCTGGTTGACAAACTCCTGAAGGAGATCGTCCGCAAGATGATTCTTGAAGATGGGGACCGGGTTGATGGCCGGAAATTGGACGAGATACGGACGGTAACCTGCGAGGTGGGATTCCTGCCCCGTCCGCACGGATCAGCCTTGTTTACCCGCGGCCAAACCCAGGTGCTGTCAGTTACTACCCTAGGACCGCTTCGGGAGAACCAGATCCTGGATGGATTAGGGATTGAAGAAAGCAAGGAATATATCCACCACTACAACTTCCCGCCATACAGCGTTGGTGAAACCAAGCCCATGCGCGGCCCGAGCCGGCGGGATATCGGACACGGCGCCCTGGCAGAAAGAGCCTTGCTGGCGGTTGTCCCGTCCAAAGAAGAGTTTCCCTACACTATGAGAGTGGTGTCCGAGGTATTGGAATCCAATGGTTCCAGCTCAATGGGCAGCGTATGCGGCAGCACCCTATCCCTGATGCACGCTGGGGTTCCCATCAAGGCTCCGGTATCCGGGATTGCCATGGGACTGGTAAAAGGTGAGGACAAATTTGCTATTCTGAGTGATATTCAAGGGATTGAGGACGCCTTGGGCGACATGGACTTCAAGCTGGCGGGTACCGCCAAAGGGGTCACCGCCCTGCAGATGGATATCAAGATCAAAGGCGTAGACCGGGATATAGTCCAGACCGCGCTGGCCAAGGCTCGTGAGGGCCGGATGCATATCATGGACATCATGCTCCAGACCATCGCCAAGCCCAACGCCGAACTGTCGCCCTACGCTCCCCAGATGATCCGCATGCAGATCAATCCTGAGAAGATCAGGGAAATCATCGGCCCCGGGGGCAAAACCATCCATAAAATCGTGGCCGAGAGCGGCTGCAAGATCGACATTGAAGATGACGGCAGCCTCTTTATCATCGCCACCGATGAGGAAGGAGCCAATAAGGCCCGTTTCCTGATAGAGTCCATCCTGGCCGATGTGGAAGTCGGCAAGGTATATACCGGCACGGTTAAAAGGATCATGGATTTTGGCGCCTTTGTGGAGATCATCCCCGGAGTTTTGGGTTCCAGCGGCAAGGAGGGCCTGGTGCACATCTCTCAACTGGATGAGACCCGGGTCGCCAAAGTCGAGGATGTTGTCAAAGTAGGGGACAAGATTGATGTCAAGGTCACTGAGATAGACCGCCAAGGCCGGGTCAACCTGTCCCGCAAAGCGGTGCTGAAGATGGCCAAATCGGGATCCAATCCGAGCTAGTTCACATCATTAAGGTTTATTGCCGATCAAGGTCAGATTTCGACCGGATCGGCAAATAAAACTGAATAGTAGTGCTCACTGCCGAATATTATTTTAAGGAATACAATTGAGGCGGTGGGTATTATTTTTTTCCAAGAGGGTTTCATGTTTATAAAATAGACAGCCGAGCCCTTTTTCTTTTGGCCTTTTTCTGCAGTCTGACCGTTTTATCAAGCTGGGTGGATAAACTGGAGCGCGATGCCTTCGGAGTCAAAGCTGGAGTTAAGCTGGAGGGCGTCGAAGTGGAGCGGCTGCTGCCGGAAGAACTGGAGGAGGTAGTGCGGGGGATAGCCCTTCCGCATCAGAAACTGCCGGTCGAACCGAGGCTGGATAAAGATACGGGCCAGGTCATCCGTGAAGAGGCAGGGGCTACGGTAGATATTGAAGCGACAGTGGCCCAGCTCAGGGCCTGCTCGCCGGGGCAAAACGTAGAGTTGGTAAAAATACCGTTACCTACCCTACATACCAGTGCCGAGATCCTGGACGCCCAGAAGTCTATAATAGGCAGCTACTCAACCTGGTTCCATGGCAGCGCGGCCCGTTACCAGAATATTGCCACCGCAATGAGAGGCGTAAACAATACTCTGATATGGCCAGATCAGTTGTTCTCTTTCAATGAGGTGGTCGGTCCCCGCACACCGGAACGAGGTTACTTGCCGGCGCCGGTAATACTGAATGGCGGCATGGATGTCGGTTATGGAGGAGGAGTATGCCAGGTTTCCAGTACCCTGTATAATGCTGCTTTGGCTGCAAACCTTCAGGTTGTCGAGCGTCACGGTCACAGCAAGCCGGTTCATTATGTACCCGAAGGACGGGACGCGACCGTTGATTACGGCGGAGTAGACCTGAAGTTCAGGAACAATCGCAGCACGCCGGTTATCATCAGGGCCTACCTCAACAACGGGCGGCTCTATATTGAATTGAGAGGGGCGGAGCAGAATTGAAGTTTTGGGTCTTTAAAGGGAAGGTTTTGATTGCTGCGGCCATCGCCGTGGTTCTGGCCCTGGTAGTTGCGATGATAGGGTTTTCCGTTATCAGGGACCGCAGCATCGCGGTCGGGGGGCCTGAACCTATCTTTCAGGGCAATACCGGGGATAAAGTGGTAGCCATTTCCGTCAATGTAGACTGGGGCGAAGAATTCTTGCCGGCTATGCTGGAGGAATTCAAGAAGAACAACGCCCAAGTGACGTTTTTTGTGACCGGACGATGGGCGGAAAAAAACCCCGATATGCTGCAAAGAATGGCCCAGGACGGTCATAGTATCCAGAATCATGGTTACCGCCATGTGCATTTTAATGCCCTGAATTCTGAGGAGATCAGTACCGAAATCAAGAAAGCCGAAGACATTATCTACAATATTACCGGACAAAGATCATCCTTTTTTGCCTCGCCCTACGGGGAATATAACCCCCGCCTGGTCAAGGCCGTCAATGAGATCGGCTACCAGTACATTATGTGGAGTGTCGATACCATCGATTGGCAGAAACCAGCCCCCGAAACCATTGTCAACCGGGTGATAAAAAAGATTCATAATGACGCCATCATTCTGATGCATCCCACCGAACCGACGGTGAAAGCCTTGCCGGCTCTTTTGAGCGAATTACGGGCCCAGGGTTACCAGTTGGTGACTATAAACACCATTACCGCTGAGAAAGTAGATGGTTCCAATGACGCGAATTGATCGGTACAAAAACATCTGGGCATTGGTGGCCTTGCTATTACTGGCTGGTTGGCTCAACCCCAGGCTCGTCATGGCCGCCCCCCGTCTGAGCTCACAATACTACTGCCTAATTGATGCCGAAAGCGGCCAGTATATCCACGGTAAAAACGCTAACGTGGAAAGGCCCATGGCCAGTACTACCAAGATGATGACCGCCATACTGGCAGTTGAGTACACCAGCCTGGACGAAGTGGCCGTGGTCACCGCCAATGCCGACCGAACCGCGGAATATACGATCGGTTTGCAGGCCGGACAGAAATTGCCGGTGGGGGAATTGCTCAAAGTAGCTCTGATCCGTTCCGCCAATGACGCGGCAGTGGTGCTGGCTGAGCACGTGGCGGGCGATGAAAAGTTTTTTGCCTATCTGATGTCCAAAAAGGCCCTCCTGATTGGGGCGGCCAACACCAGATTTCAAAACGCTTCCGGTCTTCCGGCCAAGAACCATTACAGTACCGCCTACGACCTGGCTCAAATAGGCCGCTATGCGGTTGCCAAGCCAGTTATCCGGGAACTGGTGAGCACGGTGCAGACCACCTTTAAACACCCCGCTTACCTTGAGCCACTGACGATCAGAAATACCAATGCTGGTTTACTGGCCGGATACAAAGGAGCGGACGGCATCAAGACCGGCACCACCAATGACGCTGGTCAATGCCTGGTGGCTTCCTCTACCCGTGGGGATCGGAGCCTGATTGCGGTAGCTCTCAATTCCAACAATCGTCAGGGCGACTGTATAAAATTGATGGATTACGGTTATCAAAGCACTACCCGGCAGAAATTGCTGGACCACCAAGAGTCCTTCAAGACGCTGAAAGTAAACAATGGTGAGCCGGCCTGGGTCGAGGTGGTCACTGCCGATGATGTATGGTTGTGGCTGGGAGAGGATACAGATAACATTGAAAAAATCGTGCGTTTACACTATAATCTTGATGCACCGGTAATGCGGGATCAGGTATTGGGTGAAGCAGATATATATATAAATGACCGCTATTTTCAGAGCGTGGCTCTGGTCAGCCAGAATCATATTGGCCAACAACCTTGGTTGGTGCAGAGACTCTTGAAGCAGTGGATTGAAAACATCAGGGCTGGCCGGAATGACCCAATTGGATCCTGAGAATGGAGGATAAAGATGATATACAGATGGGAGCTTGGCAATGGAGCCAGGCTGGTGGCGGAGGACATACCCTACGTCAAATCCGCAGCGGTAGGAATATATATCAAGGTTGGATCGCGATACGAATCTCCCCGTCTGGCAGGTGCCAGTCATTTTATTGAGCATATGCTTTTTAAAGGTACCCCTGACCGGACTGCCCGGGATATAGCTGAAAGCATGGAGATGATGGGCGGCCAGCTGAACGCCTACACATCTAAAGAGTACACCTGTTTCTATGCCCGCACCCTGGACGAGGATATCTACACCGCGGTGGATATTCTAATTGACATGGTGTTCAATTCCTTATTGAGCCCCAGCGATTTCGAGGTGGAACGGCAAGTCATAATTGAAGAAATAAATATGTATGAAGACTCGCCCGATGAGCTGATCCATGATATGTTTGCCCGGAAATTCTGGGAAGGCCATAATTTGGGCAACTCCATCCTGGGCACAACCGAATCGATCGAAGCCATGGACCGGAAAGAGCTGTACAATTATTATCGACAGTACTATGTGCCCGGCAATATGATTATCTCGGTTGCCGGGAACGTCGACCCCCTCCGGGTCAAGGACTACCTGGAGGAGAAGCTGGAGCAGTATGGAGGTCCTGTCCCGGCTGGCATACAAGTACCGCCTGTATTAAACCTGCCATTCATCCAATTGGTGCCCAAAGATGTCGAGCAGCTGCAGATTTGCCTGGGATTGCCCGGCCTGTCCCACCATGACGAGGACCGCTTTACCCTGAATGTCATGAACAGTATCCTGGGCGGGGGAATGAGTTCCAGGCTGTTCCAAAAACTGCGGGAGGAGTTGGGACTGGCGTATTCGGTATACTCCTATCCAGCCAGTTACTCGGATACCGGCATGTTCAGTATATATACCGGGACCAACCCTAACCGCATCGATGAATTTTGCCACAACCTGCACGAACAAATACGGATGTTTGCGGAGCAGGGGGTGACTGACGAGGAGGTCAGCCGCACCCAGAAGCTGATGAAGTCGAGCCTTTCCCTGGGCCTGGAAAGCGTTATGAACCGCATGACCCGTATCGGCAAAGCGGTGATGATGTATGATTACATCATGACCCCGGAAGAAGTTATAGACCGGATTTATGCAGTTGATGCAGGCATGGTAAAGGGTATGGCCGAAAGTCTGTTTGAAGGGCAGCCCTTCTCCGTCGCGGCAATCGGGAGCGAAGAAGTCCTGCCCGAGGTGGAGCAGGAATTGGCCCGGTGGTGGGATGTCAAGAAATGAAAGTACTTATACGCCGCCTTCATTCCTTCGACTTGCCCTTGCCCCGTTTCATGACTCCGGGAGCGGCCGGCATGGATATCTACGCAGCCAATGCCGAGCCAGTTGTAATCGCAGTGGGACAGAGGGTATTGGTACCCACCGGGATAGCCATAGCTCTCCCCCAGGACTGTGAAGCCCAGATTCGCCCCCGCAGCGGTCTGGCACTCAATCATGGACTTACCCTACTCAATACCCCCGGGACTATTGACTCCGATTATCGGGGGGAAATCAAGCTTATTGTTATAAATTTGGGGGACAAAGAGTATACATTACTCAGGGGAGAACGGATCGCCCAGATGGTCTTTGCCCGGGTAATGAAACCGGAGTTGATCGAGGTGGAATCGCTCGACGGCACCGAACGCGGATCAGGGGGGTTTGGGCACACCGGTATATAGGGGGTAGGGTAGATGCGACTGAACGATTTAGTAGGGAAAGAGATGGTCAATATTTACGACGGCATGAGGATGGGCACAGTGGGAGAATCAGATATGCTCCTGGACCAGGAAACCGGTCAGATCGTATCCATCATATTGCCCAACCGGGGCAATGTGCTGAACTTCTGGACGGATCGGCAAAAGCTGGTCATTCCCTGGGAAGCCGTCAAAAAAATTGGCCGTGAAGTAATCGTGGTTGAATTGGACAATACCCATATGCGCCTGAAAAACAATTCCATATAATTTTATTTCAGGACTTCAGCCCAAATTTCTCATAAAGTAACAAAAACCGCCCTGCTGTACATAAGCACATGGAAGGGGCGGTTTTGTCGCGCCTTGGAGTAATATGGTCGGAGTGTGGATCAGTTCTGGGATTTGGCGCTTCTATTGATAATTGAGTTACAATAGGATAATATTATTTGAAATTTCATAAGGAGGCCAAACCAATGAGCGATAGATTCAGCAAAGAAGGTCTTACCTTCGATGATGTTCTGCTAATACCCGGACATTCTGTGGTGATGCCGCAGGATGTCGATGTTTCGACCCGTCTGACCAAAAATGTGCGCCTGGAAACCCCGATAATGAGTGCCGGTATGGATACCGTCACCGAATCGCGAATGGCCATCGCCATGGCCCGTGAAGGCGGCATAGGGATCATTCATAAAAACATGTCCATCGAGGAACAGGCCCGCATGGTGGATCGGGTAAAACGCTCCGAACATGGGGTTATATCGGACCCCTTCTTTCTTGCCCCTGATAATAAGGTCAGTGATGCCCTGCGGATAATGGAACACTATCATATTTCCGGAGTGCCCATCACCGAAGGGCGGAAGTTGGTTGGCATCCTCACCAACCGCGACCTGCGGTTTGAAACCGACTTCGAGCAACCCATCAGGAACATAATGACCAGTGAGAGATTGATCACCGCTCCGGTCGGCACAACTATGGAAGAGGCCAAAGAGTTGCTGCGTCGGTACAAGATAGAGAAACTGCCCCTGGTAGATGAAAACTTCAACCTAACAGGGCTAATCACAATTAAAGACATAGAAAAGACCCAAAAATATCCCCGGGCGGCCAAGGATTGCCGGGGGAGATTGATCGTAGGGGCGGCAGTGGGAACGGCCCGTGATACCATGGAAAGGGTGGAAGCGCTAAAGGACGCGGGGGTCGATGTACTGGTGGTTGATACTGCCCACGGTCATTCCGAGAATGTCATCCAAATGGTTAAGGTGATCAAAAACCGGTTCCCCAATCTTGAGGTAATCGGAGGCAATGTAGGCACCGGAGAGGCCACCGAAGCATTGATCCAGGCTGGAGCCGACGCCATCAAGGTGGGAATCGGACCGGGTTCCATTTGCACCACCCGGGTCATAGCCGGGATCGGCATCCCCCAGATAACAGCGGTGGTGGATTGTGCTCGAGTGGCTAGTAAATACGATATCCCCATCATTGCCGACGGGGGGATCAAATATTCCGGTGATATCGTTAAGGCCATCGCCGCCGGAGCCGATGCGGTTATGATGGGCAATCTGCTGGCCGGCACCGAGGAGAGTCCCGGTGAAGAAATGGTGTTGCAGGGCCGCCGCTATAAGGTCTATCGGGGAATGGGATCGATTGGCGCCATGTCCGAAGGCAGCAGTGACCGTTATTTCCAGGAAGATGCCCAGAAACTGGTGCCGGAAGGCATTGAGGGACGCATACCGTTCAAGGGTTCGGTTTCCGAAACCATTTTCCAACTAGTGGGCGGACTTAAAGCCGGCATGGGTTATTGTGGGGTCGTAAATATAGAAGAGCTGAAAACCAAAACGAAGTTTATCCGCATCACCAATGCGGGTTTGACCGAAAGCCATCCCCATGACGTTTCCATTACCAAAGAGGCGCCTAACTACCAGGTAATGTAGCCGTGGAAACATATTTGCTGCGCCTGGCCTTGGCCGGGGTAGCCGGGTTTTTACTGGGATTGATAAGCAACCGGAAGGACAGAACCCATTCCAGCCGGGTATTTGCCATCGTCTCCATTATTTCCGCATTGTTATTTATTGTGGCCTCCGGTCTGCATCAACAGACTCACAACATGGGAGATCCCGCCCGATTAACAGCCCAGATCCTGTCAGCGTTGGGATTTTTGTTCGCAGGGCTCATCTGGATCGATAGAAGCAGTAGAGTGGAAGGGCTCAACACCGCCGCCGCTTTACTGCTGGCTTCATTGATCGGTTTATTGATTGGCGCCGGCTGTTATCTTACGGCTCTGTTGGGAGTAGTTTTTTTCTTGTTGCTCTATTGGTTGTCGAGTTGGATAAAGCCAAGGAGACGTCGGAAGAAAGTGCAGGAAAAAACCGGGGAGGAAGCTCCCCCCGGTTGATGCGGGCTCGTCAAACTCACGGCAGTTATCGGGGACTGACGCTTCGTTCAGCTATTTCAATGGCTTTGGCAACCATGTTGCCGCAATCCCTGGAACTGACATCGCCCCAGCCCCGGCTGGCTACAACTTGATCAACACCTAATTCACGGGCAATTTCATATTTGAGTTGCTCAGACATGATACCCCTTCTTCTAGCCAACTGATACCCCCCTTATTATCACAGCCCGCAATATTTATTCTTCCGTGGGTAGCGGTTTATGATGCTGATAAAATAATTATATAAATGTAATGAATTGGCTTATTAAAGCCGCTATAATAATATAGGGCCGCTCCAGTGGGCAAAATGCGTATTGTTGAGACCAGGAGGAACCGAGATGAGATATGAAGGCAATATTTACCGGCCGCCTAGTGAGGCCAGGAGTTATATACTGCAGTGTACGGTGGGCTGTTCCCATAACCGCTGCACTTTTTGTTCAATGTATAAAGACAAGAAATACCGGGTGCGGGATCTGGCCGAAATCATGGCGGACATACGCTTGGCTGGACAGTATTATGGTGATTTGTACAAAGTGTTCCTGGCTGATGGTGACGCCTTGGCTATGCCAACTGATGACTTGCTGGCAATCCTGGCAGAGCTATACCGGACTTTCCCCAGCCTAAAACATGTGGGCATCTACGCCAGCCCGGACAGCATCCTGGACAAAAGCCCGGAGGATCTTAAGAAACTAAAAGAAGCCGGGATAACCATGGCCTACCTGGGAGTTGAAACCGGCGACCGCAAGTTGCTGGAGGATATCCGCAAAGGCGTCACTTACGAAGAAATGGTGGAAGCGGGGAAAAAGGTCAGAGAAGCAGGGATACTGCTGTCAGTCACCATCATATTGGGTTTGGCCGGACGAACCCCCCAGGCGGTTGACCATGCCCTTAATACCGCCAAGATTTTAAATGAAATCAATCCTGATTATATCGGAGCGCTTACCCTCATGCTGGAACCCAAGACAGAGATGTACCGGCGGCTCCAACGAGGTGAATTCGAACTGCCCAACCCCTTCGAGATACTTGATGAACTGAGGCTGATCATCCAGGGACTGGAAGTTCAGGGCACAGAATTCCGCAGCAATCACGCTTCCAATTATCTGGCTATCAAAGGCAGACTGCCTGAGGATAAACAGAAGATACTGGCTCTGATCAACAACATCATTGATACCAACGACCGCAGGTACCTGCGTCCCGAATATATGCGGGGCCTGTAAGAACAATAAATATAAGGGTTATCGTGATCCTGGAACGTTAGGGAGGAAATACATGGCACTGTTTGGCAACAAGGATGAAAACCTGTTCTTTTTATTCTCGGAGAGCGCCCGGGTGGTTGTGAATGGCGGAGACATCCTCAACGATGTGGTGGAAAACTACGAAAACCTGGACGGTAAAATGGCCGCCATGACCGCCTTGGAAAATGAAGGGGACCGAATCATCGAGACCCTGGTGCGAAAACTGCACACCAGTTTTATTCTGCCCTTTGACCGGGAGGACGCCTTACAGCTGGTGCAGAAACTAGCCAACACCCTGGATTATATTACCGGGATCCTCGACATCCTGTGCCTGATCAAGCAGGGCAAACCCAATGCCTGGATCAAACAGATGATTGATGTCCTGTACGATGCCCTGGTGATTCAGAAGAAAGCCATAGAACTGCTGCCCAAACTAGACCAGAACCGAAAGATGATGTTCGAGTATTGTGAACAGCTTCGGCAATTGGAGCACAAACAGGACAAATACTACCGCCAGGGCTTGGGGGATTTGTTTGAAAACGAGAAAAATGCAGTCAGGATTTTAAAATGGCGCGGCGTCTACGAGCACATCGAGCTGGCCCAGGACCATATCGAAGATGTGGCCATTCTGCTGCGTAATATCGCTATCAAATATTCATAGTGCCATAAGCGCTGCCAAGAATTCTGCAACATGGCAGATTCTTGGTAGACCTGTGGCAGAGTTCCTTGACAGACATATGGCAGACCTTAAGCAGAAATTTGGGAGCCCTTAAGCAGACTTTTGGCATACCGAGCAAAAAGCCCTCGTTCGGAGTTTGAACGAGGGCTCTATTGTGTCTGATTAAACCCATTTGCGGCTGCGGAAGAAGCTCACCATCCCGCCCGCGAGAGCAATCATGCCGAATAAAATGAACCACACCGCGTAAGGTTTTTCCCGCCCGGGAAAATCCACATTCATACCGAAGAAACCAGTAATCACGGTAAGCGGCATCATGATAATACTGATGATGGTCAGAATGGTGATGATTTCACTGGTGCGTCCAGTCAGAACCGAGTAATAAGTCTCCATGGTACTGTTCAAAAGGTCTCGGTAGGTATTGGCCGAGTCCAGGATACTATTGAGGTTATCAGCCAGGTCCAAGTAATAGGGGATGTTGTCATCATGTACGAAAAAGGAATAGCGCCCCTTAATATTGACGAATATATGCCTCTGGGGAATAAGGACCTTGCGCAGCAAAATGATGGTGCGGCGCAGGGTGGAGATTTCCTCGGTAATGTTTTGGCCTTTGCTGAGGAAAACGTCGTCTTCCAGTTCATCGATGCGTTCTCCCAACCTCTCGATGATGGGAAACGAATCGTCAACTATATTGTCAACTATCTTATAGAGCAGGTAATCCGGTCCGCGTTTCATATACTCATTGGTCTTGAGGCTGACCCGGGCTACCTTGCCCACCGCCAACAGGGCGACGGGGTGAATGGTAACGATATAGTTGGGGCCGATGAACACGTCCAATTCTATACTGGATATTTCGTCCTCTTCCTCGGCCTCCTCAAAATAGCGCAGGGCGTGGAAGACGAAGAAATAATAGTCATCGTAATCGTCGATCTTGGCGCGGGGACTTTCCTGGAGACAGTCTTCCAGGGCCAGGGGGTGGAAATTAAAGATTTGCCCAATATAAGCCAGTTCCTGCTCCGAGGTGTCGTAGAGGTCTATCCAAAGAAGGTTTTCCGGCGAAGCCAGCAATTCTTTGGTGTTATTCAAATCGACGTCATGATACATCCTGGTATCGGCGTGATTGTACCAGTAAGTCTTGATCAATTCCTGATCCCTCCTTTTTACATAGAAGGGCTACCAGACCGATCGGTGCTGAAATGTATCCCTCCTATTTATTAGGCCATGTAATAAGATAATTACGCATGACGATCGATCCGCGGGTATAGGTTCCATTTCACCACCGCCCTTCTGATTGGAATATGATCTGTAATACTGCTACAATTGACTTGCCTGCTCGGTTCTCTAGATTAATAATATACCTGTAATAGCGGGACATTGTCAATCAGAGTCAGGTGCCGGGGGATATTATGACTAATAAATGGAAAAAGTACTCTATAGATGGGAGGAAGATAATGTTGCGTAAAATCACCCTGTCGGTGCTGATCATAATCGCTGTATTATTCGGAGCTGCCTTTACCATAGGTCTTCCTTCGGCTGCCGTTCCCAAGTCATCCACAGTATATGATATAAATGGGACGGTGGTGCAGGGATTATCCGAGCAAAATCAGGTCCAGGTGGAGATCGATCAGATGTCGCCCCACTTTGTGAACGGGATAATAGCTATCGAGGACAAGAATTTTTACCGCCATCACGGGGTCGACATCAGCGGGATGGTGCGAGCCATGCTTACCAACATCAAAGCCGGCAAGATAGTGGCGGGAGGCAGTACTATAACCCAGCAGACCGCGAAGACACTATTTCTGAGCAACGAAAGGACCTGGAGCCGCAAGATCAAGGAGCTATATTATTCGATCTTGATGGAGAGCCGCTACAGCAAAGAGGAAATCCTCACCATGTACTGCAACAGCATATATTTTGGCGAAGGCGCTTATGGGGTGGAGTTGGCCTCCCGTACCTACTTCGCCAAGCACGCCGCAGACCTGACCCTGGCGGAAGCTGCGCTGCTGGCAGGATTGCCCCAGAGCCCCAGTTATTACGATCCCTACGTGCGCCCCGAGGAGGCCAAGACAAGGCAAGGACAAGTGCTGCAGCGGATGGTCGAAGAGGGGATGATCAGCGCCGAGGAAAAAGAGACCGCCGCAGGTGAAAAACTGGTGTATAAGCGGGCCCAGTTCGCTGCCGGGGAAGCCCCCTATTTTGTAGCGGTGGTGCGCGATTACCTGCGCGAGAAATACGGCGACAGCATGGTTTACCGAGGCGGCCTGCGGGTGTACACGACTCTGGACCTCAACATGCAGAGGGCAGCCAATGAGGCCTATCTGGCCGGACTTAAAAACCAGAATGCCAATCTGCAGGTGGCTCTGGCTGCCGTAGACGTAAAGACCGGCCAGATCAGGGCTTTGGTAGGAGGAAGGGATTTTAGCGGGTCCAGCTATAACCGGGCCTTTGCCCAAAGACAGCCAGGTTCCACTTTCAAGCCATTTGTCTATTCCCTGGCCTTGGAGCGGGGATACAACCCCGCCAGCACCATCATGTGCGAGGAGAGGGTATACAAGCTCCCCAATGGTGACACCTACAAACCCACGGATTATGGGGATGAGCCTTATCATTGGCGCCCCTTTACACTGAAGGAAGCGATCATGGTATCCGACAACAGTGTTTCGGTGGCATTGACCGACCAACTGGGAGTCACCGACGCAGCCAACTACGCGCAGCAATTCGGATTTCGGAACATCCAGCCCATCTTATCCCTCCCTCTCGGGTCCAATGAGGTGACCCCGGTGGATATGGCCGCCGGCTATGCAGTATTCGCCAACCAGGGAGTATACAATCAGCCCACTTACCTGCTCAAGGTTGTCAATGATGACGGGGTCGTCCTGGAAAACAACACAACCAGGTCAACCCCGGTAATAAGTGCCGAAAATGCTTATCAGATTACCAATATGCTGACCGGGGTGCTGGAGCCGGGCGGTACCGGGTCAGCCTTGAAGGCGCAGGTGGGCCGGATCGCGGCGGGGAAAACCGGTACTACTGAACAAAAGAATGACGCCTGGTTTGTGGGCTATACCCCGCAATTATGCTGTGCAGTGTGGGTTGGGTATGATCAGGGCAAAGCTGCCAATCTCTTCGGAGGATCAGCAGCGGGGCCGATTTGGGCTTCATTTATTCGTAACGCATCAGCCAACCTGCCTCCCAACGATTTTGTCCGACCCAATGGAGTGGATCTGATCAATGTTTGCCTGGATACGGGGCTGGTGGCGGTGGAAGCCTGCCCGCGCAAGAACACCATGGCCTTCACCCGGACCAACCAGCCCAACGAAATATGTTACCTGCACCAACCTATCACCAATTGGTTCGACGAACTGTTTCCACCCCGGCAAGATGAGCCGAGGTCGGATCGTCCCTGGTGGCAGATATGGGACTGACGGTGACCGGCATAACCCATAGGGGAGAAGGGGTAGGCCGAGTGGAGGGGCAGGCCGTCTTCATTCCTTATGCTATACCAGGAGAAACGGTTGAGGTAGAAATCCGGGAGCGAAAGAAGAATTACCTCCGGGCTCAGCTGGTCGACGTGGTGTCGGCATCACCCGATAGGGTAAAACCTCCTTGTCCCCATTACTACCAATGCGGGGGCTGCACCTACCAGCATATGAACTACTCCCGTCAACTGCAGCTGAAACAACAGGTGGTGCAGGATAATCTGATCCGGATCGGTAAATTGGAAGCCGAGGTCGAACCAGTGGCGGGAATGGATAATCCCTGGCGTTACCGCAACAAAGTCGAATGGCACATCTCCAAGAGAGACCATTATTATCTAATGGGATACTACGCCCAGGATAGCCACGAACTACTCCCTATCGAAACCTGCCTTTTAATCAGCCCGGAGATGGAAGCACTGAGCCGGCATGTGCGGGAGCATCTCAATGATTTGAGTCTCCCAGATCAATGTAGGGTTACTGTGCGGCAGTCCTCCGCCAATGGTGAGCTGATGCTGGTCTTCGAAGGCACCGGAACCGGGGAGGCAGATGTGCAGGCTCTGGCAGACTATCCAGGGCTAGGTTCCATATACTGCGTAGACCGGGAGCAGATAATCCACAAATGTGGCCGGGCATCACTAAGCGAGCAGCTGGCCGGCATCGATTATGAGATATCCCCGCTGGCCTTTTTCCAGGTCAATCACCAGCAGGCAGAATTGCTTGTCGATGTGGTGCAGCAATTTGCTCAAGTAGGCCCAGCGGATACTGTGCTGGAGGGATATTGCGGCATCGGCAGCCTCACCCTTCCCCTGGCGCGCAAGGCAGGAAGGATTATTGGTGTGGAGAGCTATAAGGCTGCGGTCCAAGACGCTCGTGAAAATGCCCGCCGCAATAGAATTGACAACTGCGAATTTATCGCCGGAGCCTGTGAGAAGGTGATCCCGGAATTGGAGGAAAGATTCGATGTGGTAGTGCTCGACCCGCCCCGTGCCGGCCTTAAGAAGGAAGTCATCGAGGCGGTGTTAAAGTCTGCTCCGCAGCGGATCATATATGTTTCCTGCAACCCCGGTACCCTGGCCCGGGATCTCAAGATATTCTGCCGGGACGGTTATGCTGTAAAGATAGTACAACCTATAGACATGTTTCCCCAGACATACCACGTTGAGTGCGTGGTATTGATGTCACGCCATGACCCTTGAAAATACTGGGTTTCAGAGTGACATCCAAATCGACTACTCGACCCTAAGTGTGTTTTTGCGTTGGTGGAAACATATCCACCACATCTGAATCGGCAACTCCAGTAGGTTGAGTGGGTAGGAAAGATGATTTCCATAGGTTGAGAAGCCAAAATAGATAACGGTATGAAAGTGGGTGCATTTATGAAGTTTGAGTTAAATGAGTATCACAGAAATACTTCAGATGAAGAATTGATTGAGGATCTAAAGAGGGTAGCAAAACTGCTTCAAAAAGATTCAGTAACAATTGATGATTATAACCAGTATGGACAGTTCCATGCTACTACTTTGACGAGACGATTTAAATCTTGGTTTTGTTGCTTGGAAAAAGCCGAATTAAAAATGTCGAGATCGCTGCTAAATATTAGTGATGAGGATTTATTTGAAGAAATTGAACGTGTTTGGGTTTGCATTGGTAAGCAACCCTCATATGCACAAATGCGAGATTCGTCAAAATATTCAGTTGGGACATACGAAAAAAGATTTGGTGGCTGGAGGGCTTCATTAGAATCTTTTATAAATTACATAAATTGCATTGATGAAAATTTACAAGAAGCAACTGATAAAACAGATGTTAAATTTGATAATCAACATAAAACATCACGGACAATCAATTTGAGATTAAGATTTCTAATATTTTCAAGAGATAACTTCAAGTGCTGCGCCTGCGGTGCTTCACCGGCAAAAGACCCGTCGGTCGAGTTGCATATAGACCATATTATTCCTTGGGCTAAAGGTGGAGAAACTGTAATTGATAATTTGCAGACGCTTTGTTCAAAGTGTAATTTAGGCAAAGGGGATATGGAATAAGTCGACATGTTTCCTTAAACGGACAAAATGAGAAATTCACAGTGGACATATTCCCACGAATAAGCAAAATACGAAAAATGCCATGGACATATTCCTTTGAACAGAAATATGAATAATTACTCTTAAGACATCAAAACAAACGGTTCGTTCCATGTGGAGTGTGTGGTAATGATGACGTATTGTGGTTCGAAGGGGAAATAAGACGGTTTGACCAAAATATATAGTGGTTTGGTAGCAAACTGGCCGATAATTATGTTGTGCACATTTATAGTGAAAGCAACAATGCCTTTATCGAGGTTACAGACCATGGTAAGGGAATCAGCGGAACTGACCTTCCGTATATTTGAACGACTATATCAGGACAATTATCCGCGATCCACACAGGGAGGCTTGGAATTAACAATAGCCAAGGAACTCTCACAAAAACTGGGTGGAGATGTCAGGGTGAAGAGTTTGAACGATGCAACTACATTCATATTTTCTTTGCCTATCAGCAAGTAAGGAAAAAGTAAGAATAATGTAGCCCTATGTCAGATGTAGGGCTTATCTTATTCTTTAGACTATACAAACTGACTGTGGCATGATAGAACTGCGTCTGCTTAATTGATAGGAGGAATAAAGGAATATGCGAAACAAAAAGATTATTAGTCATTCCCTATTTATATTTACAGTACTCTGCATATGCCTGAGCATCGTGAAAATATATGGCATAAACAATGGCAACACCATTGAAGAAAAAATGGATGCAATTATTAAAAAATATGATGTGCAGGGAGTATCCTACGCAATCATCGAGAACGGCCAAGTCAAATCAGTGCGTAACCATGGCTATGCTAATGTGGAGCAGAATAAAAAGGTCGATGACAATACCGCATTTAAAATCGCATCCATTTCGAAAACAATCACTGCATATGCAGTCATGCAGTTGGTGGATCAAAAAGTATTGGATCTTGACGCTTCGGTGGAGCAATACATAAAAAACTGGCGCTTTCCAGAATCAAATTACGATTGGCATAAAGTAACGATCCGGACCCTGCTTGCTCATACCGCAGGTGTAACAGACAGCTCGGAATATGGTTATACCGAACCGCTTCCATCTGTTGCGGAGGCCTTGGTGCAAAAGAGTATTACATTGAAAAGAGAACCGGGTACCGCGTTTGAATACTCAAGCTTCAGCGGTTATGCTATATTGCAGCTGGTTATTGAGAATGTGACTGGCGAAAGGTTTGAAGATTATATGTGCCATCACGTTTTCCCTGCTTTGAACATGAAAAGCGCCGGTTATTATAATCAGAGTGAAGGTAATGTCTTCCTGGCTACGCCATATGCCGGCGCAGGAACGCCAGTTGATATTGTACCAGTGGTAATGACGGGAGCGGGAGGGATTTCGGCAACATCATCGGATATGGCCTTTTTTGTTCTTGGACTTATTGACTATTATAGGGCCGGTAATTATGAGATGTTTAAGGAACAGCAAAATACAGATTCGGCTTACGGTACTTATGCCCTTGGAATTATTCCTCATAGACTCGATAACGGCACTGTAGTCTATGAGCATAACGGTACACTGACCGGCTGGAATGCCCAGATCGCATTGGAACCCGTAAGCGGCAACGGTTTCGTATTCCTCTGCAACTCTGATAAAGGTTTTTATCTTACCAATGAAGTAATGCTTTTGTGGAGTAAAGATGCCATAGGATATGAAGTTGAAGAAAAGTCGGTTATGCATATTATGAGTACAGTGATAAATGTAGTTTGGACTGCCATTGTAGTAATAGCAGCATTTCTGTCATACACATTTGTTTCGGATGTCATTGGCAAGCGAAGAAGTCTTGTGAAAGGCAAAAAGCAAATAATAAAGCTTATCGCGGCAAGCCTGTTTGGATTTTTGCTTCTGCTGGGATGGTATGGAACTATGTATACCGATTATCTTTTCAAATGGCTATATGACTTACCGGATTACTGCCCTTTTACTTTTTTAACAAGAAATGTGGATTGGATCGGATATGCTCTAATTGTTTTAGTGATAGCAATAATTGCTCGAAGGCTTTATCCCAGGCAAAGGAATTGCATATAGGGAATAAGGCAGGCTTATTGAAAGTACAAATTGCGCCAGGCTAAGAAACGACCGGTGAAGGATCCCTTTAAAGATATTATCACCGAGTGGATTATTCATGATCAAACCAATCCCCGCAAACAGTCTGGGAAGCTGGCCACAGTGTCCACCTAGACCAGTCAGAGCGCTTTGCGGCTGTCCTCGGATCTTTTATACGTTCTATTGTCATTGATGCATGAATGTGCTAACAACAGAGAAAGTTAAATGAAATGGTTTTCACAAAAAAAAAAGAGAAGTCCAATTAATCTGTTGGCAGGACTTTCTCCTTAATTTAATTGTATCGTACATCTTATAGAAGATATAGACTGGTTATTCTGATACCCTTCCGCTAAGATATTGTAACTAAACCTACGGGGGGAATATTATGAATGCAATAAAGGCAAGAGAAAGCTATAAAGCTTTAATAGCTCAGAAGCTGATCGAAGAGTTTGATAAACGGAATATAGAGGGATTCTATTGCGAGACAAAAGAAGATGCCCTGAATAAAGCTCTTGAAATGATTCCTAAAGACAGCTTCGTTTCATGTGGAAGTTCTGTTACCCTTGATGAAATTGGTTTGCGGGTTGCCTTAAAAAATGGAGGCTACAATTTCAAAGACCCCAAGGATGCTCAAGATGCTATTGCCATGGAGAAAGTTGCTCATGAGGCACTTAGCGCCGATTACTTTTTAATGAGTTCAAATGCTATATCGGCTACAGGCGAGTTGGTAAATGCAGATGGCATTGGCAACAGGGTAGCTCCCCTTATTTTTGGACCGAAAAATGTCATAGTGATTGCTGGACTCAATAAAGTTGAGCCAAATCTAAATGCAGCTATACTTCGAGTAAAAAACTATGCTGCACAAATGATTTGTTTGGCATTTAAGCACGACTACTCAACTCTTGATGATCTTTCCAAAGTGGCTAACGATGCCTGTAGTCAGCTTGTAATTACCAGTAAGACAGTATTCAAAGGCCGGATCAAGGTGATACTTGTGGGAGAGAGTTTAGGTTTTTAGCAAGTGATGGAGAGAGTATGTTGCTCAGGAGAAGGAGATAAGAAGTGAATATAAAGAATGAACAGACGCCGTCCAGAGCATTGGACCCCGGACCTTTCTACCACGGTACCAAAGCCTGCCTAAACCCGGGGGATTTGCTGGAACCTGGCTTTAACTCTAATTATGGCAACCGAAAGAAGGCAAACTTCATCTATTTTACCGCAACCATGGATGCAGCTATATGGGGGGCAGAGCTTGCGGTGGGTGACCAACGTGGACGGATCTATCAAGTGGAGCCCACCGGTGACTTCGAGAATGATCCTAATTTGACTGATAAAAGATTCCCGGGAAATCCGACGAGGTCTTACCGCACCAGACACCCGCTGCTAGTAGTGGGCGAAGTCTTGGAATGGGAGGGACACTCTCCGGAGGTGCTCCAGAACATGTTAGGTAACCTTGAGAAGCTAAAACAGCTTGGTATCGAGGCGATAAATGACTGATTGCATATGACGTTAAAACCCGATTTCTTTACGAACTTAATACAGAAATCAGCACAAGGCACGTTGCGAGAGAATGTAAGAATTTTTGTGTGAATCCTTCAGATGGTGAAATGATGCCAGCTGGAGGATTTTTTATGGCAAAATGGGAAACAGGGAAGGGAGTTGTAATAATTGGACAATAAAATAATGAACGGCCCCACTACGCCGTATAAGAAAATAGTTGAAACAATCGGGAATAAACCAATTGCATATGAGACAACCGGTATTCCATTCTGGGATGATGAGTATATCTCTAAATCAATGTTGGCACTACATTTAAACCCTGATGTAGAAAGTGCCTCCAGGGCGCATGAATTCATGGATCGCTCGGTAGAATGGATTGTTTCTGTACTTGGGAAACAAGACGGAAAAATTCTAGATTTAGGTTGTGGTCCGGGACTGTATGCCAAGCGTTTTGCTGATAAGGGGTTTAGTGTCACAGGGATTGATTTCTCGCAACGCTCGATTGCTTATGCACGTGAGCATTACGGAGGCGAAAAGAATGAATTCATCTATCAAGACTATCTAACGATTGACTATGACAAGGAATACGATTTGGCAATCCTTATCTACTGTGACTTTGGTGTACTCTCACCTGAAAATCGGATGGCCTTACTCAAAAAAATATACCGTAGCTTAAAACATGGCGGTTTGTTTGTTGTGGATGTTTTCACATCAAATCATTATAAGGAATTCACTGATACATTGACGGTTGAATATGCAAATGGTGGATTCTGGCGAGCAGATCCTTATATAATCATTAAGCGCAACGCATCCTACCCGAATCAGGACTACTTGGAGCAATATACAATTATTACTGCTGAAGATTGTGCAACATATAACATTTGGAATCACGGGTTTGAACCACAAGAATCAAAAAAGACTCTGCTGAATGCGAGTTTCGCTTCAGTTAGTCTATATGGCGACGTTACTGGGGCCAATCTAACGGATGAAAGTCCTACCGTTTGCGCCGTATGTAGAAAGTAATAAATACGGGCAAATGCAACTGGAGGAAAGCTAGTATGGGAAAATGGACGAAGCTATTTTGGAATCAAGAAAAAGATTACATACAACTTGCATCTGACAACTACAAGGCCATCAGTGAGCATAACGAAAGAATACTATCCGCAATGACGCTGATAGGAGGGATTTTGATGGTGCTGCTGGTGCTGGCAGCGCCTTTCAGTGAAACAAAGACAGACGCTATTCCGGCCTATTTGCTGGCGGCAGCACTCTTTTGCACCACTTTCTTTATATTTAAGTTTTCTTTTGTGAAAAAGTACGCTCTTGGCGGACTGTATATATGTTTTTCCGTTTTGTTTTCTTTAGCTATTTATCTCAGTGTATTTCACACACCTGATATGCGGGCGACGATTCTACTGGGAGCGTTTTGCATTGTGCCGCTCGGTTTAATTGACCGCCCTGTCCGAATAAATACTTTTGTGGTTTTTTGGCTTACGCTACATACAATTTTGGCGTTTAACCTGAAACCACAATATGCGCTCGACGATACAATCAATTGCCTGTGTTTTGCTATTGTCGGGTGTTTTATTGGCAACCTGATGATTTGGGGGCGTTTAGAAGGTTATGAGGCTCAAAGATTGCTGACTATTGAAAAAGAAACAGATGTGCTGACTGGTCTTTTTAACCGGCGTAAACTTTTTGAAACTCTGGCAGTTCTGGAAACAACAAGCGCAGAAAAGCCATCCGGAATCCTGATGATTGATATTGATCACTTCAAAGAATTTAACGACAACTATGGTCACGCTGCCGGCGACAAATGCATGAGCCGCCTGGGAGAAGTGTTTAAAGAATTCACACAAAATTTCCGGCTGCATTTCTATCGTTACGGTGGCGAAGAATTCGCGGTAATAGCATTTGGTTATAAGGAAGAAGTATTGTTATCCATCGCAGAAAGTCTGCGGATTGCTGTGAAAAGTACAGATATAGACGGGCGGCATACTACTGTGAGTATCGGCGTTGCCTATTGTGGCGACATGCAGGTTAGAAATTATGAAAATGTAATTGATCTAGCTGATAAGGCCGCTTATGATGCCAAGCGCGCCGGACGTAACAAAGTGTGCCTTTTCCCAAGCTGCTGTTGACAAAAATCCTCCAAAGCTCCTTCCAGACCGTTCTTGCCTTCTTCTATGTATGCTAACCCCAGTTGGGAAAGGATAGCGCCAGCAACTCTTGCGCCAATTAATAATATTTGAACTCAATAAGGGTATATTATCCCTATGGAGGTCGATGCCATGAACGGTAATGCGGAACTATTAAACTTTATTTATCAGAACTCTCAAATGGGTGTAGATACGATAAGACAATTGATGGACATTGTCCAGGATGCTGAATTTAACAAACATTTAGAGGCTCAATATAAGGAATATAAAGAAATCCATACAGCAGCCAGGTCCTTACTAAACAAAAACGGTTATGACGAAAAAGGGCTTAGTTCCCTCGAAAAAATTAGAACCTATATGATGATCAACATGCAAACCCTTACCGATAAAACATCTTCTCATATTGCTGAGATGTTGATAATCGGAAGTAACATGGGTGTAATAGATGCTGTAAAGAACTTAAAGAAATATACAGGAGCCGAAAAGGACATTACCAATATAATGGAAAAGCTGCTCACAATTGAAGAAAACAATGTTCAACAGTTGCAGAAATTCCTTTAGTCCCGAAGTTTACCGGCCTATAGGGGAGTATAGCGGGGACCGTGTAAATGGAATAATCTAACAAGATCCTTCAGATGGTGAAATGATACCAAATGGAGGATATTTTTATGGCAAAATGGGAAACAGGGAAGGAACATGGCGGTTTGTTTGTTGTGGATGTTTTCACATCAAATCAATATAGAGAATCGACGTTACTGGGGGCAAATCTAACGGATGAAAGTCCTGTCGTTTGCGCCGTATGTAGAAAGTAAGAAATATCGCTACAGAGAGACCAGATTGATACTCAATGCAATTGCACAGGAGCATTTTGGGATGATCACATGATTATGAATTTATCGAAAAAGGGAGAATAACATGGAGTATAAAATATTAGGTAGGGAAAATGATATTGCGCTGATTATTACTGATGAGACTGTCATCAAGGATGCCCAATCCGCATTAGATTTGATTGCATCCGTAGAATATGAAACCGATTGTAACAAACTCATAGTATACAAGTCATGCGTCGTTGATGACTTCTTTGATTTAAACACCAGAATCGCAGGTGAAATATTACAGAAGTTTATCAACTATCAAAAAAAACTTGCTATCGTAGGAGATTATTCAAAACATACAAGCAAACCACTTAAGGATTTTATATATGAAAGCAACAACGGGAACAGCATCTATTTTGTACCAAACGTAGAAGATGCCTTGCTAAAGTTGGATGGCGCTGAATGAGTTTTTGACATAAGGAGGATTACTTTCTTTGAAATTGATATTCTGGGTTCTCTTAGCGTTATTTTTACTCTTTTTGTTTTTGACAATCCAAGCAAAACGTAAGAAAGGTGAAATAAAATTAAAATTTCTTTTTCCGGCTGTGTTGTTTTTAGTTCCCTGTCTTTTGCTGGCCAGCATTTATATTATCTATAACACACAATTAAAGCCGCAACCTTCCACGTCAACAGTTGTACTTGAAAACAAAGATTTTCGGATCGGACATGCTTCAAAGGTTCAGCCTGCCACATTAGGGGAATACCTAAGCATTGTCGCACCTCAAATTAAAAGATTTAATGAGCAGGCGGATGAATTTTGGCCGAACAGCTCATTTAAGGATTCCGTCGTTTATTTTATAACCAATGATAAAAGGCAAGCTTGGAAAGTCGAGTATGACGGATCGTTTAACAAAATTGATAACGTAAAATCCGTACCCCGTTTTGAGTCAGTATTGGGCTATCACATGGAATTTTATTATTTGAAACCCGAAGAGCATGGCGAAAAAGGTATGGTATTGGTTATCAGTCTGGAGGATTTGCTTGACCAGGTGAAATACGAAAAATATACCCATCTGGGTACGTATGACCCAATCATCACCTATATACATGAAGGATTTCACATATTTACACAGAGCAGCGACCATTGGAAGGAAGCGGATATATCAAAGGCGCAGAGAGAAGATGCATTTGATAATTTGGAAGCCAGAAAACTGAGAACCTATTCAATCAAGCTATTGTATAAAGCGCTGCAAGACGAAAGTAACAGAGATTTTTATGTAAGACAAGCTCTCAGGTTGTACCAGACTTATAAAGCTACTTTCCCAGAAGAATATGAGCGCGTTCAGTATTTTGAAAGAATTGAGGGCAGCGCGTCTTATTATGAAATAGTGTCTTGTTTGCAGGTAAGCTATCCTGAAACCATTAACAGCACCAATTACACTGATGCAGTGGCGCTTTGGACGACAAACAGGCAACCTCAAAACTCGGTAGGTGCCAGCCATGAAGCATACGAGCTGGGAGCAGTGGCCGGAGTGCTATTAGATATGTATTATGATGATGCCAACGAGTGGAAAGAAAAGCTAGAGAATGATCCCGCTTCAACCCCTATGGGGCTATTAGAGACATTGTTTACAGAGGAAGAGCTTAAACAGGTCGATGTGCCCGAAATCAGTCAAGAATATACAGATAAACTCATAGAGTCAATTAACAAAGGACGTAATGTAAGAAGCAACTTGATTAGTTTTCTCTATCATGTTTTCTTTTGAAGAACAGGCTGCTGTTTCTGAAGATCAGCGGGGGTATTCTTGATGAATTCTACGCCAAGTAGACATGACACTTGACCAACTCTATTCTGGTTGTTCAGGAGGTTGAGGAGTATGGAAAAAGGAAAAAGGGAGTTGTCATTAGAACGAAAAGGGGAATTGCTAGAAGTATTAAGAGTTCGTTTTGAACACAACCTGAATCGCCATCAAGAACTTGAATGGGCTAATGTTCAGACCAAGCTGGAAGCCAATCCGGAGAAACTGTGGTCGCTTAATGAAATGGAAATAACCGGTGGAGAACCCGACGTTATTAGACATGATAAAAAGACTGACCTATACATTTTTTGTGATTGTTCACCAGAAAGCCCTAAAGGCCGCAGAAATGTTTGTTATGACCGTCAAGCCCAGGAATCCAGGAAAGAACATAAACCGGGCAACAATGCTATCGATATGGCGACCGCTATGGGGATTGAGCTATTGACCGAAGAACAATATCGGGAGCTACAGAAACTCGGTAATTTTGATACCAAAACATCGAGCTGGGTGAAAACGCCTGCTAATATTAGAAAACTGGGGGGAGCAATCTTCTGTGATCGTCGCTATGATACCGTTTTTACGTACCACAATGGCGCAGAAACCTATTATTCCTCCCGGGGTTTTCGAGGCCTGTTGACGGTATAGACGATGTATGATTTCAAGATGAGAAGCAAAGGCACAGAATTGAAACAAGATGACAAAACATTGACTCGTGGTGGACGGGATCAATTCATATTAATTCATTGAGGCGCGTTCTATGGGTTATTTCGAAAAAAACGAGTTAGCAGAAGCACTGCAGGTTGTTTCTTCAGTAATTAATAGCTGTGAA
>ENA-UOUL01000409-UOUL01000409.1-bioreactor-metagenome-genome-assembly--contig:-NODE-409-length-73799-cov-5.395242_pt1 | contig 73799 bp, 58 predicted proteins | sample MGYA00249838_ERZ747220 | MGnify/ENA primary metagenome ERZ747220 (study PRJEB28778, sample SAMN05720191) | bioreactor metagenome | isolation source: Anaerobic biogas reactor | place: USA:Washington... | reverse complement strand
GCCGTTGGCTTCTTAGAAAATACCTCTATTTCATGGCAATGCGGGTGGTTCACAGAAGTCCTTTCTTCAAAGAATATTATGAAAACAAACAGAAAACCATGGCCAAAAAAGAAGCGCTCTGTGCGGTGGTTATAAAACTCGTCAAAGTCATCTTTGCACTGCTCAGAGATAAGAGAACATTTACGGAGAAACAACGCTGCCTGAAGCAGGCAGCTTAAAAGAGAGAAACGTTGTGGTGGAAGAAGGATCGTGATTCCTCGTGGGCGCAGCAAGGCCCGTATGATTAAGCTTGGTCAACTTCCACCGCCCCTTTGATCTGCATAAAGTAAGTTGGGCGAATAAGGGCTCGGAGAACAAAAGAGGTTAGGTAAAGGGGATATAAAACGGCAGGAGGCCGCCACAACGGGATGAACTTTAACAGACTGAATTATATGCTTGACATACTTCATTAGAAGAGGAGTAAGGAGCTGTGGCTGCAAGAGATCATTCTCTCTTTGACCGTAAAATCATTGTTCAGGCAATAGCCGATTCTTTCAAAAAATTGAACCCTCGATCGTTATTAAAAAACCCTGTCATATTTGTCACCGAAGTAGGGGCCGTGATTACCGCCATCGGTCTTGTTTCCCCGTCCCGACCAAATCCCCGGCTCCCCCGTTGTAGGCCCCACCAAACGGCGAATTTGGGTTTGCCCCGTACCTACCTACCACCCCGCGCCATTGCGTCGATTCTAGCCGCCGGGAGGCCGCGCCAGAGGGCCGTAAATTGGCCAGGCCGGGACTCCGTGCCCGGCTGAAAGCTCCGATCAGGTCCAGACGCAGACACCAGCCCAGCCCGTCGCCTTCCCCCGTCACGTACCCGTAGCGGCCGATGATCACGCCCAGCCGGTCGCCGTCGCCGGTGTAGGCCGAACGGATGCCGCGGGAAGGTGAAAGAGAAGGGGGGAGCAAGAGTTTATATCCACACACCGGGCCGGCGGGCGGGAGCCCAGCACATACCTCCCCCGGGGCCGGCCCCGCCCCGCCCCTTACGCCCCCGGCCGCGCCGCGCTGGCGTCGAAGCCGCCCCGGCCCGACCGGTCCGCCATCGTGAAGGTTCCGCGTCCGCAGCCGGTGAGCCTTGGCGTAGGTGATCAAGTCCGCCCGGTTCATGCCTGCCCCCCGCGTGCCAGCCGCAGAATGCCCGCCCGCACTTCAGCCGTCAGCCCCGGCCAGCGTCCAACGATCTCGGATAGCTCCGGGTCGGAATCGCCCGCTTTTGCACCGGCTGCACCGGATTCCGCACCGCTTTCCCGCCCGCCCGTTCGTAAGTCGTTGTCAGAACAAGCTGTTACAGAACGTGGTTCGAGTCCTGTAACGCCCATTCTGCCCTTCGCAGACATCCCTACACGGCTGACCGGAAGAGAAATCACCCGCGTTTTGCAGAAAACATCAAAGGCGCGCGGGGAGGGGCGCAAGCGGCGGCGGTTGCAGAGGGTGGGGGCAGAATGTACCGTTTGGCATGGTCCGAATGCCAGCGTCACCAGTCAAATCCGTACCGGCTGATTCACCGACGAGGTCGCGGCGGGCGTTCGTTGATCGCGGTTTTGGCGGGATTCTCGCGGGCATTGTGCTATTCGCCGCTGTCGTGCGGGTCACGACGCTCGGGGTCGAGGACTATTGGCTGGATGAGTTGCACGCGCTGCTCGATTCCGCGGGCGGCCGGGGCGCGTTTGAGGCGCTGCCGGTGGGGGAAATCCTGCACGACCTGCCGCGTTACACGGATTTGACCGCGGACTGCTCGTGGGGCGCGGTTTGGCGGGACATGCGGAACGACAGCCATCCGCCGTTGTACTTTCTGCTGCTGCATGGGTGGCGCCGTCTCGTGGGAGACGGCGAACTGCTCGTGCGCCTGCCTTCGGCGGTTTTCTCAGCGTTGTCGGTGATTCCCCTGGCTCTCATCCTGCGCGAGTTGGGCCGGCCGCGGGCAGGGCTGGTCGCGGCGCTGCTGCTGAGCGTGGCGTACGCGCACGTGCTGATAGGCCAGCAGGCGCGGCCGTACAGCCTGGCGGTCCTGCTCGTGAGTTCGAGCTTCGCGCTGCTGATCATGCTCGAACGGCGCGGCGAGGGATTGGGCCGGCTGCAGAAGACGCTGTGCTGGTCGGCGTACGGCGTGCTGGTCGCATTAGCGATGCTGACGCACTACTTCGCCGGGCTGGCGCTGCTGGGGCAGGCGGTGTACGTGCTGCTTCGGCTGCGTGGGGCGGCACTGCGGAACTGGGCGATCGCCCTGGGGTGTGCCGGATTGGTTTGGGCATTACTCTGGCTGCCTGGCTTCTGCGCCCAGTGGGGGTTTATAGCGGGACAGGACTGGGTGGCGGATGCGGGACCAGGGCGCCTGGCGAGGACTTTAATCCGGGCCATGGACTTGCCCGTGCGAATGCTGCTGGCCACGCGGCTGCCGAACTGGTCCTCGCCCAGCGTTATTTACCCGGCGCTGCTCGGGTTGCTACTGCTGGTTGGCTCGATAGTGGCCGTGTGGCGGTGCCGCACGCGCGTAGCGGCGGTTTTCCTATGTTGGTACCTGGTTCCCTGCATCAGCCTGGCGCTGCTGGATGCGCTCACCAGTAAACAGTTGCTCACACATTTGCGCTACTCGTCGGTGGCGCTGCCGGGCCTCGTGGGACTGGTGGTGCTGGCGGCGAGTTGCCTGCGACGGCCAATGCCGGCGGTGCTGGCGGGGATTGCGGCCGTCGCGATTGCGTTAACTTTAAGGCTGCCGGCGCTGCCGTCGCCGCAAGCGCGCGTGGCGGCGCAGCTTCTGCAAACGCAACTGCGCCCGGGGGATTTGCTGGTCTTTGATGCCCAGGGCTGGATTCCCCTGTGGGTCAGGCGGGACCTGGTGCAGGTGACGTACTACATGCCCGCCCTGGCCTGCGACGTGCTGATGTTGAATGCAGCACCACCGCCGGAAACGGTCGCCCGGCTGGGCGGCTATGAGCGCATCTTTGTGGTTTCGCCGCGAATTGACGCGGTACCACATCCCGCACCCGGGATAATGCAGTTGGCGGGGCGCTCAGAGTACATTCGCGACATCGGCTGGATATATTCCTTCGCGCGGACGGCCGGCCAGGCAACGACAACACAGCCGTGATCGAGCCGTCCTGGCGCTCGCCACCTTCCCACGTTCCCCACCTTCCCACTTTCCCACAGTCGCGCGTGGGAAGGTGGGAAGGTGAAGAATGTGGGAAGGTGCGCATTTTGCGCGAGTAGAAAATTGGCCGGGCGCGGGCATATAACTTCAGCGGTGGATGAGTAATGCCTAAGCGCGGTTTCCGGGGCGAATTGCGCTGAATATCTGAAAACTCCTCGGTTTTCGGTACTCAGAAAGAGGAAAGCAATGAAGAGTACCGCTTGTGTCATTACCTTGGCGGTTGTAGCTTTTGCGGCGCCGGTCCGGGGTAGCATTGTGAGCAACCATCTCATACTCGTGCAGAATGGCGCTATGGTCCTTATGGACCATTTCGACGGCGGCACGATTGATCCGCTGTGGACGCCGGTCGGCTCGGTCGGCCCAGTTCATGACAGCGTGATTGACATGGATCCCGGCGACGGTCTGCTGGCCAGCCTGGAGACGCAGCCGGACCAGACCACAATCGCCAGCACGCTCTTCCAAATCGGCGCGCCGTTCACGGACGGTTACCTCACGTTGAGCCTGGGTGGATCGGACGGCTCTGATTTTCTGGCGCTCGCGGCCGGCGACGGATCGGTCGCCTTGTACGACGAAACCGGTTTGCGCAGCCTGGTGCCGTTGGCATTGACGCCGACGCTGTCGCTGATGCTCGTGAGCCTGCCGAGTGGGGGAACGCTGGCACTGGCGAACGAGCAGGTTGTGTTTGTGGGCTTCAGCCCGGTGAACGATATCGCGTCAGTTTTCATCGGGTACACTCCTATCTTCGAGCCGGCGGGCGCGGCCCTACTGTGCATTGGGCTGGTTGTAACGTCTGCGGCGCGGTACGGCAGGCGCCGTGGCAGTCGCATAATCACGCGTTAGCCGCGGGCACTGAGGATTTGCGGCCTTTATCAAGGGGCGTCGGCGGCAGGGGGGTTGGGGGGCTCGCGACCGAGATCATGTGCGGCCTTCGGGATCGAGGCAGGCTCCGCCCGCGGGCGTGAACCATCCGGCGGTTTCAAACAACTCATGGCGTAGGGCCCGATCGCACGCGTGCGCGAGTCGGGCGCGGCGCAGTGGCGGCAATCAGGCAGGTCGCGGAAAAGGCGGGCAGGGCGGCCGGGTAGAGGGCATTCGGCGGGCGCGGAGCGCCGATTCTGGGGCCGCGCAACCGGTGTGATGGCCGGCGCTGAGGCGTGGTTCGAAAATTTCAATCGGAGAGGGCGGGATTCGAACCCGCGGTACGGTTACCCGTACACACGCTTTCCAAGCGTGCCCGATCGGCCACTCCGGCACCTCTCCAGGAATCCGGACGGCGTAGTAGAAAGCAACGCGAGGATTGCGTCAACCGAGCGCTTTTTTGTGGTTTGCGCCGGCCGTGGGCAGCGCGGCCCAAGGGTCTTGCCGACCTCCGCCGCAGCAAACCCTTAATCGGATCGGGCCCGAGCGGAGCACTCGGTACAAAGGGGCAGAAGCGTCGGCTGAGGGCACCATGTACATTGCCGGGCGGCCGACCTACGCTGACCGGCTCACCGCCGGCGGCCGAACGGGGGCCCGGAGTTTGCGATGCGACGGGAGCAGCGCGGCGGCGTTCTAGTGAAGAAAGAATATCCAGAACCACTGGACTAAACAGAAGTAGTCCTACTACCAAAGGTCTAGCACCAAAGCTATACCATAGTGTGTAGTTGCGTGGCCGGGTTGAATTCTTATTGATATTGCGCCTTCGGACTTGACAGCCGGCTGTTCGTGCGCCAATAGTTAATCTGTTGGCGCTACAGCAGATATGACACAATCGCATTTACAGATCGAATAATGCATTGTAACGGGTAGCGACCCCTGAGCTGGTTGAATATGGCCTTTGCCGAACCAACTTGTGCCTTCACAGCGCGCAGCGGTGCTGCGCCGCACCTGGCCGGCGCGTCAGGATTTGCGCAGCCGCCGCGCGTGAATACCTCGCGATTACCACGCGTATGCCGTGTCCAGATCTCACATCCGCTGGACCAATGAAAGGAGAAGCACATGAAGTGGAACTGGCGACTGGCCCTGGTAGGGGGAGTGGCGGCTCTTCTGTTTATCATCGATTGGGGCACTTACCTAATTGACTGGCTCTTTCCCGAGAAATGGCCGCTGATAGTCGGTGGCGTGGAATACTAGTTCACGCCGGCCCCCAGCGGCCTTTTGGTGCTTGTGCGCCCGACAAGCAAACGCACCCCGCGGGAAACACAGGGGCGGGCGCGCTTTCTCTCTAAGCGCGGCCGTAGCTGAATCAACTGGACGAAGCTGATCTGTGTCGGCTATCCTACGGGAGAACAACACCCGTGAGAGGATGGCTGACATGGCTGAACCGACGCCCTCGCAATCACCCGACCCGCAGCAGCAAGCGTTCGGCGCACACTCCCAGGAGCCGACGCCGGCACAGCTTAAGAACGCTCTTAAGGCGTTCAAGAAGCGGCTCAAGTTAACCCGCCTGGATGATGAGTCGCGTCTTGGCCGCGGGGCGCTCAGCAGCGGTGGGCGTTCCGGCATCGTCGCCATTACCCCGCCCGCACAGTTTCCCCAGACGGTCTGGGATGAGCTCGTTCGCCAAGGCAAGCTGCGCCGCGCCGGCCAGGGCATGTACGAGCTAACCTCGGATTGAACCGCCGCCCGCCGGCGCGGCCGCGCCCCTTCCCAAAGCGGGCCGGCCGCGGCCCCCATGCGGCCCTGACCTGCCAACGACTGACAACTACGAAAAAAACGAGCGTGAGCGGCGCAGACCGTACCGCGCACGCTCACGCCCAAACGCACCCGACGTCTTTACAGGTTTATGGCTGCTGGCCACCCTGGCCCGGCGGCGGCATCTGCTGCTGGCCAGGCTGGCCCGGCATTGGGCCGCGCTGCATGGGCCCGCGCATGTGTTCCCGCATCATTCTTCCGCCGTGCATCATGGGAGACGGCATCGTGCCCCAGAACTCAGCGGCGCTCTGCATCCACTGCGGATTAGTCATATCCGGCCAGTTGTCCTGGGTGAAAGTCAAATGCTGCGCTTGCTGCAGGCGGTTCTGGTCGATATCCAGCATTATCTGGCCCTGCTGCATGGTGAAGGCATCCCACGGCACAGCCAACAGCTTGTCCCCCAGATTGGTGAACGTAACGACTACGTAGGCCAGGCGGGCGCGCTGCGGGTCGATCACCAGGTCTTTAATCGTGCCCAGGTTCTCGCCCTGCGAATTGCGCACCGACTGGTTCACCAGGTCTGTTGCTTTGCGTATGGGCGCGGCTCCCGGCTGCATCATGCCGCCCGGCGCTGCCGGTTGTGTCTGCGGAACCCCCGGCGGAGGGCCGCCTTCGGCCTGGAAGCCCGCATACCCGAACTCCGGCTGCAAACCCAGAGTTTGATGTACCGCATTCACCAGCCGCTCATTGATCGTCTGCGGCCAGTTGGCTTTGTCCAAAGTCGGCAAACTCTGCAGGCGGTTCTGCGAAATGTTAAGAACCGCTTGATCGGCGGCGCGCGGCTGAATCAGGCGGAGAGGTATTGGGTACAGCTTGTCATCTGCATTGAGAATCGCAAAGGTCACCCGCCCGGTCAGCAGGTTGACAGCCAAATCCTCTATGCGCCCGATATTCTGATTCTGATTATCAACCACGCTGTCGCCAATGAGCTGGCTGGCCCGCTGCGGGTGCATCACCATCATTGACATGCCGCCCATTGGCTGGCCGGACTGACCGCCCATCGGCTGGCCGCCCATCGGCTGACCGTAGGGACCCGGCTGGTATCGCTGGGCCTCGTAACCTTGACCCGACTCAAACTCCGCCCCCGCGCCCCACGGCTGTGGCGCCCCGAAGCGAGGCTGGAACTGCCCTTGTGGGGTCCCGCCGGTATCACCCTGCCAGCCGCGCCCGCCCTGCCAGTAACCCGGCTGCCCCGTCTGGCCGGAGCCACGCTGCTGCCAGCGCTGCCACCGCGGCTGGCCCTGTTGCCACTCGCGCTGCTGCCAACTGCCGTAGGGTTGCTGGCCAAATCCGGGTTGCTGCTGGTATTGTGGCTGGGATGGTTGCCCGTACTGCGGTTGTCCGTACTGCGGTTGTCCGTGGCCCATCGGCTGGAAGCCGCCCATGCCCATGCGGCCGGTCATGGCGGGTTGGACGTGTTCCACGCGCCCGGATTTACCATCAATAAACACAGTCTGGAGCTGGTTGTCCGTGACGCAAGTAATGGCAAATTTGAGCTGCTCTGTGCCGCCGGTTTGCCAGGGCGGCAGGACGAAGGCGTCGGCATTGATAGCCTTTCCGTTGACGTGCTGCTGGGCGGTTTGAATAGCGCTGGCTAGATCAACGTTGCCTTGTTGCTGAAGCAGCCGCGCGGTGATTTGCGCCTGGTGCGGACTCTCCATTTGGGCCTCAGCCATGAAGGCCAAGCCGCAGACGGACAGCACGGCGCACGAAATCCTCAAGCCTCTGATCATTTGTGGTCTCCTGTGGATCGGCATCCTGTTTCCAAGTAAGCCCAACGCCGGGCTAGTCCTCCGTGCCTACGCGCCGCACCAGCGGCTGATTCCCTCCCAATACAATCAAACTTAGTCCGCTCTTCTGAAACGTGACTGAATTCGGCGTGAAGCTCTTGTAAGCGACGTACGAACTGCGCATGCCAAGCGTCGTTACGCTGCGTGCATCGACTGGAGTTGTCAGCTAAATCTGTAGCTAACCTGTTCGCAACACAAAAAATGGGCCAGGACAGAGCTGCCCTAGAGCCGTAAATCTGTAGATCTGACGATTCGGAGCCGGCGCCGCGAGCATTTGAACGGGCATTGGCGGACACGTCCGGGCGCAGGTTGCGATCGGTAGGGGCGTCACCTGGTGTCAGCGGATTCAATTTGCAGCTTGCAGCGCGTGCATCGCATCCGCTGGCGTGACGCGTGCTGGCGTAATCGCTCGCCGGGCCGGGTCATCGGCGGCACGCGGGACGTTTCTTGTCGGTTTGAACGGCAGAACCTAAACTCACCTTATGGCGCTCGATCCTCACCCAAGCTCGAGGTGTGCGACTTTCTGCGGGCTGCTTATTTTTGTGACGCTGGTGCACGCCTGCGACCGCGCAGACCGCCCGGCAACGCCTGCGCCGTCCGCCACGCCGCAGGCTGCAGAGCCGGGTACGAAACTGACATTGATCGTGCCCGGTGCTGAGAGCTGGACGCCTGACCAGGCTTTCATTCGCCTGGCGGACCCGCACGATGGCCTGAGCGCGGCAGTCCGGCTGGTGGGGCTTTCCGGGTTGGAGCCGTTGTGCGTGCCGGCTGAGATGAGCGACGCCACGGCGTCTCACCTGCGTGTTGTGCCGCTTTCGAATGAGTGCTGGGCGCTTGGAGTAGCCGACCTGCGGGACGATCAGGTGCTGCGTGCGCCTGTGCTGCTCAACCCTGACGGCGAAGTGCGCCTGGTCGCAGAGGGCCTGGAGGAAGAGCTGCTATGCCTGCACGTTGCGAAAGACGCGGAGGTGTTCCCGCACTTGCTGATCAGCCCGCGGCACGTCTGGGTCTTCCTTGGCTCAGTCGAGCCGGCCTTGACGCTCGCAGGACCCGATGTGGCCGGCTTCTGCCTGCGAGAGGAGGGGGGATTTCCGTACGTCGCTCTCGTGACTGGCGCGATCGGGCACGAATTCGTCGAGGTTGCGCGGTATCTGTGGGAGCCGTACGAATTCGCATTCACCGGCCCGGCCAAAGACGCTTTGCCCGACCCGCCCGGCGGGAAATTTGAACTGGACCTGCCGAACAGTCCCAGGCTGATCCCGATGGGCGGCGAAATACCCGACCCCAAGCCCTTGCCGGAGCCTCCGCGAATGCGCGGCGACGACCTGGCCGCCGCGCCGGGCAGCTTCAAGGGCGGCGACACCGGATGGTGCCGAACCGGAATGCGCAGTACTGTACCGGCTGGCGCTGATGCGCCGGCCCGGCGAGGATGAACCTCGCGGGAAAACGACGACTTTGGAGCACTCCCATGCTGGCAATAGGCGATATTCATGTGTACGTGAGCGAATTCGCGGCGGCCCTGGATTTCTGGGCCGGCGGCCTGCAATTGGAAGTCGCCGAGAAAGAAGAAAGCGAGCATGGGTCGTTCGCCCGGCTTGATTTTCCTGATGGCGGCCCCTCATTGGTGCTGATCGCCCCGGTCGAGCCCTGGGATTTGGAGCAGGGTCCGGAGCCCGGCACGGCTCCGGGCTTCAGCTTCGACGTTACCACGACGGATTTCGACGGAACCCTGGCGAGGCTTTTGGAAAGAAATGGTCGGCAAGTAGGCGAAACCGAGACATACAACGACTTGCGGCTCGCCACAGTGGCCGACCCCGAGGGCAATACGTTCGAGTTAGTCGAGGTGCCCGAGTAAACGGAGTCCGGCCATGTCGGGCCGGAATCGAAACATTGTCCCTTTAATCCCTTTACCCCCACGCTTGATGGCAGGGGGGCGGAGAACAAAGAAGTGATTGTGGGCCTACTGTCCGACACCCACGGTCGTGCCGAACTCACCGCTTCCGCCCTGGGCGTTCTGCGCCAAGCGGGCGCGCAGGTCTTCGTCCACTGTGGCGACGTCGGGGGCGAAACGGTCCTGGATCAACTCGCGACGGTGCAAGCGCACTTCGTCTGGGGCAACACGGATGAGCCTGATACGGCATTAATCGCCTATGTGCGGAGCCTTGGGCTAACGCCACCGGCCAGCACCCCGTTACGCCTAAACATCAGCAATAAGGCGATCTCCGTCTTTCACGGACACGAGCCAGAGTTCGCCCGGCTGACGCGCCTGGCCGACGGCGTCGACCCGGGCCCATTCAAGCGCCAGGCGGGAGCGGATTACGTATTCTTCGGACATCGCCATGTGCCTTATGACCGGCAGTGTGGAACAGTCCGGATCATCAACCCCGGCGCAATCCACCGTGCCGAGGTTCGCACCGTGGCAACGGTTGATTTGAAGCACGACCTGCTCCGTTTTTGGCTCGTAGACCCCGAGCGCCCGGCCGAGTTGCCGCCCCGCGAATGGGCCGGCTGAGACGTTTTGCCTACGCGCATCGGTATTGCCCGCTTCTCACCGGCCAGCTAAGTTGCTGACGTGAGTACGGCCGACGAACACCATTCAGACGCCGCTCCGGTCGCCACCAAACAAAATCGTCCGGCGACTCCCGCGGCCGACTCGTACCGGGGTGGGGCGCTGGTAGTGTTGCTGCGTTTGCACTGGTTCGTCCGGCTGCGCTGGATTTTCTTCGGCGTCGCAGTGGCGGTCCTCGCGGCCGAACGCGTGATCTTCCCTGACGTGCGGCGGCCGGTGCAGTTGGTCCTGGTCGTGGCGGGCGTTGGCCTCCTGAACGTGATATGGACGGCGCTGTCTCGCGTTTTGCGCAAGCGTTTTGCCGAGCCGGGCGAGGCCGCTGAGGGCGACGTTCGGAGCGCCCGGCTGTTCGCAAACGCCCAGGTGGCCTGCGACCTCGTGCTGCTGACGGCCATCCTGCATTTCACCGGCGGCGTTGAAAACCCAATGTCCGCCTTTTATCTATTTCACGTGACTATCGGCGCGCTGCTGCTCACGAGGGGGCAGGCCTTTCTACAGTGTTGTCTGGCGATTGTGCTTTACACGGGCATGGCCGTTGCGGAGTGGAGCGGCAGCCTGCCACATTTCGCGCTATCGCCGCAGGTGGCGGGGCTGGATTTGTATCAGCAACCGGCGTATGTCGCGCTGGCGGTCATTGTGGTTGCTTGTGCCATCTTGGGCGTGTTTTATTTTGCGTTCCGAATTGCCGTGCTGCTCGACCAGCACGAAATCGAGCTGAAGCGTGCGAATGCGGCCCTCACGCAGTCGCGGCAGGCGATCGCTGATCTTCAGGCCCGCCGGGCGCGCTTCATGCAGACCGCCGCGCATCAACTGAAATCGCCGCTGGCGATCGCACAGACGCTGGCCAGCCTGATCCGCGATGGGCTGGTCACCGAGCTGCCGGAAATTCAAAGCACTTGCGCCAAAATCATCCGCCGCTGCCAGGAGGGCATGGCCCAGGTTTCTGAGCTGCTTACGCTGGCCCGCGTCCAAGACGCAGATCCCGACCGCCATCGGGTCAGCCGCACCGATGCACGCGCCGTCGCTACGGAGGTTTACAACCGTTTTCGTCCGCTGGCGGAAAGTAAGCAGATTGAGCTGACCTGCTGGATGCCGCCGGCCGGTGATTTGATGGTCCGCGTGGATCCGCGCGACCTGCGCGATTGCATCAGCAACTTGCTCGACAATGCCATCAAGTACACCAATGGCCCCGGGTGCGTGCGCCTGATCCTCACGGCTCGTCACGTGGGTGGCCGGGCCACCTCACTTGGTATCCACGTGACCGACACGGGCATAGGCATCGACCCGACGCTGCTGCGGTCCGACCATCTGGGCGAGGAACCAGCCTTCGAAGCGTTCAGCAGGGGGCCCAATGCCCTGGCGGCCGGCCTACCGGGGACTGGGCTCGGGCTTTCGATCGTGCGTGAAATCGTCGAACAGGCGGGCGGACGAATCTGGGTCATGTCGCGTCTGGGCATCGGCTCGAGCTTTACCGTGACGCTTCCGCTGGTGGACGGCGGCCCGAGCGAACCGCTGGTACGCAATACACGCAGCACGGACGTGGTGCTTGAAACGGACGGGCCAACCAAGGAGTGAGTTTTCGCATCCAACCGCGCTTCAACCAGTCCCAGCTCAGCCGACTTGCAGCCCACTTGTTAGGCCGCATACCGCGAGCTACGATGTCTGGGTAGCGGGAGCGCTTTATGTTCGCACGAAGATTTTGGACGCGTCTGGGTCTGTTGTTGATCCTAAGTCTGCCTGTCGGCATAGCGAACGCGGCAGACGACGACGATGATAGGGCACCGTGGTACGACGTTCCTGCCATACCGCACCGGACAAACTGGGTCCCGTGGGTCGTCGCATCGGCCTTTATCGTCGGCTGCGTCGGGGTGGCCATGAAGAACCCGCATCGGTCGCATCTGGATTGACCGCGGAGCTCGATTGATGCCCAAGAATATCTGGCTGGCGGCGCTTATCTGCGCCAATGTCGTGCTGCTTGTCGGCATATTTCTGGTCACGTGCTCATTGCCGGCCGCCCATGCTCAGGCGGCTGGCGCCCCCAGCAATCTGCTCGCGGTTTCGGGCGAGATTCAGGACAAATACGATGCCCTGTATCTGCTAGACACACGCGAACACACGTTGCACGTCTTCATGTGGGACAAGAGCACGCGTCAGTTGCACTACACCGACTGGCGCGACCTGAACCACGATTTTCGCAGCAACCGGGACTAAGACATGAACACTCCGGAATCAAAGCCAGTTCAAACGACTGACACGAGTTCGAACCACGCGGCCGCGGCAGGTCCGAGCCACGTGGCAGGTTCGAGCCAGGCCGCCACGGCACAGGTTGCCGCGATTCATACGACTTCGCTCGACGGAAAATCGCTCGCGATCGGCGTTCTCAGCGTCACCGCGGCGGTCTTCCTGACAGCGTTCCTGCTGCTGACGACGCTCGCTAAGCCGGCCCAAGCCGTCGGAATGGTCGATGCGGGCGGCGACTACAAGATGCTGACGCAGCAGATTTCCAGTTCGCAAGAAGGCATCGTGGTCATCGATTTGGCCGTGCAGCGCATGGCGATATACGGTTTCGATTACAGTCGCCGCCAACTCATGCCGCTCAGTGGGTTTGAGTTGAAGGATCTAAGGAAACCGGTGCCGCCGGCCAGGCCACATCCAACGCCGGGTCCGTGAGCTCCTTGGGATGACGCCGGGCCGGAGAGGTCCTGGTTTTGAGCAAGGCCGGTTTTGTCGCGGCGCATCCAACGCAACATAATATATATTATAGGACCTTGGGTGTAACCCACACAAATAGCCGACAAGTCGGCATTCATCCCCACGCCCCGTCGCCCTTTCCGTCGAACACGCTCGCCTTTAGCGCGTCGCGTTTCGGGCCGGCCGAGCAACCACTCATGCCCACGTCCAACCTTTCCTCCGAACGCCCAACCTTTCCTCGGAACATCATCGCCTTTATCGCATCGCATCGCGCCTGCGCACGTTCGCGAGATTACTTGGAATTCTCCGGGTCCAGTGGCCCGGGTGCGTAGCATTCAAATGTCACTGCAACGGGAGGCGGTCTGTGGACAAGCGTGTGTTCGGGCGCGGAGTCGAAATGCGTACTTAGGGTCGCTGCGCCACGGGTACGTTCGTGATGTAGTTCCGGAATCCTTGTTGCGGCCAGTACGCATTTAAAACCGCTGTCGGGCACCCTAAAACTGCTATCCGTTACGGAAGCTGCCGTCGATCGCGCACTCATTCGCGCAAAGCCGAAAGGAGCCAAAAACATGCAAACATCAATGCTCAACCGGTATCGAAAAGTGCGGGCCGCTGCCTGCTGCGTGCTGGCTGTAACCCTCGCCGGCTTGCTTGGGGTAAATGGTTGCCCGGTGGATTCCGGGCCGCTGGTCTTCGACGATGGAGCCATTCAGGCGCCGATCGAGGCGTTGCTGAATGGCCGGCAGATTTTCCGGCATGACACCTTCGGCAGCGAGGCGTTCTGGGGCGGCGGCCTGCTCCTGCACGAGGCGATTGCGGGAGCGGCCAATGGCGGCGTGGGCCCCGGCTTAAGCCCGCGTGCGGCCTTGGACCTGGGATTGAAGGTAGATCGCAACGCCCTGCCGGCTGAGCTGCAAATCGCCTTGGCCAACAACGAGGTGGACCTCGACGATCCCGCGGTGACGGTCGAGTTGTTGCGATTGGACGCAGTCGTGGGCATCAGAGGCTTCTTCAATGACCAGCAGCAACTGAGCGCTGTTGGCATACACTGCGCCCTGTGCCACTCCACGGTCGATGATTCCTTCAGCCCCGGCATAGGCAATCGGCTGGACGGCTGGGCCAACCGCGACCTCAACATCGGCGCCATCGTGGCACTCGCGCCGGACCTGACGCCCTTCGCCGAAATCCTGTCCGTTTCAGTCGACACCGTCCGGACCGTGCTGAACAGTTGGGGACCCGGCAAATTCGACGCGGAGCTGATTCTCGATGGCAAGGCCTTCCAGCCGGACGGCCGTTCCGCCGCGACCCTCATTCCACCGGCTTTCGGCATGGCGGGCATCAACCTGCACACGTGGACCGGCTTCGGCAGCGTGCCGTACTGGAACGCGTTTGTGGCCGTGCTCGAAATGCACGGTCAGGGCACGTTCTTCGACGAACGGCTCCAGAACGCCGACCAGTTTCCAGTGGCCGCTGCCAACGGGTTTTTCGATGTTCGCCCGGCGGAAGATCTGGTGACATCCAAGCTGCCCGACCTGCATTTCTACCAGTTGGCGCTGGACGCCCCGCGCCCGCCGGCCGGCAGTTTCGACGAGGAGGCCGCCCAGCGTGGAAGAGATGTTTTCAACAACTTCGGCTGCGCTCGCTGCCACGTCCCGCCGCTGTTTACCGAGCCGGGCTTCAACATGCACCTGCCGGAAGAGATCGGGATTGATGACTTTCAGGCCAACCGCAGCCCGGAGTTCCGGTACCGCACTTCGCCTCTGCGAGGACTGTGGACGCACACGAAAGGCGGATTTTTCCACGATGGCCGCTTCCCCACGCTTCAGGCCGTGATCGACCACTATGACGAGTTCTTTAATCTCGGCTTGTCGGCGGAGCAAAAAGTCGATTTGGAGCAATACCTGCTGTCGCTTTAGGGTGTGGGCGCTAGGCGCGGGTGCTAGCCGAAACGCGGGCTAGGGATCAAGGTGTCTAGGGATCAAGGTATCTAGGGATCAAGAGGGATCGAGCGGTTGAGAGTTTGAAGCGCGGGTGCCATGCCCAAGCTCTAAGCGCGGGCATGCCTCTGTTCGGAAGACTACCGTTGCGCCGGCATGCCATTGGTCCTGACGGCATACGGGGGCGAACAACGGGGGCATGCCCGCGCCGCTACGCGGCTTGGGCATGGCACCCGCGCAACTGAATGGCGATGCTGAGCCAGGCACGCGCCTATGGCGGCCGTCGCCCCGCCCTACCGCATCGCTCCCAGCGTGCTCAGCGGGTCCGCCAACAACTCGGCGGCTGCTACGGCCTGCTGCTGCGCGGTTCGCATGTCCTTCACGGTCAGTTGCCCTGACTCGGCCAGCTCGGCGCCGACCACGATTGCCAGCCGCGCGCCGCGCTTCTCGGCCTGCGCGAACTGCTTGCCGATGGCCTGCCGCTTGTAAGAAAAATCGCAGGCGAACCCGGCGCGGCGAAGCTGACTCGTAATCTCCACTGCCTTCGGGAACAGCTCCGATCCCGCGTCGATCACGAAAACATCCAAACCCGCCGAAAGCGCCGGCAACTTGCCCAATTCGGTCAGCAGCTCCAGCACAGGGGCGTCGCCCATGCCGAACCCGACACCCGACACGCGCGGCCCGTCCAGGAGCTGCGTCAAATTGTCGTAGCGCCCGCCGCCCAGCAGCGCACGTAGCCCCCCCTGCCGCGCGCTCAACTCGAAAACCGGCCCCGTGTAATACGCCAGACCGCGAACCACCTTCAAATCGAACGCGCAATACGAATCCACCTGGAATTGCCGCAAGCGTTGCCACAACTCCTCGAATTGCTTGGCGGCCGCCTCGCCCGCCGGACCGGCCGCCTCGGCCAGACTAAAACCGTGCTGCAAGTCCGTCTGCTCGAGGTGCGCCAGGAGGCGGTCGCAATCCACGGCCGGCGCGAACTCCTGCCACTGCCGCCGAAACTCATCGCGGCCCAGCTTGTCGTACCGGTCGATGAGCCCGAACGCCCGGTTGGCCTCTTCGTCGGACGTAATCCCCATGCCCGCCAGCACGGATGCCGCAATCGGCCGGCTGCTGACGCGCATGACCACGTCGCGCTCGCTCAGCCCGATGCGCCGCACGAACTCGATCGCGACCGCGATCACCTCGGCGTCGGCCAGGACGTCGTCCACGCCCAGGATGTCCACGTTCCACTGGAAGAACTCGCGCAGCCGGCCGCGCTGCGGCTTTTCGGCGCGGCACATGCGGGGCGTGCTGAACCACTTGATGGGGCGTGGCAGCGTGTTAGCCCGGGCCGCGACCATGCGCGCCAGCGTGGGCGTCATCTCGGGGCGGATTGCAAAACGGCGCTCGCCGCGGTCCTCGAAGTTGAACAGCTCCGAGACGATTCCCGGGCCGCTTTTGAGCGTATACAAGTCCAGGTATTCGAAGATCGGGCCTTCGTACTCCTCGCAGCCGAAAGCTCGCGACACCTCGCGCCAGTGCCGGAACAGCCAGTTTTGCAGCCGCATTTCGGCGGGGTAGAAGTCGCGCATTCCCGGTGGGGTTTGAATTTTCACGGCCGCCCCTCCGGGGCCCGTGACGCCCGGCCCGGCAGAGCGCGGGCCGCGGGTCGGTTCACCGCCCTGCCACGGGCCGCGCCGCGTGCGGCCTCCACTTTATAGGATTTCCTTTTAATCTGTTTATTCTGATTATTCATTGATTTACAGTTATTCCGGCTTTTCGAGTTATTCTCACTTTTCGAGTTTTGCGAATGTTTCTTGACAAGCGCCGGCCGGGCCCGCAGGTACTCGTCCAGGTGCTCAGGACAGGTGAAGTGCGCCTTCCAGCCGTAATCGCCCGAGTGATAATCGCAGTTCTCGGTCGTGTACTTGCGGCAGATGCGCGGCCGCCGGGCGTAAATCATGCAGCGCCCGTCCGCCGCGATCTGCCGGCAGCTCGTTTGCATGCTGATGTACCAGTCGCCGTCTTCGACGAAGACCGAAATGTTCTCATGCAGCAGGTACCAGCGGATGTCGTCGAAATCCGACCGCTCCGTCGGCGTCTCGATCGGCAGCGCCACGTAGCGGCAGCACGCCGCCGTACAGTGCTCGCACAAAATTCCGGGCATAAATACCTCACATCGCCGGCCGCACGCCGCACCCGAACAGGTCGGCCGCAAACCGGCGGCAGTAACGATAGTCGTTCGCCAGCGGTTGGCAAACCGCCTCGCGTTAGCGCTTCCCGCGGGCGTTCCCACCAGGCGCCCCCGCCCTTATGCTACCGCGCTGCCCCAACGCCGCCGCGCGGGCCCGTTAGCCCGCACGCCCTGAACTCGGGGGCCCGGATCGGAATCAGCAGCCCATGAACCACCCGGTCGGTCAATTTGCATCGCTGCTCTCGGCCCTGGCCTGGGCCGGAGCCCTGGTGCTGTTCAAACGCAGCGGCGAACGCGTGCCCCCGATCCCGCTCAACCTTTTCAAAAATGCCGTCGGGATCACGCTCCTGGCACTCACGCTGCTCGTCACCAGCGCGCTGGACTATTGGTGCGGCCTGTTCGGCGGAGCATGCGATGCAGCCTTGTTTCTTCGCCTGAGCCCGTACGACTATCTAATCCTTGTTGCCAGCGGAATCATCGGTATCGCCGTGGCCGACACGTTTTTCTTCCACGCCCTGAACCTGATCGGCGTCGGACTCGTCTCAATCGTCGATTGCTGCTATAGCCCAAGCGTGCTGCTGTTCGCCTGGTTGCTGCTGGGCGAGGACCTTTCCCCCTATCACTACCTCGGCGGTGGGCTGATTTTGCTGGGGGTTTTGATTGCTTCCGGGCACGCCCCACCGCCCGGCCACACTCGCGGGCAGATTCTGTTGGGCATCTGCCTGGGCATACTGGCCATCAGCTCGATGGCGCTCGGTATCGTCATAGCCACGCCCGTTCTGAAACACGTGCCGGTGGTCTGGGCGACAACCGTTCGCCTGATCGGCGGCAGCGCCGCGTTGCTGGCCGTAACGCCGCTTCTACCGGGCGCCGCGACCCATTGGGCAATCTTCAAACCGGCTCGCGTCTGGTATCAGGCGATTCCGGCCGCTTTCCTCGGAACATACCTGTCGCTGCCCGCCTGGATCGCGGGTTTTAAGTACACGTACGCCTCAGTCGCGGCCGTCCTGAACCAGACTTCGATCATCTTCGCTCTAATCCTGGCCAGCATTTTTCTGCGTGAGCGCTTCGGAACCAGGAAGCTGCTGGCAGTCGAACTCGCCTTGGGCGGCGTGCTCATTATCACGTTTCCCGACCATTGCATGCGGCTCGCTGAACGGCCTGGGCTGGCGATCAGCCTCGCGGCGGGCCTGATTGCGGCACCGGTCTGGTATCAATGGCGGCTGAAACGGCTTGCGCCCGCCCTGTCTCCCGCAGTACCGCCCGTCCCACTTGAGAAGGAGAGCATTTCATGAGCGACGTTCCGCAGGCCCGGCCGGTTGCGACACACGCGCTGGCGCCCGCGGCCGCCGTTCCCGTCTCTGCCCCTCGTTCGGGCGCGCCGCGTGTGTGACCCCTCCTGCTGCAATTCGCAGCCGCCCTGTTGCTGGTCCCCGTGTGCAACGTCCTGGTGGGCGTTGGCATCGGCTTCTGCCTGGGCTTTACTCGCGGGGCCACCGGCCAGAGCGTGGAGGACGTGCCGGAACAAATTGAGGCCTTCGTCTCCAGCCCCGGCGGTATGCTGCTCTTCCGGTTCGTCGGGCAAGCCGTGTTCGCGCTCGTCTTGTGGCTGGCCACGCTTCGTCAGCGTGGGGCGCGCCGCATCTGGCTCGGCATGTTGCCCGCCCGCATCTCCCGCTCCGAGTACCCACTGCTCGTGCTGGGGACGCTGCCGGTGGCCTGGTTCGGGGTCATTCTGGCGGGTCTTGTGGCCCAGCTTGGCACCCCCGACGACAGCATGACCGAGATTTGGAGCTCGATCAGCCCCGCGATGGCGACCGTCTTCGTGCTGGCCATTTCCATTGTGCCCGGCCTGGTCGAGGAACTCTTTTTCCGCGGCCACATTCAACGCCGCCTGTTGCTGCGCTGGCCTCCCGCCTGCGCCATCGCGGTAACGGCACTACTGTTTGCGGTCGCTCACCTGAACGTAATTCAAGCGGTTTTCGCGCTTCCGCTCGGCATCTGGTTGGGAATAATGGCCTGGCGCACCGGTTCCATCTGGCCGGGAGTGCTCTGTCAGGCGGTCGTAAATGCGGCATGGAATCTTCTGAACATCGCCCGCGCCCAAAGCAGCTTTCAGGTGGAGGGCGGGCCAATGCTGCTCAGCATATGCGCGACCGGGCTGGCCTGCGTCCTGGCGCTGGTTGCTTCAATTGTGCTGCTGGTGCGGATCGGTCCACCACCACGGCCGGATGCACAACTCGCCGGGGCTGTGGCAGAAGTGGCGCCGGAACGCGATTACAGCATTTAGCGGCGGGGGCTTTGGCGGTAGAATCTGTATGGCAGAGTGGGCCAGGCGGCCGCCGGAGCCGTCGGCACGCACAATCCGTTGTGCATGTCTTGGCGCCGGAGGAAAGTCCGAACTGCACAGGGCACGGTGATGGCTAACGGCCACCGGGCGTGAGCCCAGGGAAAGTGCCACAGAAAAGACACCGCCGACGGAGGACGTGGCAAGGTGGGAATGTGGGAAAGTGGGAAAGTAAGAGGTGACTCGCCTGAACAGCGACCTTCACACGTTCCCACGTTTCCACCTTCCCACGCCCTCCGGGTAAGGGTGAAATGGTGCGGTAAGAGCGCACCGCGTCGCTGGTGACAGCGGCGGCAGGGCAAACCCCACCGGCAGCAAGCCCAAATAGGGGGCGATGAGCCGGCCCGGCTCGTTATCCAGCCCCGGGTAGGGCGCTTGAGCCCGTCGGCAACGGCGGGCCCAGATGAATGGCCGCCACCAGCGCAGGCAGGTTCGTACACGGCTCGCCCGTGTACCCCCGGCCGGCGCTGGCACAGAATTCGGCTTACCGGCCCACTCTGCCGCTTTTTTTTGGAGGACCCCGCTCAGCGATGACAGACTCGCATTGGTCAGGCAGATTCCTGGTTCGGTGCGGGCGGGTGTCGCTGCTTGCCGCGGGCTGCATTGGCGTAGTGCTGGTCCTGCTTTTCGCAGCCCTGTTCGGCGTCCTGGGCGTCGGCATGCTATTTGAGGGCGGGCGAGCCTCTTGGCTACCCGGTCTGCTGCTGCTCGTCGTGTGCGCCGTTGTCGCCTGGTTGGCGATAATGGGGGCGCGGTGTCTTCCGATGGTTCCGAAAGCCCGCCGCGCCATGCGACGTCGGCCCCCCACCACTCCCCGGCATCTGCCCGGTTTGCGGCGAAGCCGACCTCTACCGGGCAGCCGGGAGTACGGTGCAGCCCTGGAGCATTTTCACGGCGCGGTGCGTAGGCTGTGCCAGCCGGTTCCGCGTTCCCCGGCGACTGTGGATCGCATTGCCGGAAACGAATCCCGGCGCCGCGCACGAGACTTATGAAGATCGCGTGCAGTTGGCTGCCCGAACTCCCCTCTCGTTCACGCGTTTCGCCACATTTGTGGGACTGATGCTTGCTGCTGCTGCGCTGGCTGGCGTGACCGCTGCGTCACTTGCGCGAGTCTGGCCAGTGCCGGGCGTAAATCAGTTTATGCTTCCGTGGCTCGTGCTGTCTGCCGTTGCATGGCGTCTCTGGGTTTACTGGTGGCCGCCTCCAAGCCGTCCAAGCTGGATATGCACGAAATGCGGATACAACCTGAAAGCCTGTGCAGAGCCGCGTCGCCCCGAATGCGGGACACAGTTCGATTTGGACCTGTTGCGGTGGGCCGCTTCGCCCGACAACACCGGACGCAATTCATAGCGCAAGGCGGGTGCTCTTGCCCCATGCAGAAGAACGCTTGAGTCGACGTGCCCCCCTACTTGCACCAAAGCGAGGCGGGGTCGGCGAGTCGCCTGCCGGCGCCCACCGACCCCGCATCTGGTCCCGTTCAGGGCTACGGTTTTCCGCGGCTTGGCCCGCCTTGATTCAGCAGCCGCAGCAGCAACATCCCGCAAAGCAAGATGATCGCCGCAGGCACGCCGCACGTTCCGCCGGCGGCCGACTCGGTCGGCTGCAAGACATCGTCACTGCCGGAGTTAAGATTTACTTCGCTCGCTCCGCCGTCAGTGGTGTCGCCCGGGTCTACGTCTGACCCGTCGCCACCGGTGTTCGGAGATTCGGGAGTCTTGTTGTCGTTGCTCCCCGGGGCGCCGGAGCTGTTGTCGTTGATGCTGGGCGGCGGAATAGTGCCGTTACCGCTGCCGCCACCGCCACCTGACCAACCTCCGCTGCCTGGCGGCTTCGGACCCGGGGGGCCCTCATCCTCCGGCTCTGGAATCGGACCGGTCGTGTCAAATGCCAAGTTATCGAAACCTTCCAATTCGGTCAGCGTTTGGAACAGCACGTGGGAGAACGAGTCACCCCCCATGTCGATGCTCACATGCTTGGCCGGCGGTTCGCCTTTCTCGTCCGTAAACGTTACGAACTTCAGAACCTTGAACGTGTTGGATCCGACTGACTGCAGAACCACCAGTCGGTCGGTATCCACAGCCTCGTTCGGATAAAAGTCCAGGTCCATTTCCACCGACGTGACCGGCACGGTGAACGAGAGCAAAATGTCCCTCACGCCGGCATCCAGGGCCACCGCGTAGTTGGGGGCCGAAACAGCCCAGCCGTAGCGCCACAGCTCGAACCACGGCTGCATCGCGGTCAGGGTGATGTTTCCGCCGACGGAGATTGCGTCCGGCGCCGTGCAACTGGTGATCCGCACCCCGCTGCCCAGAAAGATGTTGCCGGCATGCACTCCCTCGCCCAAACCGGCCTGGTCGAAGTTGATCACGACGTGTTCCTGCGCGGCCGCCGCTGCCGCCAGTCCCAGAATCGCCGCCACCACGGCCACTCGGCCGCTACCGCATAGTGTGTTAAGCATCGCCCTCGTGCTATTCCATTTGGAATGCTTCATTTCAAGACCCTCATGTTTGTGCCGCGACGCAGGTGTCTCACAGACGACACACGTCTACAGCGGGTTCAGACGCCATTACACCTTGTGTGACCGGCACGTCCGCTCCGTCAATCAAGCATATAGGCTCCCCCTGAAGAGCATCTGAATTCCGCCTGAGCTAGTGGTAGCGCTTAGCGCGCCAGCAGCAGGAGATTGCCAAGCGCTTGCGGCCTATAACAGCTTCCGCGTGCACCTGACCATGACGAATACTCCCCGCGGCGTGCTTCCAGACGCGTAACATTGAACCCCCACAGCGTGTTATCTGTCGCCCGCGCCCCCAGCGCCGCCAGCGGCAGCGACAACTCTACCACCCACGCTTCGTCGCGCACCTGCACGGCCACCTGCGCCCCGCTGAGCCACGTTTCACACTGTCCCACCTGCGGCTCGGTATGACAGCCTTTTGTAGCGACCAGCACACCATTGGGTTTAACTTGCAGTGCGTAAAGGTCGGCGCTGGTTCCTTCCGGCACGCGGCGCGGATCAATTAATATTTCTACCAGGTCCTGACCCCACGGTACTCCGCCGTCAACTGTTACATAATTTTCTGCTCGGCAGATGGGTGGCTCACCGGCTTTTGACTCGCAACGCACCGCGACATACAGCCGCTCGCGATCCATGCAAAAGAACGCCTGTGTGCCCAGTGTGGGCCGATCCGATTGCCCCAGCCCGGCTTCGGGCCCGCGCACCAGCCGAAAATCCCCCGCCGCGTTGTTGCTGGCCAAAGCCCAGTCGGACAAATCCCCATCGACGATGGGCGGTCTGGGCGCCAGCGGACACGCGGCCACTGCCAGGCGCGCCGGCGCCGTTATTGCGCCCAGGCCGTCAGCCACAAACTGCAACTGGAGCGGTTGGACGCCGTCCGGGTTATACGCCAGCCCGCCCAACTGGAAGTCCATCTCCGCCATTCGCTGGCAATGCGGCCCCACCCTGATCTGGGACATCGGCAGCGGCGTCCAGCCGACGGGCGGCGAAAGAACCTGCCAACTGCCCGCGACTTCACTTTCGCTCACGTTCAAGACGCTGCAGAATGCGCGGGCGTTAAAACCTTGTTCCCCTGGAATCAGCCGTACACCGGTGGCTGCGGCGCGAAGACGCCCGGGTTGGCTCATCAGCACCGCCCAGTCGGTGCGCCGCGCCGCCAAATCCGCATCCACGATTTGCGGTGCCACATCGGCCGCCAGTTCCCGCAGCAGTACTTCGCGTGCCATTGCCAGCATGCGCGGATCACGCGGCCAGGCCGCCGGTCTGCAACTGACCAAATTGTCAACACATGCATCCGTCCCGCCCCACGGCACCAGTTGCTCCGCCAGCAGTCGCCCCGCGCCCGGTTTTCCGCGGCGCTCCAGCAATTTCAGGCACGCGTGATCCTGCAACCCGCGCCGCAGCCGCTTCAGACGAATCGAACCCAACGGCCGATCCGTCACTCCATACGGCCGCCCGGAATATATCAGGCAGTCCGCAGCCGGAAGCCGGCCGCCGCCCCGCCCGTCGTCAACTGTGCCGCACTCGGCCGCATGCTCGATCCACAGTCCTTGTATTCCGTACCGGTATGCCTGCCACGCCAGACATTCCGCGTCCGACGTGAGACTCTCGACCGCCAACGTTCCGCTGTATGGCGGTCGATCCGGCAGCATCCAGATTTCGCGTCCGCGTGCCCGCTCCTCGCGGACCGCACCCGGCTCGAACCACATTCCCGGCGGCGCCCAAATGCCCACATCGGGCAACTCTATAAGCGGGGAATCGCGCCATCCCAACCCCCGCAGACTGCGCAGCGGCAGGTGCGCCACCACCGGCAGATTCACTTCACTTTGGCGCACAATGGCCAACGTTCGTTCCACCCGCTCCACACTGGTCGCATCGAGCGGCTCCGGAGCAATCAATCGCAGGAACGCCCGGTCCAGCCAGCCGCGCTCGGCAAAGTGCCGCGCGCACTCCGCCAGATATGCAGAGAGCAAGCGTGCGTAGCGCGCATCCGCCAAGCCCCCTTCGCGCTCCGCGTTCGGAAATTCAATCGATGCAGGAATCGGCCAGCGCTTCAGCCCGACCAGATCGTCGAACGCCTCGCCACTCAGCCAACCGCTCACCAGCGCGTCGTACGGCGCCCAGTCCACTTCCACCCGCCGGTCACGCAAAGGCCGGTACTTCGGAAATGAGGCCCATAGCACCGGGGTCATGCCGTGCTCGTGAAACAGGCGCATCGTGGCATTCACCAGGCCGATGGCCGCGGCGTGATCCGGATTGTCCGGCAGCAGGCGTACCACTTCGGCCGGCTCGTGCGGCCAGCCCAGGTACTCGGCCAACAGGTCGCGCGGGTCGACCCGGCATATCACCGCCAGATCCGGCTCACTGGGCAAGGCCACCGGCATAACGCGCAGACGCATGTTGTATGTCGCGAGCACCACATTATTAGTGGTGTTTCGCAGCAGTAGTTTCCCCACGTACTCGCCCGCGTCAGTAGTAGGCGGCACGCTCAGGTCGCCCCACACCAGTGCATTTCTGGTGTTGTCCAGCGCGACCACGTCAGCGCCCGGCGCCTCCCACGGGATCAACTTGTCCGGGAAGTCCGTCGGGACCGCCGGCCGCCCGGTATGCTCGGGATACCAACTGCCGAAGCGCTCAACGCGCACCTCGCCCACTCGATAGAACTTCGCGTGCGTTTGGCCGGAGATATTCCCCCGCGGCCCGGTTAGGTTCGAGATCTCGATCTTCAGGGGGATAGTCATTGGCTGCGCGCTGCGCAGCGCCAACTGAAAGCCCACCGTCTCGTTGATGGCTGCGATCAGGCGGATTTCCTGGCGCGCCGCCGAGAAGATCTCATTCTCGGCTACCACCGGCGCGTCGCGCCCGATGCCTTCCAACTCGCCGGCGGCCCAGGCGCGCACCGGCGGCTGGCCTAGCGGCAGAACGCATCCACCTGCGCCAACCAGCGCCCATCCCAGCAACAGCGATATCCCGCGCCGCAGCCAGCGCACTGGCCCCATCACGGCTCCGGCCATCCCTGTGCCTCATAGAACTTCAAAGGCGCCTCCGGCTGCCCGGTCCTATTGGAGAGATACACGGCTTGCAGCAGTGCGGTTACAGCGATGTGCCGCTCGAGCGCCGCGGCCTGCTCAGCCGGCGGCTCAGGAGCGCGAACTGCGGCCGCAAACGCCGCCAGCTCATCGCGCCAAACGCGTTCCGGTGCGAGCTCGCGCTCGAACAGGATTTGTCCATCCCGGGAGCGTACGGCCACGCGTTGCTTCTCCAGGACAACGGTCAGCTCCGCCCCGTGATGCTCGCTGGTCTCGAAATAGGGCGGCACGTCCCACGTGGCCTGTATGGCGGCGGTCCTGCCGGCCTCGTACCTAAGCACGGCGGTGGCCACATCTTCCGTCTCGCGCGGCAGTTCGCCGGTCCGCCGCCGCACGTTGGCGACGATCGCCGAAGCCCGCAGCGGCAAGCCGCGCACCGCCAGGAAAGCCTCGAGCATGTCGTACGCGTCGCTGGCCAGTACGCCGCCGGCGGCGTCGGTCGCGCTGGCGCGCCAGGATTGCACGGACGGTCCGGCCGCCGACACGCGGACATGCGAGAACGCCGGCTTGACGCCGTCACCAAAGGTCAGCGCGGCCTGCATCGCGTCCTTGATGGCGTCCCACCATGAGGCCACGCGATAGACCAGGTTACGTTGCCGGCACTTCGTGACCAACTCCGTGGCCTCGGCGAAGGTTCGTGCCAGCGGCGGTGGGCGCCAGACAGCCAACTTATGGTCGGCCGCCAACTCCGCCAATTCGACCGCCTGGCGCGTCGAGGTCGCCAACAGCAGGGCTTCCGCGCCCGACTGGGCCAGCATGATGCGCGCGTCGTCGTACCACTGTGCCTGCGGCAGTTCGGCAACCGGTTGCCGCCCACTCTGGGCCACAACGTTGAGCGGAACCTCGCGCAAGGCCGCAAGCACCGGCTGCGCTCCGTCCGCATCACAGACCAGGGCCACCCGCAACGGCTCGTCGACCGGCTTTGATATCCTTCGGCGGCTCATGGTCGTATAATGTTCCCGTTCACCTGGCGCGCGTGAGATATCCGCATGCGGCCGTTAATGGTCATACTGACGGCTCTCTCGTCGGCTCTCTGGTCGGCTCTGCACGGCGACATTTTGCGCGGGCGCGGAGCTTCGTGCCAGCGTGTGAATCGTCTTCGGGTGGTAGCTCCACGGGTTCGGATATCCTGCTCAAGCACTCGGGTGCCATGCCCCAGCTCTAAGCGCGGGCATGCCCTTGCTCGGAAGAACGCCGTTGCGCGAGCATGCCGTTGGTCCGCGCCGGCATACGCGGGCAAACAGACTCGGCATGCCCGCGCCGCTACGCGGCTTGGGCATGGCACCCAAGCATGGCACCCACGCATGGCACCCAAGCTACCGGATCAAAGCCGTGTGTTGATCGGAACCGTCAATCGGAACCGTAGATCGGAACCGTGTGTACATCGGAACGAACCATGAGCAACCCCCCTACCGCCATCACCCGCACCGACCTGCCCGGCCTCATTAACCGCGGTAAGGTCCGCGATGTATACGACCTCGGCCAAGCTCTGATGATCGTGGCCACCGACCGCATATCGGCCTTCGACGTAGTGATGAACGAGCCCGTGCCGGGCAAAGGTGTAGTGCTGTCGCAGCTCACGCGCTTCTGGCTGGAGACGTTGCCGGCCTGCCGCCCGCACCACCTGGAATACGTCGTCAGCGCCGAGCGCGTCCCGCCGGGCTTCGAAAAGCACATCGACACGCTCGCCGGCCGCGCCATGGTCGTTAAGAAGGCCGATGTTCTGCCGATCGAGTGCGTTGTCCGCGGGTATCTGGTCGGCGGCGGCTGGCAAGAGTACCAGCAGAGCGGCTCAGTCAGCGGGATCCCCTTGCCGCCGGGGCTGCGAGTGGCCGAGAAGCTGCCCGAACCCATTTTCACGCCCAGCACGAAAGCAAAGACCGGCCACGACGAGCCGATCTCGTTCGAGCAAGCCTGCAAAATCGCGCGGCATTTCATGCTTGAACGCGGCGCCACGCCTGGGGCCGGACGCGCTTTGATGGAAACCGCCCGCCAGCGTGCCCTCGACATTTATCGCCAAGCCCGAGACTACGCCGCGGCGCGCGGGATCATCATCGCCGACACGAAGTTCGAATTTGGAGTGGCAGAGAACGAGTTGCTATTGGTTGATGAGGTCCTGACGCCCGACTCGTCCCGATTCTGGCCGGCCGACGAATACCAAGTGGGCAAGAACCCGCCCAGCTTCGATAAGCAATTTCTCCGCGACTACCTGGCTGGCCTGAAGTGGGACAAGCAGCCCCCCCCACCACGCATTCCCGACGAAATCCTGGCTCAAACCAGCGCGCGATATCAGGAGGCGTACCGGCTGCTGACGGGAAGCGAACTCTGAGGCGGTGACGAACCCCGTTACAGCACTTCCGCCACCAATTCAGGCGTGATATCGGTCAAGTGCTCGACTACGCGCACGGCGCCCGCGTTGCGCAACCGCTCTGCCGGATGCGTGCCCACGTAGCCGATGGCTTTCATCCCGGCGGCGCACGCGGCCTGGATGCCGACCGGGGCGTCCTCGATCACGACGCAGTCCTGCGTGGCCAATCCCGCCCGCTCGGCAGCCTTCAGGAAAATGTCGGGCGCGGGCTTGCCGTGCGACACCTCCAGCCCGTTCACGGCAGCGGCGAAGTACGGCCCCAGGCGCGAGGCATCCAGCACTAGCTTAAGATTCTCCGGCGGGCCCGAGGTGCCCACTGCCAGCACGTAACCCGCCTGGGCCAGCCGCGCGACTGTTTCGCGTGCTCCAGGCGAAAGCGGCACGTTGTAGCGGATCAGGTCGCGGTAAATCCGCTCTTTCTCATCGTCGATCCGGCGCACCTCCTCGTCAGTGATGTGCGGCCCCCAAATCTTGCGCACGATCTCACGGCTCGACATGCCGAACGTCCGCTCAAATGCCTCGTCCGTCAGGTCAATCCCATACTGCCGGGCCACGGCCCGCCAGCTTTCCTTGTGCGGCGGTCCCGAATCGACCAGCACGCCGTCCATGTCGAAGATTACGCCACGCGCCATCTGGTACCTCCCACGCAGACAGGGATTCTAATCGCGCAGGGATTAAGGGAACCAGGGGTCCAGAGGCCGAGGGATCCAGGGATCAAGGGATCGAGGGGGCGGATAGCTGGTTCGTTGCGCAGGTCGTCCAATCCACGAGGAACATGCGGAGTGGGCCCGCCAGGCCGGTGGCCGGGCCCTTGAGCGTGCGGTCGGGAAGCGTGAGACCGTCGCGCATCACGAGCTTGGTGTAGCCATAGATCGCGTTGTTGTCGGGATCGGCGATGTACGCGTTTCCAGCCGCGTCGACGATGATGGCGGACAGATTCACGGCGCCGATCACGGTAACGATGGCGTCGGGCAGGAACTCGCCATCAAGCGTCAGGGCGTTGGCGAAAATGTTGATTTGGTTGCCGCCGCCGGCGCCGTTGACCACGTAGAGCGTGTTATTCACATCGATAAAGGCGTCAAATACGTCTTCGAACGCGGGGCTGCGGATCAGGCGCGCAGCGAATACGTCGCCGTCGAGTGTGGCGGCATTGTCGAACACGGCCACGCTGTCGATGTCCAGGCCGTTGGCGACGTAAAGTTCACCATTTGCACCAAGGTTGAGGCCGCGCGGAAAAGCCACTTCTGGACTGTCGATGATGCGCGTCGGGGCAACGTTCCCGCTGAAGGGAAGCGAGGCGTTGGCAAAAACGTTTATGACATCGGTGTCGGCGTCCGCGACGAAGAGCACGTCGTTGGCCGCGTCGTAGGCCATCGCGGCCGAGCCGACCAGGTTGGTTGCGGTGCCCTGGATAACACGGTTTGGGAGGCGGTCGCCGTTGATGGCGGGCAAAGTCAGCGCGTTGGGATAGCCGGTGATCGATGGGGTCCCCGCATTGTAGACTAGCAGGGTTTCAATGTTGTCGAAAACAACGGCAGTGGGAACGTTCAGTAGTGTATTAGTGGGGCCGAATAATTCCGCAGCCGGAGGGACATCGCCGTCGAGCTCGGCCGGAACGTCAAATCCGTAAGCGGTCACGCTGTCGCCCGCGACGTTGGCGACATACAGTATCGCGTCCGGTATAGGGGGCGGAGGGGCTTCGACGGTCACCTGCGTCGTATCGCCGGCCGAGCGTCCGGTCGACTCAGTCACGATCAACTGAAACGTCAGAATTGTTTGTGAATCGGGAGCCAAAAAGGTGGCAATGGGTTCGTGCGGGTTGTCCAGCACGACCGGCGTGCCGGCGAGTTGCTGCCAGGTGAACGTAAGCATGCCGCCCCTGGAAGGTGTGCTGGCGCTGCCGTCGAGAGTGACCTCGTCACCAGCCGACACCGTTTGGTCCGGACCGGCGTTCGCGACGGGGCGGGGAACGCGGGGCGTCGGATTAGGCGGGCAACCCACGAGCAGGAAGGTCATGCTAACCAAGGCGGCTAGCGACAAGGCGCGGGGGGACGTTCGGGCGGCCATGCCAGGCCCTCCTTGCCGGGTGCATGCGCTTAGGTAGGCGACTACCGCGATAGACATCAGTGATGCCCAGCACCGGATGCTAGGCCGGAGGTTGACGAGATCAATGTGATGCGCATCAGCTTTCGGCTATCAGCATGTCCGGCATCTGCCTTATTGCCGCGTTGGCCAGCGGCTTCTTATCATGCGTAACAACAACAACGTGCGATCTGTCGCACGACGACGCTTATACAATGGAGGTATTCGATTTGCCAGCGCCTGGCGCCCGCGATTCACGCGCTACAGAAAAGCGACTACCTGGGCCGCTGTCGTGGCTCGGGCGGCACGAACTCGCGACTCTAGTGCTCCTAATTCTCGTGCCGGCTGGCGTTTGGGCGTTTGTGGTGTTGGCCGACGCCGTCACCGAGGGCGAAACAGAGTCGTTCGATGAACGCGTGCTGTTGGCGCTGCGCAATCGGGCGGTCGTCTCCGATCCGCTGGGGCCGGCGTGGGTGGAGGATATGGGGCGCGACGTCACGGCCTTGGGCGGCACCGCTTTTCTCACGTTATTGACGCTGGCCGTGTCGGGCTACCTACTGCTGGACAGCAAGCGGCACGCGGCGCTGCTCGTGCTCATTGCAGTGGGAGGCGGAGTGCTGCTGAGCGCGACGCTGAAGTTGGGCTTTGCCCGCCCACGGCCGGATTTGTTCCCGCACGGGCAGTATGTCTCGACCGCGAGCTTTCCGAGCGGGCATTCGATGGTATCGGCCGTGACGTATTTGACGCTGGGGGCGCTGCTGGCGCGGGTGCAGTCGCGGCCGGCGCTGAAGGCGTACGTGCTGATTCTGGCGGCGCTGTTGACATTTGCGGTTGGCGCAAGCCGGGTGTACCTCGGCGTACACTGGCCGACTGACGTGCTGGCGGGCTGGACGGCGGGGGCGACCTGGGCACTGCTATGCTGGTTGGTGGCGCGCTGGCTGCAGCGTCGCGGGCAGGTGGAGGGGTATGCGACGGAGACGGGGCAAGCGGGGAATGGGCGGCGCTCATAGGGGTATGGGTTGGTAGTGGGCGGCCTGGATGGCGCGGGTGATACTGTCGTCGTCAAGTCGCTGCGGAGCCGTTAACGAGGGCATGCCCGCGCCGCTACGCGGCTTGGGCATGGCACCCGACTTGGGCATGGCACCCGGCGACCGCACTGCTTGAAGGTGTACCTTCAAACAGTGGCACACATGGGCGTCATAGTTCGAATTGGCTGCGTTCCTCGTCTTCCAGGACATCCGCCAGCCGCATGTGGACGTAGTCTACGTCCACGGTCACTTGCTTGTTGACCGCATCAGAGGCGTTGAAGGAGATTTCGCCGAACACTTTCTCGATAATCGTGTATAGACGGCGGGCGCCGATGTTCTCCAGCACTTCATTGGCGCGATACGCCATACGGGCCATTTCCTGAATAGCCTCATCCGTAACGTTCAGAGTCACGCCTTCCGTGCTTAGCAGCGCGATTTGCTGCTTGATGAGCGCATTCTCGGGCTCGGTGAGAATGCGGTAGTAGTCTTCCGCCGTCAGGTCCTGCAACGTGACGCGGTTGGCGAACCGGCCTTGCAGCTCGGGCATCAAATCGCTCGGCCGGGCCTGCGTGAACGCCCCGGCCGCGATGAAGAGAATGTGGTGCGTGCGCACCAATCCGTAGCGCGTGCTGACGGTCGTGCCTTCCACCAGCGGCAACAAATCGCGTTGCACACCGCTGCGCGACACCTCCGGCCCGCCGCCCTCGCCCAGCGGGCTGCCGCAGACCTTGTCGATCTCGTCCAGGAAGACCACGCCGCTTTCCTCGGCCCGCTGGATAGCCGCGGCTTGCAGGGCGTCCTGATCGATCAGGCGATCGATCTCCTGCTGCGTCATGATCTCGAGCGCTTGGCTGATGGGGGCCCGCCGGCGGCGCGTGCGCGGCGGCATGATCCGCTCCATCAGCTTTTCGAACTCGGGCCCCATCTGGTCCAGTCCGGTGGTCGACATGATGTGCAAGGGCACGGCGCGCTCTTCCAGCTCGATCTCGACCGTCCGGTCCTCCAGACCGCCGGAGTGAATCTGGGCGCGAATCTTCTCGCGCGTCCGTTGCCGACGTTCGGCCTGTTCCGGGTCGGCGGACTCGCTGCGGCCCAGGGGTAGGAGCTGATCGAGAACGCGGTCCTCGGCCAGGCGTGTGGCGCGCTCGCGAATGCCTTCGGCGGCCCGCTCGCGCTCCAGCAAGAGCGACCGCTCGACCAAATCGCGAACAATACTGTCGACGTCCCGCCCGACGTACCCGACCTCCGTGAACTTGGTGGCCTCGACCTTGATGAAAGGCGCCTTTATCAACTGCGCCAGGCGCCGCGCGATCTCAGTCTTGCCTACGCCGGTCGGCCCGATCATCAGGATGTTCTTGGGGAAAACATCTTCGCGCAGCCCCGGCCCCAACTGTAGCCGCCGCCAGCGGTTGCGGATCGCCACCGCAACGGCCCGCTTGGCTTCATCCTGGCCGACAATGTGGCGGTCAAGCGCTTCCACAATTTGTCGCGGCGTCATCTCGCTCATGGCAAAGCACCCCAAAACAGCGTTCCGGGTCGAACCGGGGCAGTATACGCGATAATATCTTGGACGAAACGCCTCTGCTATGGGGCAAACGTCTGCGTGCCGATAAATTAATAGGTCTGCCTTCGGCGGCGGCGTATTCCGACCGCCGATATGACCTGAATTCAAAACCTGGCGCAAATAGCGCCTTTTGGCAAGCACTAAAATTGGACGGACGGGTTAACGGACTAAGTGTGGCAGCCATGAACCTCGAAGAACTCCGAGCTCAGTTCCCGATCACGCGGCACTACAACTTTCAGAACCATGCCGCCATCGCGCCGCTCTCGGGCCCGGCGGCTGAGGCTATGGCCGGCTACGCCCACGAGATGGCCGCGGCCGCCTACCTCGAGGGGACCTACTACCGGGCGGCCGAGCGCGTCCGGCGCGCGGCGGCCCGCCTGCTGAACGCTGATCCCGAGGAGGTCACGTTCATCAAGAACACCTCTGAGGGCATCAACTATGTCGCCAACGGCATCCAGTGGGTGACCGGCGACAATGTCGTCTCGACCAGCATGGAGTTCGCCGCAAACGTTTACCCCTGGCTGAACCTCGAATCGCGCGGCGTCACGCTGAAACGCGTCGCCGAGGAAGACGGGCGCATTCCCTTCGATCGTCTCGCGGCGGCCATTGACCGGCGCACGCGCGTCGTGGCGATTTCAGCCGTCCAGTGGTCGAACGGGTTCCGGATCGACCTGACGCGCCTGGGCGAGCTGTGCAAAGAGCGTGGCGTGCTCTTCTTCGTGGATGCGATCCAGGCCCTAGGTGTCCACCCGTTCGACGTGCGGGCCATGAACATCGATTTTCTGGCGGCCGACGGGCATAAGTGGCTGTGCGGCCCGGAGGGAGCGGGGCTGTTTTACTGCCGGCGTGAGCTGATCGGGCATTTGCATCCGGTCGAGATCGGCTACCTGGCGATGAAGCAGGGCTTCGATACGAATGAGATAAAGATCGACCTGCGGGATGACGCGCAGCGCTTCGACAGCGGGGTTTACAACCTGGCCGGCGTGTGCGCGCTCGGGGCTTCGATTAATCTGCTGCTCGAATTTGGTATCGATCAGGTCCAAAAGCGCGTCAAGGACCTTACAGACCGGCTTGTAGAAGGCCTGCACCGCAAGAATTGGCAGGTTCACAGCCCGCGGACACCTAGCGAGTGGAGCGGAATCGTGACGTTCTCGTCCGACGCACACGACCTGCAAGCTTTGCGCAAGCACCTGCGCAACGAGTTCAGAATCGTGGTCGCCTCTCGGCTGGGCCGGCTCCGGGCCAGCCCGCATTTTTATAACTCGACAGAGGAGATCGACCAGCTAATTGATGCGCTGCCGACGCAGCCGTGAGAGCGTGTAATGTCGTCGTTGGACCGAATAAATCTGTCCTCTTCGCCCGGGACGGGAATACGCCCCGCCGGCACGCTGTTTTTAAATTCAGCGGTTTACAAAGCTTTAAATGGTCCGTCCGGAAGAGTATAATAAAGCGTAAGGGCAGCCGGACCGGATTACAGGAAAGGCTTGTCGGCGATGAAGAAGACGGCCACCTCAATTCGATGCGTGCCGCGTTGCGGCTTCGATAACACCGAGGTTCGATCAGTCGATTTGCCGATCGACTACGAGGCTGAGGAGCAGGAATTGCACGAGGCGCTGCGCTACTGGTTCCTGTCGCGCGGCATCTCGGACGCGATTTACGCTTTTGACGTAGACGATAACGGTTTCTTCGCGATTATTAACGACGAGGTATACGACAAGCGCTGGGGAACGCCGATCTTCTAAGGTAGACGGCGAAAAAAACGCGGCGTCCAGCGGACGACCGCTTAACGAGCACGAATACTGCGGCCCGCCCGAGGCAATTTGCTTCCAGCGGCGCCGCAGTTTGGGTTTAGGGCAGAGCCGAAGCTTAGGTCAGCGGTTCAGGCTAAGCGATCAGGGAGGCGAACTCCCCGATTTCTGAATCACAGCCCGACAAATCCCAATATCCAATCCAGCAACTCAAGCTCATTCTGTAGGCCGAGCGAAAATACGCTGTGGTCGAGCACGGCCGTCCCGAATTGCTGCGGAACAAGGATGCTGTCGTTTGTGCACCTCGTGTCCATCAGGTCCGCGCAGTCGGCGGTGTGCACCAGGCCGAGCAAGTGGCCTAACTCGTGGGCCACGGTGTTGCCTACGGCCTGCGCCATCTGTTCGAACGTGGGATGCCGGCGAAAGGCCACATCGTAAGTCCTGGTGAAGATGATCGCATCGTCGGCGTGATCCCGGTTGTAGGGATCCACCTGCTCGGAAATTGCGAAGGCGCCCTGACTGAAGCCGCCGAAGTACACGGTCGAGTGCGGGCCGGACGGGATCGGGTGATCATCCGAATTGAGCAGCACCAGGTCGTAGCCCTCGTAGCGTTCGGCCACGATCTCCTCGATGCGGTCCTTCATCTGCTCGGTTTGTCCCTCATAGGGTCCGAGATCCGCGGCGTCGAATGGGGGCAGATCAAAGGTGCCGACGTTTGGGATGGTAATGTTCTGCCCGCCGTCCCAATCGAGAAAAACAACTTGCCCGGCGGGCGGGGGGACGCCGGCGTTAGGCGTTATTTGCACGGTCACCGTGTAACTGCCGGTGGCGTTGTTCTGATAGTACTGCTGTATACCAAGGTAATAAAGACCCGGGTCGCCGCGCAGCACGAAGTCTATCAGCGGATTGAAGTCGTTATTCGCGCGGTCATCGCTGTAGTACTGGAGGAACTCCTCGCTGCTGAAGATGGCGGCCACCAGATCGAGCCGGCGAGGGTGCGCCGCCTGCACGTCGACGAATATGCGATCGCCTGGGTTGATTGGGCCGATATTGTAGATGTCCAGATCGGTCGCCGACTCAATGCTGCCCCTAAACTCGAAAAACCCCGAGCCGTCCAGCGGCACCGTGGACGCCGAGTCGAAGCTGCCGTTGCCGGCGTTATCGAGATTCGGAATTCCGTCGTCGCCGCCGTCCGATGGAACCGGCGGCGGGCACCCGCATAACGTCAGCAGCGAGAGCAGCGGAAGCGCCAGCCTCAACCCGCCCGTGCGTGTACAACGTTCGCTCCGGATTAATCGCCCCCAATATCGTCGGGATTGAGACATAGTCCACATCGGCGGCTGATCTCGCTTCGGGTGAATTCGCGCATCCGCGCCCGCTGTGCTATCTTAGCCGCGCTGAGCAATTTTGCCGATGGGTGCGCCGCGCGCGGATTGAGGCCGACCGTCTGTTCCAGCAACAGCGGAGCGTTTTGCATGCCGGTCGGAAACACCGCTTCCTCCAAAGGCGCCCGCCCAAACGCCTGATCGTGCGCCAAATCCCAGGCCGAACCGGTCGAATCCATGAGTTCGTCTGGATCGTGCGTGTGATAGAGTCCCAGCAGGTGCCCCAGCTCATGGCTCGCGACGTTGCCGATCATGAGCGCCATTTCCTCCGCGTCCAGTCCCATGAACGAGTAGGGCGAGAAGCTTTCTACGTAGACGATGGCGGTCTGGTCCTTGGCGCGGTTGTACATGTCCACGTTATCCGCCAGTCCCAGCAAGGCCTCGTCCGACCCGCCAAAATAGACGGTCGTGTACTCAGGCTCCTCCGGCGGCGGGCCGTCCAGGGAACTGAAAATCAGCACGTTATAGCGCGCGTAGTCCAGGCGTATCGTCTGCGCGATCTCGTGTGCCATCTCCGCGCTCGCACCCGCGTAGTGGGCCGCGACGCGACCCGCGTCGAACGGGGGCAGGACGAGTGGGTCGCGGCCGTGCACGCGAACTGCGCTGCCGCCCTCGAAGCTCAGGTACACAAGCTGCGGCGCCGCGGCCGGCACCGGCTGGCCGCCCTGCCAGCGCACCTCCAGATCAAAGATCCCGCCGGCCGAGCTGGACGACGGCGTGACGCCCAGATAGATGTGCGGCGTGGGGTGGCGCGCCACGTGCGACAAGCGCGCTTGTCCTGAGACGACGGTGCGCATCAGCAGGTTGAATTGATCGTCCAGCAGCACCAGGGTAAACGGCCCGCCGGCGAGCCTCCGGCCGTTGGGCAACACCTCCCACTGTTCTCCGGCTGCGCCGGGGCCGAGGTCGAACATCTGATACGTGCCTTTGCCGCTCACGGAACCCTGGACTATGATCGATTGTCGGATCGGAATATCTGTATTATCGTCGGCGTCAGGCGGCGCGCCGGGCGCGGCTTGCTGCGGGTCACCGGTCACCAGCGGCGCCAGCAGATCGGGCAGGCCGTGATCCGGCCCTGCCAGTTCCGTGACGCACCCAGACAGACCGCAAGTCAGCAGTACGACCGCGCGAATGCTTCCAGTCATCAGGTGTTCCTATGCCGGCCCCCAGCAGTTTTCAAACTGCCGCTGGGGTTACATCGGGCCGCGGCCTACTGCTCTCAAGGAGCGTTAGAACGCTGAAGTAATGTTGAGCGCGTGGTGCGCGCTGCTCGGCGCGCAGCTTATCGCCCCGCAATAACCCGCATTCTGAGCGAATCGTCCGGTAAAGCCTCGTACGGGCCCGTTCCCGAATTCATTGTTGCGGCCGGGTGCAACGCCCCTCACCCAGTGCGCTGGGCAGTCGATAAATGACTGTAAGCGGACGTTGCACACGGCGCGCGCCGCGCCGCAACGGAGCACCCCAATGGACGCCGAACGCATTATAAAGCTTTCAGTTACCGTGATTCGCGAGTTGCTCGAGAGTCAGAACATTCAGACTACACACAAGCAACCGCCCGGAGCACGCCGCCACCCGCGCTGGCCTTTCCCCGGCGCAGTCGAAGTATGGCTGCCGGACTCCTGCTATGGCGAGCGGCACATGATCGCCACCATGCACAACCTCAGCCTGAACGGCCTGGCGATGCGCTCGCGCCTGCCTATCCCTACTGGCACCCCCATCTCACTGGCCATTCACGAGCCGGCCCTGAGCTGCTACGGGCAAGCGGTCGTGCGCCACTGCACGCGTGGGGCCGTGGGCTACCTGATAGGCGTCGAGTTCATCTTCAGCGAAAACGAACAGGAAGATGACAACGGGGAAGAAGATACATATGATGCTGCAGATGAGACCAATGATGCTGCAGATGACACCAAGCCGCCGGACTACGGACACAATTGACAACTACGCCATCGCGGCGTAAGGCCCGCAGCGCGGCACAGACCGCATAACTGAAAACTGACAAGTACCTGAACTGACAACTGCGCCATCGCGGCGTAAGGCGCGTCACTTCACTATTGATGTGACGACCAAGAACTAACAACTAAGAACTAAAAGTGAAACAGCCCCTGGCCGCCCGCCGGCCGCGCCACGCGCGCCAGCCGCGGGTACGCCGCCAGCAAATCCGGCGGGACATCGAGCTGTCGCCCCTCCAGCGACGCCCGCAACTCCAACGCATTGGCCGGCGCCTGCCCGCGGTAGTGGTTGTTCATGATCGCGTAGACGTTGACGGCCCGCTCAGCCATGCGATCCAACCGCTGCACCCATTCGGCCAGCTCTTCTTCCGTGTACAGATAATTGTACCGTTCCCAGCGCGGCACGTCCTTGGCGAACCAGGCCTTGAAGTTCCGCCCGTGCAGCCGCACGTAGGCGTCCCGCCCCAGCACGTGTTCGCTGGGCCCCAGGCACTCGCCGAACTGCGGCTGGTCAATATTGCACAATCCGCCCAGCCGCGTCACCTGTTCCAGGGCGGCCGGCTGGGACCAGGAACGATGCCGCACCTCGATGAAACGGTCGAATTCGGAGAAACTGTCCGCGAGGCGCGCCAGCCAATCCAACGCCGCCTGGGAGTATTTGAACGACCACGGAAACTGCACCAGAATCGGCCCCAGCTTGCCCGCCTCGCCAATCGGCCGCAGCGCCTCTTTGAAAGCCCGCACGTCGTTCGCCGCCGGGTACTCCTCCCGCTGGTGCGTGAACACCTGCGGCAGCTTGAACGTGAAGCGAAACTCGTCCGGGGTCTGCGGCGGCCAAGCGGCCGTCATGCGCGCCGGCGGAATGCGGTAGAAGGTCGAGTTCACCTCGATGCAGTTGAAATAGCGCGCTAGATACTCCAGCGGCTTGAACCCGCGCGGCTTGCTTTGCGGGTAGACGATCCCGTGCCAGTCGTCATAGCTCCACCCCGCTGGTCCAATCCAGAGTTTTGCCCGGTCGACGGCCATGACTCAGGATTATCGGCGTGGCGGGCAACCGTTTCCACCGGTGATAAAGTGATGGTGATAAAGTGATAGAGTGATAAAGGGGTTCCGCGGAGCGTCCTTTATCACCCTATCACTTTATCACCTTATCACGTCGTTGCGGGCGCTTACTCGCCGCCGCCGGTTAGCAGGGCTACGAACGGATCGATGTCGAATACGTTGATGGCCCCGTCCTGGTTGCAGTCCGCCGCCCAGTAATGCCATGTCGCATGCTGGCTGAGGAACTCCGCCTCTCCCATCGTCAGCGCCAAAACAAACGGATCGATGTCGAACACGTTCACCGAGCCGTCGCCATTGACGTCGGCGAGGAGCAGCCCGACCGTCACATCGGCCGTGTAGGGCAGGTAGTTGTGCTTCGTAACTGTCACCGCCAACGTGCCGGGAGTCGCGGGCGCGATGCCGAAGGTTGCCAATCCGCCGGTAGTGCTCTGCGTCTGGTAGACTTCCCCCTCCTTCCAGAGGCACACCAGGGCGTCGTCCAGCGGGACTCCGTCAGCGCTGACTGAGACGGCAAATTCGGAACTGCCGATGAGCGCCGTTGCAGGGTGCGTGACGTCGAGCGCGGCGGGTGTTTTCGTCGTCCACACTTCCAGGGCGGGATCGCCCAGCCACAAGTACATCTTCACATTCCAGGGCGCATAGGTGGGGTCATGGACGAGGATGTAGGTCGCCGCGGAGTTGCTGATCCAGCCCAGGCGGTGATTGCTTTCCTGGCAGAACGCTCGGTACAGTTGCTTGTCGTAGTTCTGGTTGGGGTAGGTGATCCCATCGTCGGTCGCTCCCAACGACGCCACCGCCCCACCCGGGTATTTGTTCAACCACGCCTCGCCGAGGCTCTCGGCCGCGTCCTGAATCCTGTGCGTCTGGCAGGCGACGTTGAAGACAATCGGCGTATAGCCGCCGTTGTTCAAAGCGTGAACATTCGCGGTCGTCCAATCTTCGGGGACGATGTTCCATTGCCACCACAGCGTACCCATGCCGTGCCCGCGGTAGTTCACGATGCCCTGCCCGGCATTGATCCGGCTGGTTACCAGGGCGTTGTTCACCCCGGACGTGTCGCCATATGCGGTGCTCACGGTAAAAGGAGTTCCCGGAATCAGCGTGGTGCGAATGTATTCCTTGCAAGCGCGGTACTGGAATTCGCCGCCCGCCATGTGCGCGACCAGCAGCGTCTGCGTCAGCCACGAGCCCTCAGCCGGATTCGTCATATACTCGAGCGTCTTGGCTACCTGCCGCTCCAACTGCGTGTTGTTGGTGACTGACAGGCGTCCCAGAGCGATATCCGCGTACAAATCGGGCGCGCCGGTTATGCACGCGTACCAATAGTCGCTCGCATAGCTCCACGTAGCGAGCGGGATGTATCCCGGGTCACCGACGAGCAGGACGTACTCGAGGCCACCCTGGTTGTAGCGTTCCACGATCGCATTCTTGATGACTTGGGGATTGGTGGTAGTGATCTCCAGGATTTCCGTGTCCATGCCCGCCCGCTTGTGCCAATCCGCCAAGGGCTGGATGGCCGCGGCGAAGTTGGGGTGCGTGATAATGAGATACTGCGAAGCCGAGCCGCCTGCGGCACGCCTGTTCAGAGAATCGAGCGACGCGTAATTGAGCACCTGAGACTGGTACAGCGCGTCGAACTGTGGAGAAATTGCGCGCCGGGCGTCCTGCAGCATGCCTGCAGAGTTGGGATGCTCGATCTCGACCAGGGCGTCGTTGATGATTACCAGCGACTGCGTTGCCTGGTCATACCGCACGGCCGCGAGGTCCACTCTGACCACGTTGAGATCCCGCCAGACGCCCGGCGGGCTGAGGGAGACGACCTGGCCCGGATACAACGTCAGGTCTTGATCGAGAGCGGCGTCCGGAAGCGGTTCCGCGTGCGCGGCCGGGTGGTCGAAGGCCGGCGGCGTGCAGGGACACACGTAGTATCCGGTGAGAATCGTCTCGCTGGCCGAGCGGACCGTCGCGCTGGGGTCTGCACCAAACGGGACGGCAACCAACGCATGAATGATGGGAAGCTGCGGCGCCCCCAATTCGGCGGTGAACGACTCATCCGGGATAGTCAGCTTTTGACAGGTCAAACCGTCCGCAGTGGAGGATTCAACCCAGAACCCGGGAATCACCACATGCATGAGCGTCCGGTCGGCTGTGGACTCCAGTATGGTTATCACCGGTGAAGCCCCCTCATGAAACCCGTCCACAAGGCTGACCCATTGCAGGGCGTCGTCGGGACTGCGTGCGAGCTGTTCCGCGTTCGGTCCGGGTGATAATACCGGGACTTGTAGCGCAGCGTCAGCAACCATGATCAGCGATAGAGCCGCGAAAATGCCAGTTGTTAAGCGCCTCATCTTCACACTCCTAGGACTGAAAGGCCTGATAATAAGATACAACGTGGGCCATAAGCGGGCCAATTTCGGGCAGGAATTCCCATTCGGGCCTCATTGCGCCGCTTATGAATAGCAAGATGTAACGCAATGCACTGCAAGACGTTCGCAGTTTACGGCTTGCGGTTCCAATCGGTGCGTTTCTGGATGCCGAAATACACAAGCGAGACGGGGCCGAGTAATCCCGATAAGAAAATAGGGCCGCGCCCGTCTTGGACGAGAAGCCTGCGCAAACGACATGACGGCTACACCAGACACCAACAAGACCGAGAGCGGATCGAAAGTCCGCGTCCTCATCGTTGACGACAGCCCCACGGTGCGCGCCGTCCTCCGCAGCCTGCTCGCACGCGAGCCGCGCCTCGAGCTGGTCGGCTCGGCCACTAACGGCCTGGACGCACTTGCCAAGATCGAAGCCCTGCGCCCCGACGTGTGCACGCTCGACATCGAGATGCCGCACCTGGACGGGCTGGACGTGCTGGCGCGTGCTGCGGGCCGCTTCCCGGTCGCGTTCATAATGATCTCCACGCTCACGCAGACCGGGGCGCGGATAACGTTTCAGGCCCTGCGCCGCGGCGCCTTCGACTACATCCCCAAGCCGGAAAGCGTGCTGACGGCACGCGACGAATTCGCTGCGAGCCTGATCGAAAAAGTCCTCGCGGCCGGCAAAGCCAAGGGCCGCGTGCGCCCGAATCTCGAAGGCGGAGTCAAGATCGCCGCAGCGGCTCACGACTCGCTGGGCTGGGTCGTTGGCATCGGCATCAGTTGCGGCGGTCCACAAACACTGTCGGCGCTATTGCCGGCGTTCCCGGCCGATTTTGCACCCATCCTCGTGACCCAGCACATGCCGGTTGAATTCACGCCCATGTTTGCGCGCCATCTCGACCAAATCTGCGCCATGCGCGTCAAAGAGGCCGAGGCCGGCGACCAGCTCGTTCCGGGACGGATTCTCGTGGCACCCGGTCACTCACACCTGCGTCTCAGACGGCTCGCAGACCGCTTCTATGTAGTGCTCGACAGCGGGCCAAAAGTCTCCGGACACCGCCCTTCGGTCGACGTAATGTTCGCTTCCATGGCGGCGGTCTGCGCCCCGCGGTGCGTCGGCGTGGTCATGACGGGCATGGGGCGTGACGGCAGTTCCGGGATAGTGAAACTGCGCCAGGCCGGCTGTCCGACGATCGCCCAGGACGAAGCCACCAGCCTGGTTTTCGGAATGCCGGCCGCGGCCGCGGCCACGGGCTGCGTCGACCGTATCGCACCGCTATCGAAGATTCCGCAGGCGATCGTCGCGATGATGACGCCCGCGGTCAGGTCATGTGAGCGGGCCGGTGCCGGTGCCTCCGGCAGCGCGTCGCGCTGGCAGCGCCTGACATGAGCGTATCAGCCATCTTATGAGACGAAAGCCGCGCCGGCTGACTCCTTCGAAGCCTTGATTGAGCCCCAATCTCAACCTGCCGATGTACATGGCAAGCACGCGGGTCGTTGGGGACCCGGCCGCCGCCATTCGCGCCGCGCGCTGCTTATGTGTGGCCCTGGAGGTCGCCGCCGTGGACGTTTCCTACGTCAATCCGTTCGTGGAGAGTGTCGGTTCGGTTTTCAGCACCATGCTGGGCGTAAACCCGCGGCGCCTAGCGGTGCGAATCAGCTCCGGAACAAATGGGGGGGGCGCCCGCCTGACCTCGCTGATCGGTATCAGCGGGCGAATGCACGGCTGCGTGGCATTATGCTTCCCGCCGGAGACGGCCTTGAAGCTGGCCAGCAAGATGCTGGGAACGGAACTAACCGAGATCAACGACGAAGTGCTCGACGCCATTTCGGAGTTGGTGAACATTGTGGCCGGCTCGGCCAAGGCGAAGTTCAACGCCGATCCGCCGCTGCAACTGGGTCTGCCGACGGTGGTCGAGGGCGTTACATACCGGGTGAAGTACCCTAGCAAGTCAATTTGGCTGGAGGTCCCGTTCAGCTCGGACGCGGGCGACTTCAGCATGGAAGTCACCTATAACCCGAATTGAGGCCGCCCGATGAAAGCATTGATCGTCGACGACTCGCTGACGATCCGGCGGATCGTGAGAAAGGCCTTGGCCATCGTAGGCATTAACGATGCGGTGGACGCGGAGGATGGCTGCGCGGCCCTGGAAGCGATCAACAAGACCCAGGACTTCGACCTGATCCTGCTCGATTGGAACATGCCCAAAATGAGCGGGATTGATGCGCTGCGAACCTTGCGTCAGTCCGGCAACAAGACGCCGGTCATCATGGTCACGACCGAGGCGGAAAAATCGCGCGTTATCGACGCCATTAAGACCGGCGCCAATGATTACCTCATCAAACCCTTTTCGCCCGACCAGCTCGCCGCGAAAGTAAAGAACGTGGTCGCGGCCCCCCAATGACGACGCCTTGACCGCTCAAGGCGCGGGCTGGGTCGTCCCGAAATCCACGCGCGGCGCCTGCCGCACCTCCGCGCCGGCGACCTCGAACTGCTCAGCCTTTGTAACACCGGCCCAGGCGGCGTAAATCTTGCCCGGGAACCCGCGTACGAACGTATTTAGCTCACGCACCGCCTCGGTGTAGCGCTGCCGCTCGACTGCGATGCGGTTCTCCGTGCCCTCCAGTTGCGTCATTAAATCCTGAAAGCTGGCCTGGGCGCGCAGCTCGGGATAACGCTCCTGCAACAAGAGCAGGCGCGAAAGGGCGCGCTCCATCCCGTTGGCCGCTTCGACTTGCTCGTCGCGCTTGCCCGTGTTCTGGGCCTGGAAGTACTTCTCGCGTGCGTGCGCGATTTCCGTAAATATTTCGCGCTCGTGGCCGGCGTACCCCTTGACCGTTTCGACCAGGTTCGGAACCAGGTCATAGCGGCGCTGCAGCACTACTTCCACCTGGGCCCAGCGTTGATCCACCTGTTCAGATAGTGATATGGCACGGTTGTAGCCGCTTACGGCGCAACCGCCGATGATCAGGGCGAACAACGCCACCACGGCGATGGTGGCAATCAGAACCGGCGCAACTGCCGCTCGTGTTCTCATGTCCGTAAACCTCGGCATCTGATCTAGTCTATGCTCCACATTCTTTTCTGCGCTCACCAACTTCCCGACGCTCCGCCGCCGCCGAACGAACCGCCGCCCCCGCCGCCAAAGCCGCCGTACCCGCCGCCGAAGCCGCCACCGCCCCAACTGCCGCCGCCCAGCGAGCCGCCCCAGCCGCGACGCCCGCTACCCATCATCGTGCCCAGTATCACCCCCGGCAGGAAATCGCCGTCGCTGTATCCTCCCCAGCGGCGATAGCCGCGCCGCCGCCGCCCTAGCACGCCCATCAACAGCATGAAGAAAAATACGAACGCCAAACAGGCACCACTGCTGACGCCCTGCGGCCGCCGTGAGATCATCTTGCGCATCGGCATTCCGGTCACGGTCACGCCCGCGTCCGAGGCCACCTTGTTGGCCAGGATCAGCGTGCCCTCCCAAATACCCTGCGAATATTGGTTCTGGCGGAAAGCGGGGACGAAGACCTCCCGGCCTACACGCCCACAGAACAGGTCAGTCAACACCGGTTCCAGCCCATAGCCGGCGTCGATGTCCCACTTGCGATCGTCCACAGCCACCACGATCAGTGCACCGTTGTCCTTGTCGGCTTGCCCGAGCTTCCATTGCTCGGCTGTGCGAATGGAGAAGTTGCGGATCGGCACGCCGCCGGTCGTCTTTACGGTCAACACCAGCATTTGCGCGCCGGTCTTTTGTTCCAATTCCAGCAGGTAGCGGTTCAGGCGTGCTTCCGTCGCGTCGTCCACAACATTCGCCAGGTCCACCACGTGGGCCGGCGGCTTGGGCGGGATTTCCTGTGCGCGGCCGAGCTGGACGGTGAAGACGGCGGCCGCGAGCACAACGAGAGCCCGGCCCGCCCTGCTCTTGTTTAGGAATCGTCCTTTCTGCTCCACGTCAGTTCCTGATGCTAAAACATTCGCGGCCCTGCGGCGATTATTAATCCGCTGCTGGTTTGGAACGGGCCGGCGGCCAGGGCTGCTCATTGCGCCTGTTCCCGCGGGGCGGACTGGGCCGGCGCGGTGTGCGACCCGAAGGCGTCCAGGAATGCCGCGAAAGCCTCAACCTCCGCATAGCATTGCTGAAAGCCGCTGAATTCGAGGCGCTCTTCGCCGCCCAGAGCGGTGCTCAAGGTGGCCAAAGGCACGCCTGCAGCCTGGGAGGTCGCGGCGAGAATGTCGCAGGCGCGCGCGGGGACGTCCTTGCCCATCAGGTGCAGCAGACCCCGCGCGACGCGCGCCGTGCGCACAGCGGCCGCCACGCACACCTCGTGTAGCAACTTATGCCGGCCATGAGCGGCCAGCAGCCCGTGCCGCAGTTGGATCAGCTCGCTCTTAACTTCTCGCTCGCACTGTACGCGTAAGTCATGCGCTGGCAGCTTCAAGTCGGCGAAGTAATCGCGCCCGTAGACCAGGTGGTGCACCTGTTGGATCTCGAGGAACTCGAGGGGAAAGGCATCACAGGAGCGCGCGATGTACTCCGGCGTCATGCTGAGCGGCGCGCTGATATTGTGTCGGCCGTAACGTCCGCCACGCTGGGCGATGCGATCGAGCGTCTCCAGGTCGGCTCGGGCCAACACGAGCACGCTCAGGGCCGGCTGGCGCGCGAAACACGGATCGCCCACGAGCCACCCGCCATAGGCGCACAGGCCCAGCATGTTCTCGCCGGCCAATGCGACGAGTTCGCGCGCGAAATCAGCAAAATCCTCCCGGCGGTTGAGCGGGATGCCGGTTACGTCAATGGCCGCCTGTTTTGCTTCGCTCATGGCGCCTCGCGTCTGGTGAAGTTTTCCAGCGATTTACTATAGCCGCATGCGCTGCTTGAAGGTAAACAGCGGAAGCGATCAGGTAAGCGGCGGAAGCGATCAGGCATGATCGCTTCCGGCTTACCTGGTTCGACATAACGCGGATTCAGCGACTCGCGTCGCGCGCTTCAGCCCGCCAGATCAATCTCGACGCGCAGCGCTTCGTCGTTGCTGGAGCGCTCACGGAAGCGCAGGAATCCGACCGGTCGCAAGCCCTTGGGCGCGTCTTTCAGCCGCTCTTTTGCCGCGTATTCAAGCGTCATAGGGACGGCCGGCACGAACGTGATGTTCGAGTCTTCGCCCAGCTTCACGGTGACCGGCACGGGGGTTTCCAGCAGTTGGTCGATATCCACGGTGATCGCGGTCTTGCGTTTCTCCTCCACTACCGCGAAACCGGCGGTAATCACTACCTGGAGCGACTTATTCCCCTTCGTGCTGACTGTTGCCTCGAGTATGCGCGAGTCAAAAGCAGCCTGGTAGAGCGCCTCGCCGTCGCGGTCCTTGACCATGACACCGATATCCGTCGTGCGCGCGTAGTTCTCAGGCGTCATCTCCAAGCGCAGGCGAACGCGGTTGAAGCGCTCGTCCAGCGTCAAATCGTACGTCAGCTCGTCGTGGCGCCCTTCAAATTCAGCGTCCTTGTGCAGACGCCAACCCTCGATCTGCCCGTCGGCCGTGGTCGCCAGCGGCCGGGTGAACAGGTTGGTTACCGTGATCTGGCCCTTCGGCCTGCTCTTGTCGGCCTCGGTTATGCGTGGCGGATTCGCGTGCAGCCCGAAGAAGCGTACGCCCAGGTTATAGGGCCATTCGCGGTCCGGGCGATCGGCGTGCACGTCCACCTCCCACACGCCAGGCGTTAGTTCGTCCGTAAAGGACCATTCGGCCTCGCGCGTCCCGGCCTCCGTATCCAGTTGCCTGCCGCGCGCGCGGAACTCGCGGCCGCGCGGATCGTACACGCGGTCAAAGCTGGCCCTGCTGACTTTGCCCTCCGGCGCGCTCAGGCGTAAGTGCATGCCCGACGCGCCCGGCGGAACCTCCAGGAAATAGCGTTGCGGGTTCCAGCCTTTAACCGACTGATTTTCGAAAGTTTTGATGTAGTTCTCGTCCGCGCTGAAGCGGTAAGGCACAACGACCGTGTTGAGCAGCCGGAATGCCACCAGGCCGTCGCTAACGGCCTCGACCTCGGCGACGTTCAGGCCGGGCTGCTTCAATTCCTCGGCATCGTATTCCACGTACACGCGCGCCGCCTGTTCGCCGCGCAGGTAGAAAGTCTCCTGCGGGACGCGGCACCACTTGGCCTTTGAGCGCAGTTCGAATTTGCGCGAGAAGGCCGTGCGCTCTTCCGCGTCCACCAGCGGCGAAAAGACGGGCTTGATCGTGAAGACCTGTCGATCCTGCTCGGGCGGGAACCACGTGCCACGCCAGTACGCCGCACGCGACTTACCCTGGTATCCAAAGGGCGAAGACGTGGAAATGTCGTAGCCGATCAGCGGATCGTCCGGCGCCTGCCTTACCAGGCGCGCCAGGATTTCGGCCGCTTTGGGCAAATCGGGCAGACCGAAGCCCTGGTCGAGCGGCGTCGCGCCGGGCAGGGGCGTGGCCGAAAGCCACAAGGCCCGGCGAACGTCCGCGGCCCGTACGCGCGCCTGCGGATCGCGTTGCAGTTCATGACTGATCAAGGTTGCGCACAGCCCGGCCGCGTACGGACTGGCCATGCTGGTGCCCGCCCAGAAATCGCCGGTCTGGTTGTAGCGTGGAACCGTGGAGGTCGACCAACCCGGCGCGACCACGTCCGGCTTGTCCAACTCGCCGCCGCGCGAACTGAAGACCGTGATGGCCGGTCCGGACATGTTGTAGCCGGCAACGTCGCGTCCCGTATCGGCCGCCATCAGGGCACCGACAGCGATGCAGTCGCTGGCGGCGGCCGGTGTGCCGACGGTGGAAATACCCGGTCCGGAATTACCCGCGGACGTACAAAACAGAACATAAGGATTCGCGCGGAGCCACTTGTCCACGACTTTGTCGATGTCCGAAAAGCCCTCGATTTCCGATTCCACGCCGTAGGACATGTTGCAGACGACCGGCACGTTGTGCTCGCGCGCGTAGCGCGCCGCGTACTCGAAGGCTTTCTTCATGCTCTCGGTCGTGCTGACGCCACCCAGGCTGCCATTGCCGATCTTCAAGCTGATGATCTTGGCTCCGGGCGCCACGCCGTTAAATCCGGGCTGGTTGTTGATCTGATAGCCGGCCGCGATGCCCGCCACGTGCGTGCCGTGCGCCCCGTTGTCGAAGCAAATCACGACCCGCTCTTTGTCGAGGAAAATGTTGAGCGAGAAGGTGAACGGGACCATCTGCTTTTCGGGCTTGGCCCGATGGAACGTGAACGTGTCGTAGTTGAGCTTGTAGTCCTGCAGCGGCTTTTCGTCCGCGAAGCTGCGGTCAAGGTCGGTGTCGATGAATGCCACCGCGTGCTCGTTGCAGCAGGCGTTGCTGAGGGCCGTGACCAATACCGGGAATTTGTCATCTTTTGTGTCGTTGTCGTTCAAATCCGGCTGGCCGGAGTTTATGAACTTCGCCTCGTCGAACATTCCGAGCCACCATAGCCGCTCGACGCCGGCGGGCGCCGCCGGAACGCTGGGCGGCTCGTATTCGATGGGCTCGCCCTCTTCATTGAACTCAACCAGCTTGCCGGTTTGCTCGTCCAGGCGGATGCGGTGCAACGCGACGTCTCCGTCGCCGGTGAAATCCTGGATATCGATCACCTTCACCGCGTTGTCGGGCGTGCGTGTCAGCCCCGGAATTGACGGATCCACGCCGGTATCGAGAACAGCAATCACGACCCCGCGCCCGTCGCTCTCCGGATTGGCCGCCAGGAATTCATCCACGCGGCAGGTTGATAAAGAAAGCTGAGTCCAGCCGGAAAGCTCCTGAGCGCAAACGACCGCGGCTACGGTGCCGACGGCAAACAACAAAACGGACCAACGCATGCACGCCACCTCCAATCTTGGCACGAAAACTCCAGGCCGGAACTGTAACAGCCCGGCGGCCGTAGCGAAACCACCGCCCATCAGCGGCAGGCGCAGGTGAGCGCAGGCCAGTAGGACCCGGGTAAGCGGAGTTCGAAAGGGAGCGCGCGGCGAAGGCTCGGCTGAGCTTCTGTCGGCCGGCCTCCCCGCCTTACAGCCGCGTAATGCGCCTCGGCGATTCCAGTGTTGACCGTCTGTCGGCGAGGCGCTATATAGGCTATGGTCGAACCTGAGGGAGAAAGCTGTCACACGGTTTCTTTTCCCAAGCTGGAGCAACTACATCCGCGTCGCGGTGTTAATCGGCGCGATAGTGGGGCCGGTGTATGCCGGGCTGATCGTGCTGTACGGTTTCTCACCGCAGGCTACGGACGTGGGGTACGCGCCGCTACAGCCGATCGCATACAGCCATGCTCTGCATGCCGGCGACTTGGGAATCGATTGCCGCTACTGCCATGTCACGGTCGAAGATGGCGCGACGGCCGCCATTCCGCCCACGCAGACGTGTATTAACTGCCACAGCAGCGCGTATGGCATTCGGCGTGACAGCCCGAAGCTGCAGGCGTTGCTCGCGGCTTATTATGGCACTGGCGACCGGCCGGAGACCGCCGGGCTGCCGATACCCTGGGTGCGCGTCCACGATCTGCCGGATTACGTCTACTTTGACCACAGTGCACACGTGCGGCACGGCGTCGGTTGTGCCGAGTGCCACGGGCGCGTGGACCGGATGGAGACGGTGTACCAGGTCCAGCCGCTGAGCATGAGCTGGTGCCTGGAATGCCATCGCAATCCGGGACCGCGGCTGCGCCCGGCGTCAGAGATCACGAATATGACTTGGGCTGGACCGGTGGGCGGCCGGGGCGAGTTACCGGATTCGGCTGCGCGACTGCTGAAGGAATACAACATCCGCGGCGTCGCAGAACTGCAGAGCTGCTCACTGTGTCACCGTTAGCATGATGGCCAGCAAGGATCACAACTACTGGCGCAGTCTCGATGAGCTGGCGAACACGCCGGCCTTTCGGCGCTGGGTCGAGGACGAGTTTCCTGACCTGTGGGAGCGCATAGCGACCGGCGGCAATCCCCAAACGCGGCGGCAGTTTCTGAAGCTGGCCGGCGCGACGCTGGCGCTGGGCGGGCTGACCGCCTGCCGGTGGCCGAAGGAGGCGATCGTGCCGGCCACGCGCCAACCGGGGAACCGTGTTCCAGGCGTGCCGGTGCAATACGCCACGACTTACGAGCTGAGCGGCGCGGCGACGGGTGTGCTGGTTACGAGCTACGACGGCCGGCCGATCAAGATCGAGGGGAACGACAAGCATCCGTTCAGTCTGGGTAAGACTAACCACTGGATGCAGGCGGCCGTGCTGGACTTGTACGATCCGGACCGCAGCCAGCACATTCTGCAAAGAACTTCGGGCACGGACAGGTATTTGTCGCGGTCACTGGACGACTTCAGGACATTCGCGGCAGCCCATTTCGAGCGACTGCGAGCCGTGGGCGGGGCCGGATTGTGCGTTTTGAGTGAACCGTCGTCTTCGCCCAGCCGCTTGGACATGAAGTCGCGCTTCCTGGCGGCGTTTCCGCAGGCACAGTGGATCGAATACGAGCCCATATCGCGCGATAATGAGCACAATGGGGCACGTCTGGCGTTCGGCCGGCCGTATAGGTCGCATTTGCACTTGGAGCGGGCGGACGTGCTGGTCGCACTCGACAGCGATTTCCTGATGCTGCATCCCGCCGCGCTCAAGTATGCGCGGGACTTCGCGGCGCGGCGCCGCCCGGATGTGGCGAATGGATACGACTGCAACCGGCTATATGTGCTGGAGAGCAATTTCAGCGTAACCGGCAGCATGGCCGACCGGCGTTATGCTGTGCGTTCTTCGGATATTCGCACGGCATTGGAGCAAATTGCCCAGGCGGTCGCCGCGCGCCTCGATGTTGCGACAAAGCTCCCGGCCCCCGTCGGCGACCTGCCGTTGTCCGAGGCCGCCGCGGAGGCGATCGCGGCGGACTTGGTGGCGCACCGTGGCCGCTGCGCCATCATCGTTGGCCCGCAACAGCCGGCCGAGGTGCACGTTGAGGCGCATTTGCTGAATGATTGGCTCGGGACGCATGGCGAGACGATTACGTTTACGGCTGAGCCGGCGGCCGAGCGGACGGACTATGCGGCGGGCATGGCGGCGTTGGCAGAGCAGATCAGGGCGGGTGGCGTCGACACGCTAGTAATCCTCGGCGGCAATCCGGTTTATGACGCGCCGGCGGAGCTGGGCTTCGGGCGTGCGTCCGGCCAGTCGCCGGATGCCGCGTGCGCCTTCGACAAGATTGGGACGACGGTTCGGCTGGGTCTCTATTTTGATGAGACTTCGCGCTGCTGCGATTGGCATTTGCCGCAGGCCCATTGGCTGGAAGCTTGGGGCGACGGACTGGCCTGGGACGGCACGCTAAGTGTGGCTCAGCCGCTCATTGAGCCGCTGTATGGCGGACTCAGCGCGATCGAGCTGCTGGCTATGCTTACAGGCGACAAGCTGAGCAGCGGCTACGAAATCGTCCGGCGCACCTTTGCGGAGCGATTCGGCGCACTAGAGAGCCAGGAAGAGCGCTGGAAACAGTCGCTGCACGACGGGGTAGTCGCAGATACGGCTTGGCCGACTGAAAAGCCGGACGTCCGTCCTGTTTCGTTGCCGCCGGCCAAGCCGACCAGTGGCTTTGAAGTCGTGTTCACTCCAGACTACAGCGTCTACGACGGCCGCTTTGCGAATAATGGCTGGCTCCAGGAATGGCCGGATCCCATCACGAAATTGACATGGGGTAACGCAGCGATTTTGTCACCCGAAGACGCGGCCCGCCTCGGCGTCGAACGTGATGGCGACCTGGTGGCTATAGACATGGGAGCTGGCGCCACGCTGAACGTACCCGCGTACGTACTACCCGGGCACGCCACTGGGTCGATCACCCTCCCGTTGGGCTACGGGCGGTTCGACACCGGCTTCAACGCATACCAGTTACGCCGCAGTGCAGGGCTGGACATAGCGGCGGCCGGGCAATGCCGCCGGGTAGAGGGTCGCGAGGAACTGGCCGGAACGCAGGATCATCACGCGATCCGCTCCAAAGTGGGCGACGCGGAGATACAGAAGCGTATCCCCGTATTGGTGCGTGAGGCCGAACTACATCACTACCGCGAGCACCCGGATTTCGCGGAACACGTCGTGCACGTGCCGGCGTCGGAATCGCTTTGGCGCGAGAAAGAATACACGGGCCATAAATGGGGCATGGCGATCGATTTGTCCGCGTGCACCGGCTGCGGGGCCTGCGTGCTGGCCTGCCAGGCCGAGAACAACATCCCCGTGGTCGGCCCGGACGAAGTGCGGCGCGGCCGCGAGATGCACTGGCTGCGAATCGACCGTTATTTCCGCAAAGATACTGAGGGCGCGGCCGGCGGGAACGCGCAGCCGGTCGCCGTCGTTCATCAACCGATGGCCTGCACGCATTGCGAGAACGCGCCCTGTGAGCAGGTCTGCCCGGTGGCCGCCACGGTACACGACGAGGACGGCCTGAACACGATGGTCTACAACCGCTGCGTCGGCACGCGGTACTGCTCCAACAACTGCCCGCTGAAAGTGCGGCGGTTCAATTGGTTCTACAACCATCATGGGCCGTATCACCCGCGCTCCATCAGAATGGGTACCAGCCCGCTGCCCGGCGCGCTGCTCAAACACGCCGAACTGACCGACATCGAGAAAATGGGCCAAAATCCGGCCGTGACCGTTCGCAGCCGCGGCGTGATGGAGAAGTGTACTTTCTGCGTGCAGCGGATCACCGCAGTCAAGATCAAGGCACGCAAGGAGGGTTGGACCAGCATTCCCGATGGCCTGATTACGCCGGCCTGTGCGGCCGCTTGCCCATCTGATGCGATCGTGTTTGGCGATCTGAATGACCCGCGCAGCCGGGTGCGCCAGTTGCACGAGCATCCGCGGGCTTACCCGATTTTGGCAGAATTGAACCTCAGACCCCGAACAGTGTACCTGGCGAAAATACGCAACGCCGGCAGCGGCACGGACGAGGAACATGGCCAGCACGGCGCCTGACATCAACAATACACTGGAGACGCCTGGCCGCCGGGCTGAGTTGGTCACCGGCGGGCTGGACTTTGCCGGTGTAACTGACACCGTCGCCGCAGTCTGGGAGCGCCCGCGGCCGCCACGAGCCTGGTACATCGCAATGGCGTTCGCGCTGACGCTGCTGGGTGTGCTCGGGGCGATGATCCTATACCTTATATTCAACGGCGTCGGCGTTTGGGGTCTGAACAACCCCACGGCCTGGGGCTTTGACATCACGAATTTCGTGTTCTGGGTGGGAATTGGTCACGCGGGCACGCTAATCTCGGCCATTCTGTTCCTGTTCCGGCAGAAATGGCGCACGGGAATCAATCGCTTTGCGGAGGCCATGACAATTTTCGCCGTCATGTGCGCCGGCATCTTCCCGGGCATACACCTGGGCCGCATCTGGCTGGCATACTGGCTGGCCCCCCTGCCGAACCAGATGGCGATGTGGCCGAACTTCCGCAGTCCGCTGTTGTGGGACGTATTCGCGGTCGGCACGTATTTTACGGTCTCAATATTGTTCTGGTATGTCGGGATGATTCCGGATCTGGCCACTTTCCGGGATCGCGCGACCAGCCGCGTGAAGCAGTTCATATACGGCCTGCTGGCGCTGGGCTGGACCGGCTCGTCGCGCCACTGGCACCGGTTTGAGGTGGCGTACCTGATCCTGGCCGCACTGGCGACGCCGCTGGTGCTCAGCGTCCACTCGGTCGTCAGTTTCGATTTCGCCGTCTCACAACTGCCCGGCTGGCACACGACCATCTTCCCGCCCTACTTCGTCGCCGGCGCCATCTTCGGCGGCTTTGCAATGGTGATGACGTTGGCCATTCCGGCGCGCGAGCTATTCGGCCTCAAGCACATTATCACCAAGCGGCACCTGGAAAACTGCGGCAAAATTGTGCTGGTGACCTGCCTGATGGTGGGCTACGCCTACATGATGGAATTCTTCATGTCCTGGTATAGCGGCTCGCCCTATGAGCGCTTCGTCTTTCGCTCCCGCGCCGCTGGCCCGTATGCCTGGGCCTACTGGACCATGATTATCTGCAACGTGGCCGTGCCGCAGCTCCTGTGGTTCAAGCGCATTCGCACGAACGTTTGGGGCATGCTGTCGGTGGTAATGGCCGTGAACGTCGGAATGTGGTTTGAGCGCTTCGTGATCATTGTCACGTCGCTGTCGCAGGACTACCTGCCGGCGGCCTGGGATTATTACCGGCCCTCGCTCGTGGAAATCTTGACGCTCGCGGGAAGTTTCGGCCTGTTCCTCACGCTGTTCCTGTTGTTCTGCCGCTATCTGCCAATGGTCGCGATGGCTGAAGTCAAGACTGTCATGCCGCAAGCGACCGAGCACCACGTCGCGTACGTCCCGGTCACGCGCGCTTTCGACTATAACCCGGATGAACACGAACCGCCGGCAGAGTTGGAACGAGGAGCGGCACGGCTATGACCGCGACCAAGCCGCAGACCGCCGAACCCGCCGTCGCCCTGCAGGGGCTGCTGGCCGAATTCGACTCGCCCGGCGCGTTGCTGGCGGCGGCAACGCAGGTGCGTGACGCCGGCTTTACAGGCTGGGACACGCACACGCCGTTCCCCGTCCACGGCATAGACCACGCCATGGACATTCGCCGCACTCGCTTGCCGTGGCTGGTCTTCGGCCTGGGCGTGGCCGGCTGCCTGACGGGCTTGCTGATGCAATGGTGGATGAATGCGGCGTCGCCGGCGAACTTTCCGGGCGTGCCGACATTCCTGCAAGGCTTCGACTATCTTATCAGCGGCAAGCCCATCTTCAGCCTGCCGGCGAATATTCCGGTCATCTTCGAGCTGACGGTTCTGGCGGCCGCTCTGGCCACTGTAATTGGGATGCTGGCGGCCAATAATCTGCCGTGGCACTACAATGCGCTATTTGCCGTGCCGCGCTTCCGGCGCGTCACCAATGACCGTTTTTTCCTGTGCATAGATGCCCGCGACCCGCAGTTCGACGCCGCGGAAACCGGCGCACTGCTGAAACAACTCGGCGCGACGGCCATCGAACGCGTCGAGACAAGCGCCAGGCCCGGCGGGCTGCCACGCGGCGTGATAATCGCCATCGTGGTCTTCGCTACCCTGGCCCTGTTCCCGCCGCTGATCGTGGCCCGGGCACGCCTCTCGAAGTCCGCCCAGCCGCGCATCGCGCTTGTGCAGGACATGGACAACCAGGAACGCTTTAGGACCCAGCAGGCCAACCTTGCGTTCGCCGACGGGCGCGCCATGCGGCCGCAAATTCCGGGCACGCTCGCGCGCGGCGATCTGCATTCGGACCCGCACCTGTACCAGGGTAAGACTGACGGCGAATGGGCGCTGACTTTCCCGCCTCAGCTTGAGATCACAAGAGCATTCGTCCAGCGCGGGCAACAGCGCTTCGCAATATTCTGCGCCTCGTGCCATGGGCTGGGCGGGGCCGGCGACGGAATGGTCCACCAGCGGGCGTTGCAGCGCGATACGCCGGGTTGGGTCCAGCCGACTTCGCTGCACGATCAGCTTGTCCGCAGCCGCGCGGCCGGACACCTGTTCAATACGATTACGAACGGCATCCGCAGTATGCCGCCCTATGGCGACCAGATTCCGCCGGCGGACCGGTGGGCGATTCTGGCATACGTGCGGGCGTTAGAGCTCAGCCAGGACGCTCGGCTGGAGGATGTGCCGCCCGAGCGACGCGACGAGTTGCGGTAGGAACGTGAACGCCAGGTCAATTAACATTGAAGTTGAATCCCGGCCGCTGACGGACGCGGCGCCGCGCCTGGCCAGAATCGCGGGCGTGCTGGGGCTTGTGGGCGTTGTCGGCGCGGCCCTGTTCGGCTTCCTGGCGGGTTGGGACGTCTTCTTCCGCTCGTATTTGCTCAACTACGCCTATGTGCTGAGTCTGGCGTTGGGTGGACTCTTCTTTGTCTTGCTACAGCACGTGGTGCGCGCCGGCTGGAGCGTTTCGATCCGCCGCGTCGCGGAACTCGTGGCGGCAGCGCTGCCACCGCTGACACTGCTCTTTCTGCCACTGCTCATACCAGTGGTCGCCGGTATGCCCGGCGTATACGAATGGACGGACCGGGAGTTGGTGCAGGCCGACCCGCTTCTGAAATCGAAATCGGCCTATCTGAATGTGCCGTTCTTCATTATTCGCTGTGCCGCCTATTTTGGCATTTGGTCTCTGCTGGCGTGGTTCTGCCTGTGGCAATCTACTGAACAGGACGAAACCGGAGCGGCAAAACACACGCAGCGTCTGGAACGGCTCAGCGCGCCCGGCCTGCTGCTGCTGGCGGTGACGATCACGTTTTTCGCGATTGACGCCCTGATGTCGCTGAATCCGCATTGGTACAGCACCATTTGGGGCGTCTACTACTTCTCCGGCAGCGTGGTGGGCTTTTTGGCGCTGTTCGTCCTGCTATTGGCGTTTCTCCAGCGGGCCGGCCGCCTCACGCACGCGGTGACCTCAGAGCACTACCACGACCTCGGTAAGCTGGCCTTTGGATTCGTGGTGTTCTGGGCGTACATCGCGTTTTCGCAATACCTGCTGATCTGGTATGCCAATATCCCCGAGGAAATTGTCTGGTATCGCCCGCGCCAAGGCGACACCTGGTGGATCGCCATAAGCCTGCTATTGCTCTTCGGGCACTTCGTAGCCCCCCTGCTCGCGCTGATGTCCCGCGGCGCCAAACGCCGGTCCGGCTTTCTGGTTGCGGCCGCAGTCTGGCTCCTGGCTATGCACTGGCTGGATCTGTACTACGTCGTCGCGCCGCGGCCGTGGCAGAGCGGGCACGCTTCGTCCGGCGGGCCTCTGCACGCGACCGATCTGCTGTTGTTGCTGGGCCTGGGCGGCCTGTTTGTGGCAATCGTAGTGTGGCCGATGGGCCGCCGAGCACTGTTGGCCAAGCGTGACCCGCGTTTGCCCGAAGCTTTGGCGCACGAGAACGTTTGACATGGAAACACCCGGCCCAATGAATCCATCCGCCGAACCCGGGAGCACGTCCCGCGAGCCTCCGGACGTTACGCGCTCGATCGGCGGGACGTCCGCGCCACTAACGGACGGAGAGGTCGGCCAGACCCGGTACGCAGCCGAAATGGCTGATATCGAAGCCGGACCGGGCGAGCGCGACGGCGATCCGAATGCCCACATGGTGTTCACCGTCGGCCTGATCGGGGCGATTCTGATGCTGGCGCTGCTGATTTTCGGGGTCGTGCTCTTTCAGAATGTGCAGGCCCTCGAGATCGAAGAGAAGGTTTTTACGGGTCGGCCGGTCGAGTTGACGCAGCAGCAGACGTTGCAGCTTGCCTCGATTAGCGAGTACCGTTACATCAGCGAGGCCGACGGAGTCGTCGCTATTCCAATCGACCGGGCCATTGATCTGTTTGTGGCGCGCGTACGAGAAGACCCGCGGCAGGCCTCTCCCGTCGCGCCCGCCTCCCCCGACGAGCAGGCGCAGAGCGAGTCTATGGAGGCGACTCCGGACACTCAACCGGCGGGTGTACCATGAGCGGAATGAGTCATGGGTGGTTCCGGGCGCAGTGGATCTTCTCTCTCGGCGTAGCGCTGCTGCTAACGTCGTGCGGCGTGGCTTCCGCACAGGACGCGATTCCCGAATCGCAGCCCGGCGTTGCAACGCCCTCATCCGGCGGGCCGCCGGAAGCTACGGCCGCAGCGGATGCTGCGGGGACGGAGCGCGTCGAGCCGTTGCCGGAGGCGTTGGAGGGCGTCGGCATTACCGAGCACCTGAATGCCAAGCTGCCGCTGGACGCGAAATTCACGACCCACGACCGTCGCGAGGTCACGCTGGGCGACTTCTTCGATGGAAAGCGGCCGGTTATTCTCGTCTTGAATTACTATCGCTGCCCCATGTTGTGCGGCCTGGTGCTCAACGGCCTGCTGGAATCACTCAAGGAACTGGAGTGGACCGCCGGGGAGCAGTTCGAAATCGTTACCGTCAGCTTCAACCCGTTCGAAGGTCCCGAACTCGCCAACCTTAAGCGCGCCAACTACCTGGCGGATTACGGCCGGCCCGCGGCCGCCAACGGCTGGCATTTCCTCGTCGGGCGTAAGGACCCCATTCAGCGCTTGCTGGATACCACCGGGTTTGGCGTCAAACGCGACGAAGCCAGCGGCCAGTACGTTCACGCAGCGGCCATAATGCTCTGCACGCCGGACGGGCGCATCTCGCGTTACCTTTACGGCATAGTATTTGAACCGCGGACGTTGCGGCTTTCGCTGGTGGAGGCGTCGGAAGGCAAGATCGGCACGACCATGGACCAGTTGCTGCTGTTCTGCTACCACTTTGAAGGCGGCGAGTACACACTGGCCGCGATGAACGTAGCGCGCGCCGGGGCCTTGTTGACCCTTTTGATCCTGGGCAGTGTGCTGGTGTGGCTGTGGCGGCGAGAAGTTGACCGGCGGCGAGCCGCGCCGCCGAGGCAGGAGCCCGGGGCATGATTAACGGCGTGCTGGCACAAGAAACCGCTTGGCCGAGCGTCTCGCCCGAAGGCGGAACCCTCTGGCTGCCGCCCGAAGCATCCAGCGCCGCCAGCTACACGGACGACGTCTTCTATTTCATCTACTGGGTCTCGCTGTTCTTCTTTGTCCTGATCAATGCGTTGATGGTCTACTTCGTTATCCGCTATCGCAGGCGGACGGCAGACCAGCGCGCGGTCAGCGGGGCCACACACAATACGCGCCTGGAGATCGTCTGGTCCGCAGTTCCCCTGGTTCTGGTAGTCGCAATGTTCTACATGGGCTTTCGAGGCTACATGGACCTCGTGAACCCGCCGTCCGAAGCGCTCGAAATACACGTGCTGGCGCAGAAGTGGAGCTGGAACTTTACCTACCCAAACGGCCATGATGACAGCGAGCTGCACGTCCCGGTTGACCACAACATACGCCTGACGCTGACGTCCAACGATGTAATACACAGCTTGTCTATACCGGCGTTTCGCGTTAGATGCGACGCCGTTCCCGGACGCTACACTCACTTGTGGTTCCGCCCGACCAGAATCGGCGAGTACCTGGCGCTGTGCTCGGAATATTGCGGCACAACCCACTCCGACATGATCGCCCGCGTTTACGTGCAGGACCCGGCCGAGTATGCCAAGTGGCTGGCGGACGTCTCAGACCCCTTCCGCGAGCACTCGTTCGCCGACGTCGGCCGCATGCTGGTGGCCCGCAGGTGCAGCAGTTGCCATTCGATCGACGGGCGGGCGAACGTCGGGCCGACCTTCAAGAGCCTGTTTGGGCGCGAGGTCAAGCTGGCGGACGGCACGACCGTCACTGCCGACGAAAACTACATTCGCGAATCGTTGATATATCCCGGTCGCCAGATTGTGGCCGGCTACAGCCCGGTCATGCCGACTTTCCGCGGCCAGCTCAAGGACCGCGAGATCACGGCCATAATTGAGTACTTCAAGGAGCTGGCCGAATGAGCGCGACAAGGTGGCGTTGATGAGTGTGATCGACCCGACTGTCCCGACTGCCCTGCCGTCCTCGGCCGAGGACGCGGCATCTGACAATTACCTGACCCGTCCGAGCGGGCTGCGTTCGTGGCTTTTCACCGTCGACCACAAGCGCATCGGCGTGATGTACCTGGTTTCGATTCTGACCGCGTTTCTGCTGGGCGGAATCTTCGCCATTCTGCTGCGCACCGAACTTCTGGGCCCGCAGAAGACCGTCATCGAGGCGGATACGTACAACCAGTTCTTCACGCTGCACGGCGCGATCATGATTTTCCTGGTCATCATCCCCAGCATTCCGGCCACGCTCGGGAATTTCGTGCTGCCGATCATGCTGGGGGCCAAGGATCTCGCCTTCCCGCGGCTGAACCTGCTCAGCTATTACCTGTACTTGGGCGGCGCGCTGCTGGCGCTGCTGGCGATTGTGCTGGGCGGCGTCGACACGGGTTGGACGTTCTATCCCCCCTACTCGATTGAAGCGGCGCCGTATAACGGAGTCATCGTCGTACTGGCGGGCGTTTTTCTGCTGGGCTTCAGTTCGATTCTCACCGGGCTGAATTTCGTCGTTACCATTCACAAGCTGCGCCCGCCGGGAATGGGCTGGTTCCGCATGCCGCTGTTTTTGTGGTCGTTGTACGCGACGTCCATTATTCAGATTCTGGCCACGCCGGTGCTGGGCGTGACGGTGCTGCTGCTGATCGTGGAACGCACGCTGAAATTCGGCATTTTTCATCCTGGATTGGGCGGCGACCCGATATTGTATCAGCATTTCTTCTGGTTCTACTCGCACCCGGCGGTATACATCATGATTCTGCCGGCCATGGGCATCGTCAGCGAGTTGGTCAGCGTTTTCAGCCGCAAGCACATATTCGGCTACCCATTCATTGCGTTCAGCAGCGTCGCCATTGCGATGTTCGGCTTCTTCGTCTGGGGACATCACATGTTCGTCAGCGGTCAGTCGCCCCTGGTGACGGTGCTGTTTAGCCTGCTGACCTATAGCGTCTCCATTCCGTCGGCCGTCAAGGTCTTCAACTGGCTGGCGACCATGCACGGCGGCTCGATTTCGCTCAAGACGCCCATGCTCTATGCACTGGGGTTCGTCTTTCTGTTCGGTATCGGCGGCCTGACGGGCCTGTTCTTGGGAGCCCTGGCGACCGACGTCCACCTGCACGACACGTATTTTGTGGTCTCGCATTTTCACTACGTCATGCTGGGCAGCGCCCTGATCGCCATGCTGGGCGGCATGCACTACTGGTGGCCCAAGATAACCGGCCGGATGTACAGCGAGCGCTGGGGGGTGACGGCGTTCGTGCTGGTCATCATCGGCTTCAATTTGACCTTTTTCCCGCAGTTCATAATGGGCACCCACGGCATGCCGCGCCGCTACTACAACTATCCGCCCGAGTTTACGTTTCTTAATCAGTTGTCCACCACCGGTTCATACATAATGGCGGTCAGCTTTGTCCTGATGGCGGCCTATCTGCTGCACTCCCTGGTGCGCGGGCGGCGCGCCCCGGCCAACCCCTGGGGCGGGGCGACGCTCGAATGGCAGTGCAGTTCGCCGCCGCCCACGTACAATTTTGAGACTCCGCCGCCGGTGCGCGACCCCTATGATTTCCGCAACATTGAGTACGATCCGGCCAGCGGTGGGTATCGCCGTATCGTGCCGGTGCCGGCCACGGTTTCAAAGGGATAACGGGCCATGTCCACCGCAGCCAAGACGCATGCCTCGCTGACTGACACGCCCCAGGCGCATGTGGCGCACCACTTTCACACGGCGTCTCAGCAGTTCGAAGCCGCGGTTCAGGGCATGTGGATCTTCCTGGCGACTGAAATTCTGCTGTTCAGCGGCCTGTTCTGCGCGTACGCCGTGTTTCGTACCAACCATCCCGAGGTGTTCGAGTACGCGCACCAGTTCCTGAGCAAGCCATTGGGGGCGATCAATACAGTCATCCTGCTCTGCAGCAGCTTCACTATGGCCGCCGCGGTATGGGCCTCGCAACACGGCCGCCGCCGAACCGCGGTGGCGCTGCTCTGCCTGACATTGCTCGGCGGCTTCGGTTTCTTGGGGATCAAGTTCGTCGAGTACGAGCACAAGTGGAAAGAAGGGCTGCTCTGGGGAATTCATTACCAGCGGCACGCTGAAAACGCATCTGCCGCGGCCGAAGCGCCGGCGGTCGCGTTCGGTGAGCCGGCGGCCCCCGCCGCAGGTTCCGCCTCAGAAAATATTGAGGCCGCGACGGCGGAGACGGGCGAGCCCGACCCAGCCTTCCGTCCGGCATCGCTGGGCCCGCCCGGCTTGCGCCGGACGGCCGCTTCCGCTGCGCCCCGGACCGAGCAACAGGTCCACAATGTCCAAACGTTCTTTGGCGTCTATTTCCTCATGACCGGGCTGCATGGGCTGCACGTAATCGCGGGAATGGCGTTGATCGCGTGGGTGGCGTGGCGCGCCTTGAAGGGCGCGTTCAGCCCGGCGTATTTCACCCCCGTGGCAATGGTTGGCCTATATTGGCATTTGGTGGACGTAATCTGGATTTATCTGTTTCCATTACTATACCTGATCCACTAAACGAGGAACGCATGACCGCGCCCGCAAGTCCGGCAATTGAAACGGCCCCCGCCAGAGTCGGCCACTTCGTTCCGCTTTGGGTGCTGGTTCTGACGCTGGTCGCGCTGCTGGCGCTCACCGCCGTCACGGTGGGCGTGACCATGGTGCCCTGGCTGGATCTCGGCCACGTGGGCAACCTGTGGATCGCCCTGCTGATCGCGACGATCAAGGCGATATTGGTCGGCCTTTTCTTCATGCACTTGCGCTACGAGAAGCCGTTCATTGCATTCATCCTGTTCGTAACGCTCTGCTTTGTCGGCTTGTTCATCGGACTGGTGCTGTTGGACTCCACCGCCTACCAGCCCAGTATCCAGCAATACCGCGAGGTCGACCCGGTGCGCTACGCGCCCGATCTGCTCAACCGCTAGGACGTGCAGAATGACCGCCAAGCATTCATCGCGAACCGGCACTGGTGATCTGCTCGCCGTCGGCTTCGGCACGACCGTGCTGATGTGGGCAATTGCGTACACCTCGCGCCTGCTGGAGCTGCACCTGCAAACTCCCGCCCTGGTGTTCGCAATCCTCTGCCTGGCCGCCGTACTGCTGCTGGCATGCCACGTCGGCGCGGGCGTCGTGGTCGGCCGCTACACGTCACGCGGCATCGCCGGCGGAGTCAAGGCCGGACTGCTCACCGGCGCAATCAACCTGCTCGCGGTGGCCAGCGCCTTCGGCGGCGACCAGCCGAACCACTTGCGGCCCTCGGCGCCGTTGTGGATCGGCGGAACGCTGGCGGCGGCCGTCGTCCTGACCGGCTTGGGAGCGGCCTGGGGCAGTTTCCGCCGGCGCCCGCTGCCTGAACCGCCCGACTGGCACGGCGGCCTGGCCGCGGTGGCCGCCTGCGCGACGTTCATGCTCCTGATGATCGGTGGACTGGTGACCGGGCTGGACGAGGGGCTGGCGGTCGTGGATTGGCCGAACACCGAAACGTACAACATGTTCCTGTACCCGCTGTCGCGCATGACCGGCGGCGTCTTCCTGGAACATGCCCATCGCCTGTTCGGCTCGCTGGTTGGGCTGACGACGCTCGTTCTCACAATCCACGTCTTCCGCACCGAGCCCCGCCGGGCCGTGCGAGCGCTGGCGCTGGGTGCACTGGTATGCGTCGCAATCCAGGGCACACTCGGCGGCCTGCGGGTCACCGGACGCTTCACCTTCAGTGCCGATCCGGCCGACACGCAGCCCAGCGTGGTCCTCGCGATCGTGCACGGCGTCTTTGGGCAGATGGTATTCGGCTTGCTCGTCGCGCTGGCGCTCGTGCGCTCGCGACGCTGGCAGCGCAGCACTCCCAGTTACGCGGCCGCCGGTGCGGGAGTGGACCGGCTGCTTGGCGTAGCACTGCTGATCGCGCTGCTCGCGCAACTCGGGTTCGGAGCGCTCGTGCGCCATCTGACGTGGGCCCTGGCCAAGCTGCGCTACGAATTGGCCGCCGAACCGGCCGACATGGTCAGCGCCGGGCACTGGGCTCTCACGATCCACGTCACTTTGGCGGTGCTGGTAGCGCTGATTGCGGTCGCAGCCGGCGTGCGCGCCTGGGGGCTGTACGAGCGGGCCGCGCCCTTGCGTCGTAGCGGCCTCTGGCTGCTGGCGGCGGTGGGTTGCCAACTCACACTGGGCGTCCTGGCCCTGGTAGTTGCCGGAAACGACGCCCCCGACAATCCGCCCGGACTGATTGACGCCGTCATAACCACCGCCCACCAGGCCCTCGGCGCAGCGCTGCTGGCTTTGGCGGTACTGCTGCTGCTGTGGACCTGGCGCATGCTGGCCGCGCAACCGGCCGCAGAAGCCGCCGGCACATGCGCCATAGCGCCGGCGGCAGCGCCGACGTGTGCACCATTGCTTGAAAGGGCAGCTACAAGCAGTGCCGGGCCGCGATAGGGTGATAAGGTGATAGAGTGATAGGGTGATAAAGGGCATCCCACGCCGGGTGCGAAATCCCGGTGCCTTGCCCAAGCCGCGCCGGGTGCCGGGTGCCATGCCCAAGCCGCACAGCGGCGCGGGCATGCCCTCGCTAACGGCTCCGCAACGCACTTGACTACGGCTCGCTAATGGATGACGACGGTTCGCTCATAGATGCCACTGCCTGAAGCGCAGCTCAAGCAGTGCGCATTTCTTGATCCCTAGATCCCTTGATCCCTAGATCCCTCGATCCCTTGCCCTCGCTAGCGCTTCGGGCTCGGATCCGCCGCCTGCCCGCCCGCGCTGGCGCCTCAATCACACGTGTGTCCGCCCACCACCAGGCACTCCACGAACGGGTCGATGTCGAACACATTCACGTGACCATCGCAGTTAGTATCCGCCCGCAAGTAATCGCAGTCCGGAAAAGCGGCTTCGTAACCCTCTTGGTCCACCAACGCCAGCACGAACGGATCAATGTCAAAAACGTTCGTCGCCCCGTCGCAATTGACGTCGCCGCACATGCCCAGCACGTCCACTATCGCCGGACCGCTCAACGTCCCCAGCGCGTCGTGCGTGCCGGACATCACCTTGCTACGCGCCGTCGGGTGGCCCGGCAGCGTGACACTTCGAACCAGGCTCACGGCCGTGCCCTCGATGTCACTTTCGACCAGCGCGGTGAAGGTGATGTACGTCAACAGCGAGCCCTCCGGGGCCGGGTGCGCCGGCCGCGTCTCGCCCAGCGACACCATGCCGACCCACAGGGCATCGCCGTCGGCCGGCGGGTCGGCCTCGTTCAAGCCGAACGAGTTGCCGAACAGGAAGGCCGACGTGCTCAGGCCGATGCTGCCGGTCACGTCAGTGCCCGTCAGTTGCAGCACCGTCGGGTCCCAGAAGATGATGGCCTGGGCCGAGTTGAAGTGCTGGTCCTCGTCGCTGTCGGAGACGGCGTACAGGCCGATCGCAACCTGGTCGCCTGCGCGCACCGTCTGAAAGAGCGGGCGCCACTCGAGATTGATACCCGCCGCCAACGGCGCGGCACCCAAAAACAGGATTGCGGCCGCGGCGACAATCGCCGGCCCCACCCTCCGACAGTTATGAGTTCGCAGTTCTGCCTTGCGACTTCTGCTCTCCGTAGTGCGCATCTTCGATGCCTCCTCATATTCCATCGCGGCTTCTTCCAATTCTCGCTTCTCAGCCCCCGTTTACATTCTGTATCTAGCATTTGGCGCATTTGGCTTCGCGCTTCTGCCATCCGGCCCTTGGCAGCCCGGCCTTTGGCATCCGGCATTTGGCAGCCGGCATTTGCCAACCGGCATTTGGCATCCGGCATTTGCCATCGTGCCTCTTAGCGTCTGCCTGTGGACATTTTTCATTCACTTTGGCCGCCGGGGCGGCGTGCGGCCGGAGCCGCACGCCGCCTGCGGCTGATAAGCGGCCGGCTGTAGAGGTTGCCGGCCGCCGCATCACTGGCTCCCCACCGCCGCCGGTAAGTTACCCCGGCGGCGGTCGGGGGCACGGTGAGTTATGGCTGCCCGCCTAGCGCCGCAGCTTGGCGGGGATCAGGTCGAGCAGCCCAGGGGCCACGTCGGCCGGCTCGGGTTCGAGCTTTTCGCTCGCCGCCGGCACCGGCTTCTTGGGCTTGGGCGTGGCGCCGGACATGAACGCTTCAATGTCGGCCGTATCAACCACGCCGTCCCCATTGAGGTCAGCTACCGCCAGCTCCGACAAGCCCAGTGCGGCCAGTTCGGCCAGCGTGATCGAGTCACGCGGTCCGCGCTGACCTCCCAGCGTGCGGGAGCCACAGCATGGCGGATCGCCATGTGCCCAGAAGTGCGTTGTGATGAGGCCGAACTCAACCACATCGACGACGCCATCACCGTCCATGTCGGGATGCGGGAAGGTCGTGCTGCACGTCGTGTCCGCGTCGCCAGACCAACCCCACTGGTTGACATAGACGCCGAAGTCAAGGATGTCGACCCAGCCGCCAGGCCCGTCGTACTCGTCGATCAAGTCGCCCTGGAGCAAGACGTTCGCGCCGGTAAAGTTGGCCACGTAGCCCGAGTCGTCCCGTGTCAGTACGACTGTGCGCGTAAGCGTGTGCAACGAATCCTCGGCGCTGGCACAATTCCAATCGACGTCGTGGGCCAAGAGCTCCGGAACATCGATTACTGCGTAGCGGCCTTCAAACTCGACCTCGCCTTCCCACTCCGTCGTCGCGTCGCAGCCGTCGGCGCCGAACCGAACCGTGACGCAGCGCGTCAATGTCTCGGCCGTCACACCTTCCAGCTCAACGCGGATGGTCAGGCCGTTGAACGGCCGGACGTGCACAACAAAGCTGCACGCGGACTCGTTGCCGCAGGCATCCTTCACACTGTAACTAACCTCGTGGTCGCCCACCGGGAGGTAGGCGCCGGGTAACGGACCAGTATGCGACCAGACCAGGGCGGTTGCGTCAGTGCAGTTGTCTTCGGCCGCAGGAGGCTCCCAGGTGACCTTAACCGAGTGTTCACCGGGAAGCGGGTACACGGTGATATCGCCCCCACAGTCGATCGTGGGCGCCTCACTGTCGGCGGTCCAGGTGTAGGTCACGGTATCGGAAACCGAATTACCGCACCGATCGGTCGCCGAGTACGTGAACACCTGCATCTTGTCGCACTCACCCGTAATCTCCCCCGCTTCGCACAGCACACGCACCTGTACATCGCAGGTGTCCATCGCCATGAGCTCCGTGCAAGCCGGCAGCGTCGGGTTGCAGCCCAGATTGCCGCCCTCCGGCAAGTCCGGCAGCTCCGGGTCATCGGTGTCCTCACGCCACGTGTACGTCACCGTGTGCGAAGCTCTGTTGCCGCACGCGTCCGTCGCGGAGTACGTGAACACCTGCATCTTGTCGCACTCACCCGTAATCTCCCCCGCTTCGCACAGCACAGGCACCTGTACATCGCAGGTGTCCATCGCCATGAGCTCCGTGCAAGCCGGCGGCGTCGGGTTGCAGCCCAGATCGCCGCCCTCCGGCAACTCCGGCAACACCGGCGGCGTCCCATCCAGCGTCAACGTCACTAGGTCCACCGTGTCCGGGTAGACGCCCGGGTCGCCCGGATCGCCCGGCGGCAGATAGCGCGCCAGCCGCGTCTCGCCCATTAGCGGCGTGCGGAACGTCACCAGGCCAGCCACGTCGCAGACCTCGGCCTTGACGCTGAAATGGAAGCGGCCCATCACAGTGGGCTCGTGCGTCATGCCACCGGAGCCCAACGGCACACCCACGCCGTAGTCAAGCCACGGATCGTCGTCATACGTGACCAGCGGAACGCCATACATGAACGGCGCATCGCCAGAGGCGTCGGCGGAAAGGAAGGTCAGAAGCCCATCATTATACTCCAGGTAGAACTGCCCGCCGATGATGTCGGTCGACGCGTACGTCAGCTTCAGCTCAACGACCAGCTCGTCACCAGCGTCATAGCAGACCTGGTCGCCTGCCGGCAGCAGCTCCACAATTGCCAGCGGCGTGCTCGTCCAGATGGCCCACAACGCTTCGCCGGTCACTTCGTTATTCTCCGCCGGCGCGCCCTCATTCATCCCCCAGCCGCCCGTGCAGAGCTGAACATCGCGGAGCCAGGCTTTCGCGGCCGCAATTTCCGGTTCATGCCCGCCAACTGCTTCAAGGGCGAGCATGGCGTAGGCGGTCTCCTGCTCCGCTTCGTTGTAGTCGTACGGGATAACCTTGTCGCTCCGGTAGGCGAAGCCACCGGACTCTTCTATCTGGTACGAACCCAGAGCGACCGCCAATTCCGCCAAGCTATCTGCCTCAGCATGCTGGCCATCTGTGGGGTCGAACTCCTCGCCCACAAACGCCAGCCCGTAGAGAGCGCCGGCCAGACCGATCACGTCGTAGGAATGGCCGCCGTCCAACCCGTTTATCTCGTCCTTGACGCCCTGAATCCAGTAGCCCAACTCCGTCCCAGAAACACCGCAAGATGCGGCGCCGACCAAGCCCATGCCGATATCCCAAGCGGCCAGGTTCGGAATGCTGCTCCGCCCGTTATGGATTGCCTGGATATATGTCACCGTGCTCAACGGGCCCGTCAGGCCGCCCGAAGTCTGCCGCATATATTGCTCAAGCCTCAGCGGCTCATAGAACTTCTCCATTACGTAATCGCGGTAGGTCGTGCCGCCGAAGATGCTGTCCAACTCCGCCGCCAGATAGCCGTCGGGCGGGGAGAAATTGTTGGTCTTAGTAAGCAAGAACACTCCGGCCTGCTGCAGCGCGTCACGCAAATGAGGATCACCAGTGGTGCGGTAGGCCTTTGCCAACCCCATCGCGATTGGGGCCACGGTGTTCCCGGCGCTTGGCCCGGTCAGCGGCCAACCCCAGCCACCATCCTCATTCTGCATATCCGCCAGCCGATGCCCGCCGCTGGCCATCCGGATCTCATTGCTCAGCAGAAACGGCTCATAAATCACGGTCCCCGTACCCCTAATAAGCCCGGCAATCGCCGCGGCGCTGGTCGTGTCCCACCAGTTATCGATGGCGTTTACCATGGATCCATCGACGACGTCCTGCACGCCGATGCTAAGTTCGGTAAAGGCGTTGTACTGCACGACGATGCCTGTACCGTCGTTATCTTCCACCTCAATGGCGACCGCATCGCTTGGGTCCTTGTAATCCAGCAAATCGCTAATGTAATTACCTAGCACGATCGCACCGGGAGTGCGTCCCTCCAAGCCGATGCCGTGCGCCCAGAAGCCGTCCAGGCGGGTGATGTAATTATTACACACGTGCGGAGCGACGGTCGCCCCGTCATACGACGGGCCGGCATGGTTGATAAACACGCCATAAGCGCCGCGGTTGCCGTCTTCGAACGTCAATTCCGGGTCGTAGTAGCCACTAATGTCGGAAATATGGTTGTTGCATATGCAAAGATTTGTGATGTCGTGGTTGCCGTTCGACCACCCGATGGCGATGCCCTGGGCGTTCTTGAACGGCCCATTTCCGACGATGTTCCTGATCTCGTTGTTGATGATTTTGATATCGTCGACATCGGCAGTGGCGCAGACAATCCCGATGCCGAAGACGCTGTCCGACGAGGACGGTGAACTTGTATCCAACCTGCCCACGTCATAGATGATGTTGTTCGTAATCGTGATATGGCTTTGATCGGTGCACAGAATTGCGCACTTGCCCGCCGGATCTGTGAACGCCATTCCGTCAATTGTAGTGTTGCTAGCATTCACATTGAGGTTGCCGATGATGGTCGCACGAATGCGGGCACCGCGCCCTGCCGTTCCCGTGGTCAGGGTGACCGGTTTATCGATCGTGATGGGACCCTCTTCCACATAATCTTGTTGCACAACGAGAATGGTGTCGCCTTCCTGCGCCATGCCAATTGCTGCTTGGATGCTGTCGGCGTCCTCGGGGACAGTTATTGTGTCCGGACTGCGCACGCCGGTGGGTGCGCCAGCGGTCTTAACCTGCGCGCGAGCGGCCATAGTTTGGCCATCAAAAGGCACGGCGGGCCCTGGGCCGCTCGCGGCAAGCGCGAAAGTTGGAACGAGGATTAACCCCCCGGTCACAAGAACTCCTACCATCAGTCGTCTCATAGCTTTTCTCCTTACTTCCGATAAACTAGGAGTGGGAACCCTCGGGCGCCACGCGCGCCCAAGTTGGCCGGCGGCAGGCTGGTTGCGCTGTTGGCCTTGCCGCCGGCCGGGTTTTTGGCTCGACACTTTCACAGTCCCAAGTTCCATGGCATCTGGCATTAAGCGGAACCCTAGCCGGCGGCGGGCGGTCCATTACCTGCACCGCCGCCGACCTGGTCCAACGCCGCTATTGCGCCGCCGCCGGCCGCGCTTCTGTGCCCGGCGCGGCGCCGCACTCCTCGGCCGGAGCAACTCCCGGCCGCGTCACTTCAATCCACCCCAGTGCGCTGCGCTGGGGTGGCCGAGGCCAGGTGCAGGGTGGAAGAGCCCCGCACCCGCACATCGGGGAGGCATCGTCAGTGTTCGACCGCCGTGCCGGCAGATCGTGCTCCTTGCTCAAAAGGGGCATCGTCCTGTTCCACCGCCGCGGCGGTGGGTCGTTCTCTTTGTTCAAGAGGCATCGTCCAGTTCGTCCGCCGCAGTGGCGGGTGGTTCTCCTTGTTCAAAAGAGGCATGGTCCTGTTCAACCGCCGGGATGGCGGGTCGTGCTCCCTGTTCAAAAGCCGCCACATCGTCCAGGTCCAAAACGCCATCGCCGTTCAGGTCCGCCACCGCGAGCTGCGACAGCCCCAGGACCTCCAGTTCAGAGAAAGTTACCCGCCAGCGCGGGGCTGCCCCGCGCGGCGCGGGGGCGGGCGTATTGGCACGTTGCGGTTCCAATTTCGTTCCGATGGACGCTGGCTTTGTGCCATCCGTGACGAACTGGCGCGCGGCAGGAGCGAATTGCTGCGCCAGGCGTGCGGACGGTCGCGCATCGCGCGGCGACTGGCGCGCGGCCTGTGGCGACTGTCGCACCGCATCGGTCGCGACTGCCGCGTGCTCGTCCCATTCCGGGGCGACACGCCCCGGCTCTGCTACGCAACCGAGCTCTGCTACGCGCCCCGGCTCTGCGACGTCGCCCGGCTCTGCGTCACAATTTACGTCGCCCAATTCACCAAAGTGGGCGCTGATGAACGCGTAATCACTGGCGTCCACCACGCCGTCGCCGTTCAAGTCGGCATGCAGCACATACAGGCCGCACGGCGTATGGCCGTCGCCGTCCGGCAGGTCGGGCGGCAGACTGGTGTCGTAGACGCGCCCCCACTGATGAAGGAATACAGCGAAATCCAGCAGGTCCACCACGTCGGCCGGTTCGTCGTACACATCGATCAGGTCGCCCTGCACCAGCCTTTCGGCCGGACCGGTAAAGGCGACCGCCCAGGCCGCGCCGTCCGGCGTCAGCCCCGGCGCCAGCCGCACGCCCAGCGAATGCAACTCATCTTCGGCCGTCACGCAGTCGTAGACGTCACAAGGCAGATCACTGAAGGTCAGCGAAGCGAAGGCGTTGCCGTCCGGCTGACGTACGAATTCGACGTTTTCGTAGCGCTCGACGGTCGCCCCGGATGCGCTGTTGGCGAACACAAATTTCACACAGCGCACGAGCGTGTCGGGCAGCAATTCGCCCTCCAGCTCGATCTCGACCTGCGCGGTGTTGAACGGCAGGACAGTGATCGTCTGAATCTGCGGCGGACTGACGTTACCGCACTCGTCAACCACCGCCCAGGTGATCGTCGTCGACGGTTTGGTAAACGGCGCAGCCAGCGGCGCGGCCCCATCGCTGCGCACCCAAAGGACCGACCAATCTTCCGGCTCAGAGCACTCGTCATGCAAGTCGCTTGGCCAGCCAATCTCGGCCAGGCTGAGCGTCAGCCTGTAACAACCAGGATCGGCATTGCGCACCACGTCGGCCGGGCACGTGAACGTGGGCGGGAGAGTGTCCACCACCGTCAATTGGCGCGTGCACGTCGCGGTCAGACCGCATTCGTCCGTCGCCGTGAACGTAACGACGGCGCTGCCCGTGGCCGCACAGGCGTCACTCAGGCCGCCGAAGTCATTTGTGACCGAAACACTTCCGCATGAGTCGGTCGCGGTTGCGCTGGCCAGCCAGGCCGCAACGGCCGCAGCGGCGCCGGGTCCGCACTCGACAACGAGGTCGGGGGGACAGTCGAGCACGGGTGGCGTGGTGTCGCTGATGGCAATGGAGCGCTCACAGGTGCTCGTCAGACCGCATTCGTCCGTGGCGGTGAACACCACGGTCGCGGTCCCGGCGCCGCCGCAGCCGCCGGCCAGCCCGGTGTAGTCGTTGGTGACAACCGCGGCGCCGCAGTCATCGGTCGCGTGGGTGCTCGCCAGCCAAGCGGCTATTTCGGCCTCCGATTCGGGCCCACACTCCAGAACGAGATCGTCGGGACAGATCAGCTCGGGCGGGGTGCGGTCCACGATCGTTATGGTCTGTAGACAGGAATTGCGATTTCCGCAGTGGTCCGTGGCGGTCCAATTGCGGGCGATCGTGCCGGTGCCGTTGCAGCCGGTGAGGTATTCCGTATCCGACCATTCGACCAGAGGCGCGGAATCGCAGGTGTCGTGAGCCAGGGCCCAGCCGGTGAAGTCTGGAGTGCGCGGTTCCTCACATCCGATCTCGACGTCCGCGGGGCAAGTTATGGCCGGCGCGACATGATCCGCCACGCTCGCGTCCACCAATTCAGGAATAACGGGATGCCCGAAGGAATCAGACAGCCGCGACGGCGGCGAATGTGCGCGCCAGACCAGCAGGCCGTGTTCGTCACAAATATTCACTAAAGCCGTGAAGCTCAGGACGGCCATGCGGCGGGTCCCGTAGCCGCTTGAACCGTCGTCGCCGTCGGGGTCGGGATAGGCGCCGGGCTCGTGCACGCCGACGGCATAATCCAGCTCACCTTCTGAGATTCGCTCGCGAATTTCCATTTCGAACGGGTTGAGGGGATCGCTTTCGGCGTGGTCTCCCGGAACCGCGTCGACCATCGCGAGCTTGGAAGCGTCCCATGAGAGGAAGAACTGCCCGCCGGTGATGCCCTCCGCGACGTTGTACATCCACACTTCGACGGTGACTGCATCTCCAGCCCGGTAGCAATTCCGGTCGGCAACCAGCGTTAGCATTTCCGGATGCGGGCAGGACGTGGGTTCACACGACGCATCCGGCGCCCAAACAGTGCCTCCCGCGGCGATGCATTCGGGCTCCGCAAGCCGCCGGCAATAGCCGCATGGCAGGCAGCAAGCGCCGGGGAACGGCATGATCTGCAGCGCGTAATCCTCGACTTCACCATACGCCCGGATTCCGCACGGGTCAGGATCACGATTGCTGTAATCAATGCGGATGCGGACGCGCTTCGGGCCGAGCAGAACCTCCGCCGGCACGGTTAATGTCAGGCGATAAGGCGGTGAGGCGCCTCCGCCCACGACGTCGCCAATCCATTCGGGAGCAACATCCTCAAAAATGTGATCATTGTTCCAGTCAATCCAGATGCTGCACACGTCGCCCTCGAAGGGCAGGCCGTTGGTGACCGTTATCAGGTACTGTTCGCCGGCGACAACGTCGGTCAAATGGTGGGTGTAATCTGCGTAGCGGTCGCAGCCACTGCTGTTGTCGACCCGGCCGACCTGGACGCGCGCGATATGCTCCTCGCAAGCGGCGGAGCCGGCCGTGCAGTAATCTGTGGTACAGGGCGAGGGTTCGCACGGGATGGTGAGGCCCATGAAAGCGCCGCCCGCACTTTCGCAGACACTTTCAGGGAGCTCTTCACAGGCCCCGCCGGCCAGGCAACACGCGCCCGTCGGCGGCGAGCAGGGGTTAGGATCACAACTGGCCCCGCCGCCCTGCCACACGCCGGAGTACAGCGTCAGGCACAATGCCTGGTCGCACTCATAGCAGGCGCCGACGACGCAGCACGCGCCGTAGCAGTCAGTCGTTTCGCACAGACTGCCCGGACCCTGCCAGATGCCCGCGTGCGCTGTCCAGCAAGCAGTCGCCGTGCTGTCGTCCCAGCACACCCCACCCAAGGCGCAACATGCCCCTGTCGGTTCGTCAAGGCGCAACATGGGCGGCCCGGCCGCGTCTCCTCTGACCGGGCTAGCTGTAGCCGCGAACGCCAGAACCATCATGCCCGCTGTGTACGTAATGCCCTTGCAGATCATCCGCCGTCCTCCACACTCATGTGGCCGCATCTCCACCCCGAGCGCCTTCGACACGCGCGGCGCGCCGGCCCTGCCGACCGCCGGTGTGTTTTCTGTCGCAATTAAGAATTCGGCGCCAGCCTTTGGCGCGTCAAACGCGATGTTCGTAGACACGCTCCTTCTCCCACTCGGCGCCGCTGCCGTGGCACGCGCAGCTCAACAAATGCCGCGCGCAGCGCGAGCTGTCACCAGCAGACACCCGGACGGAATTGCCACCGGGCGCTAGACGTCAGGATGCGCCTTCCGCCGCGGTTGAATAACCAAAGGCGGCAATGTGACCAGCCGCCCGATTTTCCTGGATTTCCGCGGATCGGACGAACACAACGAAATTGCATCAGGCCTCCTGATGCCACTGAGCGTACTCATGTCGCCCCAGGGCCGCTACGCATAAACTGATAGGTGCAAAAAAAGAATTGTCAAAGTTGCGGCCTGGCCAGCCGGCGCTGAGTCACCGCCAGTCGTACGACCACTCCCACCTGGTCATGGGTGCCCAACTTGGCGAACAAGGCGCGCATGTGCATGCGAACAGTGTTGACTGAGATGTTCAGTCGTGCCGCCATACCCCCGTATGTGAATCCCTCGCACAGCAGCTTGGCGACTTCCACTTG
>ENA-UOUL01000406-UOUL01000406.1-bioreactor-metagenome-genome-assembly--contig:-NODE-406-length-74472-cov-8.335748_pt1 | contig 74472 bp, 69 predicted proteins | sample MGYA00249838_ERZ747220 | MGnify/ENA primary metagenome ERZ747220 (study PRJEB28778, sample SAMN05720191) | bioreactor metagenome | isolation source: Anaerobic biogas reactor | place: USA:Washington... | reverse complement strand
ACTTCCACGGGTACACCGCGGCGCTGAAGCAGCTTCTCTGGGAGCGGCCCAACCTGGAACGCTTTGACATTAACGGCTATCGCGAGGAGGGCACGACCACTACGCCCTTTGACATGCACGTGCGCAACCGCACAAGCCGATACCATCTTGTCAAACAGGCGGCCGCCAAGATTGCGGCAAGAGATCCCTCGCTGGCTGCCCATGCGGAAGATATTATCCGCCGCTACGAGCGCCGCCTGCGCGATCATTCCGAATTCATCGAGCAAAACGGATATGACCCCAAGGAGATTGCCCACTGGCGCTGGCCGGGATAAGCAATCGGGCAAATACATTGCCGCGTCAGGCCCAAAGCGGTTAAAATAGGCTAGTGGAGCAGGAGCATCATGTACGTCGCAGTTGAGCTGTCGCGAGTGCTCATTACCGAGTACGGCGGCGACCAGTTGATCTTTCTGAGGGAAAAGGGCGGGGATCGCACGTTCCCCATCGTCATTGGGATCAACGAGGCGCTGGCTATTCACCGTCGCCTCAACGGCGAAGCCACACCCCGGCCTATGACGCACGACCTGCTTGCGAATGTGATCGATCAGATGGGCGGCGTACTCGAGCGGATAGTAATCGACGATCTTCGCCTGCTGGATCACAAGGACATACGCCAGACGTTCATCGCCACGCTGCACGTCCGGCGCGGCGAGGAAGTCATCAAAATCGACTCGCGCCCTTCCGACGCAATCGCGCTTGGCTCGGGCCTCAACACGCCTATCTTCGTTGCTGAAAAGGTGATGGACGACCTGCAGAACGATTCGGCCCAGGATCGGCTGAGCATGCTGCGGGAGCACCTTCAGGCGCTCGAACAGAACATCGGCGAGCTTTCCTCCAGCCTGGACGACAAGGACTTTCTGGCAAAGGCCCCGCCGGCGGTGGTCAAAAAGGCCCGCAACCAGCTTGACCAGATGAAACGCGAGCACGAGGCCATCTGCCGCGTGCTCAAGATGTGGGGCTGAACGCTCCGGCCGGCTCATCGGGCGCATAAAACAGCCCGGGAAGGCGAACCATCCCGGGCTTATTCAGCGAACTCGAACTGCTACTGCTCCAGATCTTCCGGCGGAAGCTCGGGCAGGTTGAGGTAGTGGGCTTCCTGCACGCCCGCCTGAGCCTTGATCTGCGACATAACCTCGTCGGACGGCGCCTGGTCAAGATTTATGCCCACAAGGGCAAGGCCGCTTTTGCGCTTGCGCGAGAACGTCAGATCCGCGATGTTGATGTTGTTGTTGCCCAACACGCTGCCGTATCGGCCCATAACGCCGGGGCGGTCCTCGTTGACGATGATGACAACGTGGCCTTCGGGCTTAAGCTCGATGCTGTAGCCATCAAGGCTCAGAATTCTCGGGAAGCGGGTGCCGAAGATCGTGCCCATGGCTGACCGTTTGCCCTTGTCGGTGACGATGGTCACCTCCATCAGGTTTGCGAATTCCTTCACCTTGGCCGAAGTGATCTGCTCGACCTCAAGTCCCCTCTGGCGGGCCAGAACAGGGGCGTTGATCACGTTCACCGGCTGGTCCATGTGCCGCGACAGAAGACCGACCAGCAGGTAGGTGGTGATGGGCGAGACGTTCATGTCGGCGATCAGGCCGCGATAAACAACCTCGGCCTTGGTGATGGCGCCCGGCGTGATTGACGCCAGCAGCGTGCCGATGCGCTGCGCCAACTCGGTGTATGGCCGGAGCACGGCGGGAAGCGCCTTGTCGAAGCCGGGCGCGTTGACGGCATTGCGAACCTCGCCGCCGCGAAGCGCCTCGACAAGCTGCTGGGCAGCCTCCATTGCCACTTGCTCCTGGGCTTCTTCAGTGCTGGCGCCCAGGTGCGGCACGGCCAGGACGTTGGGATGCTCGATCAGCGCCTTCTCGGCGGGGTGATCGGGCGGCTCCTTCAGGAACACGTCAAGCGCCGCTCCGGCGACGCGCTTTTCGTTAAGCGCCGCCAGCAGTTCTTCAACATCGATGATGCCGCCGCGGGCAGCGTTGATCAGCCGGACGGTAGGCTTCATAACCGCGAACTGGGCCTTGGACAGCATGTTGACGGTTTCGGCGCTCTTGGGCGTGTGAACAGTAATGAAATCGCTTCGCTTGCACAGCTCAAGCAGGTCCGAGACGATTTCAACCGTGCCGTTTGCCTGACCGGCGAAGAAGGGGTCAAAGCCCAATACTCGCATTTCGAATGCCTCGGCTCGCTTCGCCACTGCCTTGCCGATTCGGCCCATTCCGATGATGCCGAGCGTCTTTCCGGCAAGCTGGGTGCCTTCGAAGCTTTTGCGGTCCCACTTGCCGCTCTTGAGGCTGGCGTTTGCGGGCGAGACCTTTCTGGCCAGCGCCAGCATAAGCGAGAAGGCAAGCTCGGCTGTGGACAGAGTGTTTCCGCCGGGCGTGTTCATCACGATCACGCCCTTCTGTGTGGCGGTTGGCACGTCAACATTGTCCACGCCAACGCCGGCGCGCGCGATGCCCCGCAACCTGCCGACGTTAGCCAGCACGTCGGCGGTGACTTTCACGCCCGAGCGAATGATCATGCCGTCGTATTGACCGATCATGTCGGCCAGCTCAGCCGGCGAGAGGCCCGGCTGGACCGTCAGTTCAACATCCTGCTGGCGCTCAAGCCAGTCGATACCGCTTACGGACAGCTTGTCGGCGATGAGGATTTTGATTTTGCTCATGTGTCACCTCATGCCCACTGCTTGATGATGTTGGCTGCGACCGCGACGCCCTTGCCGATTTCGACCTTCACGCCGCATTCGGCCAGTGCATATTCGACGGCTGCGACAAGCCCGATGGTGTCGAGCGGGTCGATGTAGCCCATGTGGCTGACTCGGAACATCTTGCCTTCGAGCATGCCCTGCCCGCCGGCAACCGAGCTGCCCCATTTGTCGCGAAGCACCTTGTTGCGGAACTTTTTGTCCTCGACGCCCTCTGGGTAAAGCACACCGGAGACGCTGTCTGAGGGCTGGCGGCTGAAGATCACCAGGCCCTGCGCCTGCATCGCCTTGCGGAATGCGTCGGCGATAATTGCGCAGCGGCTCCAGATCTTCTCGATGCCGATGCCGTTGATGGTGTCCAGCGCGACCTGAAGGCCGCGAAGCAGCGTCACGGCGGGGGTGTAGGGCACGTCGTTTTCCGCTATCGATTTGCGGTACGCCTTGAGGTTGAGATAAAGCGTCGGCGGCGTAATGGTGTCTATGACCTTCCACGCCTTGTCGCTGACGGCGACGATCGCCAGGCCCGGAGGAAGCATGAAAGCCTTCTGGCTGCCGCTGACGACGATGTCAACGCCCCAGTCCCTGGTTCGCAGAGGCAGCGTGCCCGCCGAGGTTATGCAGTCTGCAATCAGGATGGCGTCGGTCTTTGCAACCTCGGCGGCAATGCCCTGAAGATCGCATGTTGTGGCGGTGGAGGTTTCACTATGCACGACAACAACCGCGCCGTACTGGCCTGATGCGAGTTTTTCCTTCACCTGCTGTGGGGTAATGGACGTGCCCCATTCGGATTTCACTTCGTCAACGTCGCAGCCGTACACCTTGGCCACCTTGACCCATCGTTCTCCGAACTTGCCGCCCTGGGCCACGAGCACCTTTTTATTCCTTGGCACGGCGCAGCCAATAGCTGCTTCCATTCCGGCGGTGCCGCTGCCGGCAATCGTCAGAACGTCGCTGTCGGTCAACAGAAGCTTCTTGAGGCCGGCGTTGACCGATGTGAACATCTCTTTGAATCTTGCGGTTCGATGGTGGAAGATGGGCTTTGCCATTTCGACCAGTACGTCGGCGGGAACATCGGTGGGACCTGGCGTGAACAGACGCTGCTTAATCATGGGAATCTCCCAAGAGGTTTGGCGAACGGGTGCAAGCCGGCTGACACTCGGCCCCTTGCCGAGGCAGCCTCCCGACGCGATATTAATATTTTGGGCACGCCGGCCGGAGGGCCGCGTTACGCGGCAAAGATCCGGCTGGGACCGCCGTAGAAGACCAGCAGTGCCACAACATAATCAATATCCCTGGTGGGTCGTTTCGTCAACTGCAAAGATGGTTTGCGCTCGTTCATTGTTTTAGCATCTTCCTGCCGAGGGCATTTGCCCATAGAATATTGCTCATGGTTGATGAAGCCCAAACAGAGGAGCTGACCCCCGAGCCGTCGCCCAGGCCGCTGCGTGTGGCTTGGATAGCGTCGCGGGGAACGCTTGAGCGTTTTGGACGGGTTTATCAGCCGCTGGCTATCGGTTTGATGGACGAGATGGTGTCGATAACGGCCTTGCACCCTGCCGGCGCCGATCTTCGCCAGCTTCCAACGCCGGCGGTGGCGACTGTCGCCTACCGTATGGGCAAATGGTGGACGAGTTGGCGAAGGGTCGCTGACGATCTTCTTGCCGGGCTTCGAAATAAGCGGTTCGATTTGATTCACGCGCTTGAGGCCAGTTCCGCGGAGCTGGCGCAGCGTCTCGACATCGCAGACCGGACCGTTCGCCGGGACATCGCGCGGCTGCGCTCTCTTGGGTACGACATCAGTTCCGCTCCCGGGCCCGGTGGTGCCTATCGGTTGGTGCCGGGCCTCAGGATCCCGCCCCTGTTGCTCGACGCCGACGAAGTCTGCACTCTTGTCACGGGACTGCTGGTCTTGGAAGCGGGGGAGGCGGACGCTGCGACGACCGCCGTGCGCGCCAAGCTGGAGCAACTGCTGTCACCGACCCTGCGACGCGGAGCAACCGCGACGGCGCTGGCAACCCAGGTGATCACTCCCGCTGCCGGCCCGGCGGACTGGTCATTGTTGAGTGCCCTGGCAGACGCGGTTGACCAGCGCCAGCACATGCGCTTCAGCTACACAGACCAACACGGGCAGGTCGGCGAGCGCCGGGTCCAGCCACACCGACACGTCCTGCGCGACGGCATCTGGTACCTCATAGCCTTCGACACTCAGCGAGACGATTGGCGGCTGTTCCGCCTTGACCGCATCCAGAACGCCACTGCCCAGCCGGCGCCCTTCGGTGTTGATGTTCACGACTTCTCTGAGTCCTCGATCGAGGATTGGCTCGCTACTGACTTCGGGCGACAGCAGAACGATTGCGACTAGGCCTCGATCCACTGGACCGACCCAGGTTTCCCGGCGGTTGGGGCTGGGCAAGGAGACGGTCCGGAGGTGGGCGGTGCAGGCCGACATCGACGCCGGGCTGACCTCAGCCAGGCCAGTAGCGGTGGACCGGGCGATGCGCACGCTGGATCTATCCGGGGCGGTTAGGGCCAAGAAGGTGTACACGACCTCCCCGGATTCGGACGCTGTTCGGGCGCCGATCCTGCTGGACCGGGACTTCACCTCCGATCGCCCGGACCGGGTGTGGGTCACTGACTTCACCTAGGAGACTGCTGAACAAGGCGCTATTGGGGTTGGCGGTCGTGTGAGCGGCGGGCCCGGGCGTCACCGGTGGGATGGCGAGCGGCGTTTTAGGTCAGCACTCTGGGTGCGACGACCGAGGGCCTTCGGTCCACTTGATGTGATTATGCGCGGTCTCACCGGCCATCGGCGAGAGGCGGCTCCCCTAACTGCTGGTCAGGCCAGGGCCCAAGCTCCGTTCTGGTGGGTCAGGCCCATGGCTAGCAGTCGACGTAGGTTGAGGGCGGCGGCGCGGTGGTGGAGCCAGCTGTTGTTCTTATCCACCCCGCGATAGGGCACTCGTCGGGCGCCTCGGGTGAGCCAGGCGATGGAGCGTTCCACCATCGGGCGATGCTGCCGGTAGGTGGCCCGGAAGTCCTCGCCCTGTGCGCGCTGGCGGTGCTGGCGTTGCAGCACATGGTGCTCGCCCAGCAGCACCGAGCGGCCGGATTGTGAGGTGGTGCACCGCTGGCGCAGCGGACACTGCCGGCAGGCCGCACCGAACTTCGCCCGGCCCTGCGGCGACACTGTCCGCGTGACATCAGCCGGGCAGGTCAACGTGTTTGCCGCGGCATCGAAGGTGAAGTCATCCAGACCAAACCCGCCCTCCACAGCGGGCCTGGTCGGCCAGGGTTTGACCAGGGGCAGCCACTGCTTTCCGGCGAGGGTGGCCAGCATGTCTCCGGTGGCGTACGCCGAGTCTCCGAGCACTTCAATGTGTTCGACGTCTGTAGTGGTGGGATCTGTGGTCACCAGGTCCGCACCGACGGCGGCGTCGGAATTGTCCGGACCGCTGGCCCGAGTCAGCCGGGCCGCAGTGGTCAGCCCGGTATCGGGTTCGACCACGATGTGGGCTTTGAACCCGTCCTGGCGACGCTGCTGGGTCTTGTGCGCGTGCCGGGCATCGGGGTCCACGGTAGAGATCACCCGGTCCGGGACGGTGCGGCGGGCGATGCGCCACCGGCCGTCGGTGCCATCGGAATCCTCGGCGGGCTCGACGTCCTGGCCGGCGACCAATGCCAGCAGCGCCACCGCCTCGGCTGGTCTGCCGCCGGCGGCGGTGATCGCCTCAACATCCAGAGCCTCAAGCAGTGCCAGAGCGTCTGCGACCAGGGCCGAGACCAGCTCGTCGCGGGCGGCCTGGTCATCCCAGGCGATACGCGGCTTACCGGCCTCGGAGCAATCGTGCCCGCACACCGCCGCCAACCGGGTGCACTCGGAGGCGATCAGCTCTTTCGCGCCGGGCACTTCGCGGCCGACCCGCCTGATCTGGGCGATGAGTTGGGTGATCGTGTCCTGACGGGCCACCGCATCATCCAGAACCGTCGAGTCCAGTGCGCGGCGGGTCTTAGTCTTGACCGCTCCGGTCTCGGCGATGACCTGGCGCACCACCTCGAAGATCCGCTGCGGATTCTCGCTGGCGGCCAGCCGGCGCCGCCAGTAAGTCAACGTCGACGAGTCGACGCCCTTGGCATCGACCGCGTACCCGCACGCGGCCTTCCACCGCAGGTCAAACGTCAACGCATCCACGGCCTCCCGGTCGGAGTGCCCAAACAGAGCCTGAAGCACGATGACCGAGGCGATCACCTCCCCCGGGATCGACGGCCGGCCCCGGCCCGAGGGAAACAGATCGGCGAACAACTCCGCCGGGAACAAGCGACCCCGATGCTCGGCCAGCAACGCGAACACGCTGCCGGGCTCGAGCAGATGCCCCGCCACCGACACCACATCCAGCAACTCACGCTGCCGATCCCACTCACCCTGCATGAACCAAGTATTTTCGGGCCCGGGTCACCCCGTGGGGCGGACACCCTGATTGTTCAGCAGTCTCCTAGCGCAGCTTCTCGACGTCGTAGCCGACCGTGGCCTCGTCCGCCCACTCCTCGATCATCGCGTCCGCGACGGGCTTGCCGTTGATCGTCTCCCCGGACATACCCAGGATCGAGCGGGCCGCCGACATCGCGGTAGGGCAGTCGGACGTCGCCGAGGTCGGGGAACTGCTCTGCCTGTTCGATCATGACCGCACGACAGGTCCACAGTACGAGCCACGAACGACGGGAGAGGCCCCGAACCGTGCTGGTTCGGGGCCTCTCCCGTGAGTATCGGACGAGCCGAGGATCAGTGGATCGCGTTGCCACTTTCGTCTGCGTCGTCATCGGACTTGCCGTGCACGCGGTCCTGGTACTCCTTCAGGACGGTGCGCTGCTCGATCTCGGCCTCGTGGTGGGCGGCCTCGAGGGCTGCCGATTCGTCGGCCGGATCCGCGCTCCACCAGCTGCCCGCACCGGGCTTGCCGGCGCTGCCGAGGCGGTTCATCCGCTTCGGCACGGTCGCGCCCTGGTAGTCGAGCGGAACCGGGTGGCCGTGGTCGTCGACCGGGCCGAGCGGCTGGTGGATCTCGATGTACTCGCCGTGCGGCAGGCGACGGACGATACCCGTCTCGATGCCGTGCTCGAGCACCTGACGGTCGCTGCGCTGCAGCCCCAGGCAGAACCGGTAGGTGATGTAGTACACGAGCGGCGGCAGCACCACCATGCCGATACGGCCCATCCACGTCGTCGCGTTGATCGAGATGTCGAACTTGAACGCGATCAGGTCGTTGATGCACATCAGCGTCAGGACCAGGTAGAAGGTCAGCGCCATCATGCCCAGACCGGTGCGGACCGGGGCGTCACGCGGACGCTGCAGCAGGTTGTGGTGTGCGTCGTCCTTCGAGAACTTCTTCTCGATCCACGGGTACGTGGTGAGGATGACGAACACCAGGCCCATGATCACGGCGACCCAGAACACGGCCGGGATCGTGTAGCGATCGAACAGGTAGATCTCCCACGCCGGCCAGGTACGGGCCAGACCGTCCGTCCACATCATGTAGAAGTCGGGCTGCGAACCGGCCGAGACCTGCGACGGGTTGTACGGGCCGATGTTCCACACCGGGTTGATCTGCAACAGACCGGACATCAGGGCGAGGACGGCGAACGTCATCGCGAAGAACGCGCCGGACTTGACGGCGAACACGGGGAGGATGCGGACACCCACGACGTTGTTCTCGGTGCGGCCGGGGCCGGGGAACTGCGTGTGCTTCTGGTACCAGACCAGCGCGAGGTGCGCGGCGATCAGGGCGAGGATGATGCCCGGGATCAGCAGGATGTGCAGCACGTAGAACCGCGGGATGATCAGGTCGCCGGGGAAGTCGCCACCGAAGATCGCCCAGTGCAGCCAGGTACCGATGATCGGCACCGACAGGGTGATGCCGGAGAACGCGGCGCGCAGACCCGTACCGGACAGCAGATCGTCGGGCAGCGAGTACCCGAAGAAGCCCTCGAACATCGCGAGGATGAGCAGCAGCGATCCGATGACCCAGTTCGCTTCACGCGGGCGTCGGAACGCGCCGGTGAAGAAGATGCGAAGCAGGTGCACGATGATCGACGCCGCGAACATCAGCGCCGCCCAGTGGTGGATCTGGCGGACGAACAGGCCGCCGCGGACCTCGAACGAGATGTTCAGTGTCGTCTCGTAGGCGCGGGACATGCCCACACCCCGCAGCGGGGTGTACACGCCGTCGTACGTCACGTGTGCCAGCGACGGGTCGAAGAACAGGGTCAGGAACACACCCGAGATCAGCAGGATGATGAAGCTGTACAGCGCGACTTCACCCAGCAGGAACGACCAGTGTGTCGGGAAGACCTTGTTGATCTGCCGGCGGATGCCGGGCGAGAGGTGATAACGAGAATCGAGGTTCTCGCCCACCTTCGCAGCGTGGGATTGTGTTGCAGTACTCACGGGCGACGCTCCCAGAAGGCCGGTCCGAGCGCTTCGATGAAGTCACCGTTGGCGACGAGGAAGCCCTCTTCGTTCACTGTAATGGGCAGCTGCGGCAGGGCACGAGCAGCGGGGCCGAACACCGGCTTGCCGTACTCCAGCGCATCGAACTGCGACTGGTGGCACGGGCAGAGGATCCGGTTGGTCTGCTGTTCGTACAGCGACGTCGGGCAGCCGAGATGCGTGCAGATCTTCGAGTAGGCGAAGTAGTCGCCGTAGTTGAAGCTCTCCTGGCCCTTGCGCTTGACGGCGTTCTCGGCGTCCTCCGTGCGCAGACGGATCAGCATGACCGCGTTGCGGATGCCGCGCAACCCGTCGAGCAGCGCGTGATCGTCGCCGCGGTCGGTCTCCCGGAACGGGAAGACCGTCTCCATACCGCCGGCGTCGAGATCCTCGGGCCGGACCAGCACGATGTCCTGCGGGCGACCGGTGTCGCGGCGAAGGTAGATGGTCTCACCCTCGTAGCGCGGGGTCCAGCCGGACACCCACAGCGGCGACTTGTCCCCCTCGGCCCACGGGTTCTTGATCAGGCCGCCGAGCGGCATGATCAGCCCGACACCGAGCGCGCCACCGCCGAAGATCGCGGTGCGCTTGATCAGCTTGCGGCGGGGCAGCGTCGAGGTCTCGAGCGAATCGGAGAGCTCGGCGACGATCGTCTTGCGATCGACCTCGGCGGACGGCCCGTCGTGGCGATCCTGGATCGAGACCTCTTCGGGAATGAACTTCTTGGTGAACTGCACAGCGCCGACACCGACACCGAGGATCGAAAGACCCAGCGTCAGGCCCAGCACCGGCGTGTAGAAGCTGTACCACCGGTAGTTCTGGTCGCCGATGCCCTGGTACTCCCACGGCCAGAACAGGTACGCGAGGATGAACGCGACACCGGAGATGCCGGCGAGGATGAACCAGAACGCGACGTTGCGCTCCGCGCGCCGTTCGGCGCGGGTGCCCTCGACGGGCCACCGATCCTTGCGGAACGCGACATCGACGCCGTCGAGTTTCGTACCGAGCGCGACGAGGTCGTCGCGGCTCATCTGGTCGAGGTTTTCGATGGAGTGCTTGTTCGGCGTGTCGCCGCTGCTCATGACCTTGCTCCGATCCACAGTGCGGCGCCGACGACTGCGACGATGCCGACAGCGAACACCGCGGGACCTTCGGCACCCGGACCGAAGCCGCCGAGCCCGTAACCGCCCGGATCCTGGGTCTCGGCGGCGGACTTGATGTACGCGATGATGTCTTGCTTCTCCTCGACCGTCAGCTGACGGTCGGAGAACTTCGGCATGTTCTGGGGGCCCGTGAGCATGGCGGTGTAGATCTGCTGCTCGCTCGCGGGATCCAGATTGGGTGCGAACTTGCCACCGGAGAGGGCGCCACCACGGCCGGTGAAGTTGTGGCAGGAGGCGCAGTTCTGGCGGAACAACTCGCTACCGCGACCGATGTCGTTGCCGCGGAGCGACGACTGGGCGATGTCGCCGTTCTCGTCGCGGATGATGGTGGGGCCACCACCGTTCGCCTGGATGTAGGCGCCGAGCGCGTCGATCTGGCCGGCGTCGAACTTGGGGTCCTTGCGCTGGGCCTGGGCCTCGTTCCGGGCCATCGGCATACGGCCGGAGGACACCTGGAAGTAGACGGCGGCCTCGCCGACGCCGATCAGGGACGGACCGCGGTCCTGGACGCCCTGAAGATTGACGCCGTGGCAGGTGACACAAGAAGTCTCGTAGAGCTGCTTGCCCTCACGGATCAGCGCGTTCTGGTCGTCCTGCGCGATCGCGACCTGCGGCTCGGGCGTCAGGGCGGACGCGAGGAAGCCGGCGCTGAGCAGGCCGAGGGCGAGCACGAGGGCGCCGGTGACACGGCGCCGGAGCTTGCGCTGACGGCGGGACTTGGCAGCAGGGGCTGCCGAGGATCGACCGGGCATGTCACCCTCGGGTGCGAGAGGTGGGGATGAACTCATCTGTATCCCTTTTTGTATGTCGGGACGGACTGGACGTCAGGGGGCTGCCTGGGCGTTCAGCTGGCTAACGGATGAAATAGATCGTGGCAAACAGCGCGATCCACACGATGTCGACGAAGTGCCAGTAGTACGACACCACGATCGCCGCGGTGGCCTGCGCGGGCGTGAACTTGCTGACCTTGGTGCGGAACAGCAGGAACACGAAGGCGATGAGACCGCCGATCACGTGCAGCCCGTGGAAACCGGTCGTGATGTAGAACACCGAGCCGTACACGCTGCCCGGGATCGTCGTACCGTGTTGGACCAGGTGGAAGTACTCGTAGCCCTGGCCGAGCACGAAGAACGTGCCCATTGCGAGGGTGACGATGTACCACCGCCGGAGACCGAACACGTCGCCGCGTTCCGCGGCGAAGACACCCAGCTGGCACGTGAACGAGGACGCGACCAGCACCAGCGTCACCGGCACGGCCAGCCACAGGTTCAGTTCGGTGGGCGGCGGAGGCCACATGCCCTCCGGTGCCTGTGCCCGCGCCACGAAGTACATGGCGAAGAGCCCTGCAAAAAACATGAGCTCACTGGACAACCACACGATGGTGCCGACGCTGACCAGGTTGGGCCGGTTCAACGAGTGCACGCGCTGTGTGATTGCAGATCCTGAAGTCCCTACTGCGCTCGTCACGCTGGCTAGTATGACCCGTCGTAGTACGTGATGGGCAATCGGGGCCGAAATCGGCGCGTCTCAGCAGCTCCCGAGAAGCGTTTCTGCAGCGGAGACAGGGTTGCGAGCCGATCCCCGCGCCGTGCGATCGTGGTGACATGAGCACTGGAACAGGGATGTGGGCGCGGTTGCGGACGTGGGTGACGGGCAACCGCACCGAACCTTTGGACCCCACCCGCACCGACCTCGTGATCGTCGTGGCTTCCTTCGACGACGCCGAGGCGTGCTCGACCGCTCTGGAACGCGGAGCCGACGGCACGCCCCGCTGGACGGAAGACGCGGAGGCGGTGCTGCGGCACCACCTCGAGCTGCCGATCGCCGCGGTCGACGAGGCGATCGCTCTGGCGGGGCAGGACGGATACGTCCGGGTGCCGGCGACCGGGGGACCGTCGGATCCGGAGCCCGCCGACCGGGTGTCGCTCATCCTGCAGCGAGTGCAGGTGCTCGACGCGCTCCACTGCGCCCAGGAGAAGTCCCGGATGGCCTCGCTCGCCCAGCGGCTCGGCGGTGACGCACACGGATGGGATGCCCTGCAGCCCGGTACGGCGGACTGACCGGCGCGACGCACCGACCGGACGGCCGTGCGGACACCGGCCACCGCGTCGCTAAGCTCTCCGGGCGTGGACACACACGGTGTCCGCAGCTGCGTGGACACGGCAGTGTCCGGTTGGGAGCGAGTTGCGGTGGAGGCGGGTGCGATGAACGTGAGGCGACGAACGGACGAGGTGGCCTCGAGCTGGCCCGCGGTGCTCGGCGCACTGACCGGTGGACGTGACCTGACACGCGACGAAGCCCGGTGGGCGATGGACGAGATCTTCTCCGACAACGCGAGCCCCGCGCAGATCGCGGCGTTCGGTGTCGCACTGAAGATGAAGGGGGAGACCCCCGAAGAACTGAGGGCCCTCGCCGACACGATGCTCGGCTACGCCCACCTCGTGCCCGTCGACGACGACACCGTCGACATCGTGGGTACCGGCGGCGACCGGGCCAACACCGTCAACATCTCGACGATGGCCTCGCTCGTGGTCGCGGCGACGGGAATCCGCGTCGTCAAGCACGGCAATCGCGCCGCCTCGTCGAAGAGCGGCGGCGCCGACGTGCTCGAAGCACTCGGAATACACATCGACCTCGGACCCGAGCAGGTTGCCGAATCGATCGCCGGTGCGGGCATCGGCTTCTGCTTCGCGCCGGTCTACCATCCGGCCCTCCGATTCGCGGCCGCACCCCGCAAACAGATCGGCATTCCGACCGTCTTCAACGTGCTCGGACCGCTCACCAACCCGGCCCGGCCGCGGGCCGGTCTCATCGGATGCGCGTTCGAACCGCTCGTGCCGACGGTCGCGGGTGTGCTCGCCCAGCGAGGCAACAGTGCTCTGGTGGTGCGTGGAGACGACGGACTCGACGAACTGACGACATCGACGACGTCGACCGTGCACGTCGTGTCGGGCGGCGACGTGCGTGTCGAGACCCTCGATCCGACGCGCCTGGGGATCCCCCGGGTGCCGTTGGATGCGCTGCGCGGCGGAGACGCGGACGAGAACGCGGCGATCGCGCGACGGATGCTCGCCGGTGAGACCGGCGCGGTACGCGACGCCGTCGTGCTCAACGCGGCCGGGGCCATCGCCGCGTTCCGGGGCCTCGACGGGTCGCTCGAGGACGCGATGGCCGCGGGCGTGGAGGCCGCGACGGCGGCGATCGACGGCGGCGGAGCCGCCCGGGTTCTCGAGAAGTGGGCCGAGGTCACGACCCGGCTCGGTGCTGACGGGCGCTGACAAGCGCGGTGCTGACGGGCGCTGACACGCGCGGTGCTCACGGGCGCCGGCAAGCGCGGTGCTCGCGCGCGTCGACGGGAAGGGCCCCGCGGTACGGACGAGTCGGTGCCGCGGCGGGCCGGTCACCGAGGGCACCGCGGGGAGCCGTCAGTCGCCGATGGAGAACCCGGCCTCGACGTCAGCGCTCGAGTAGGACTGGAACGCGATGTGCGTGACGGTCTTCTCGACGCCCTCGACCTTGTTGATGCCGCGGGTGACGACGTCGGCGATCTGCGCGTGGTCGCGGACACGGACGACGGCGACGAGATCGACGTCGCCCGCGCACGAGTACACGGTGTCGACCCCGGCGAGATCGGCGACCGCCTGCGCGGTCTCCGGGATGCGGTGGGCGTCGGCGTCGATCAGGACGATGGCATTGATCATGAGGGCACCTTATTACCTTCCTCCGGTGCTGGTCGCGTAGGCCGCGCCTGGGACGTCGGGAGCGCCCTCGGCGGCGACACGTGCGTCACGGGCGATGCCCGCCCAGCTCTCCCACCGGCCGGCTCCGCCGACCGACTCGTGCCAGCCGTGGGAGGTGCGGACTATTCGGACACCGTCCTCGTCGAGCCATCGCGTGATCAAGCCCAGTTCCTCGGCGGGTGCACCCCGCAGCGGTCCGGGGTGCGGTCGCACGGTCTCGGCGGCAGCGACGATCGCATCGACGACGGGCATCGGCGCCACTCCGCGCGCTGCGACACCGGCCGACGCGAGCCGGCCCGCCCGCACGACCGCGAACTCCCAGCCTCCCTCCGCCCGGGGTCGCGCGGCGACGAGTTCGTCGATCGCGGCGACGGCGGCGAGGCGCTGCGTGCGTCGTAATGCCCGGACCGCGTCGGCGGTGCGGTCCCGCAGGCGCGCGGCGTTCTCGAACAGTTCCTCCCGCGCGAGCCCGGCGATCCGGTCGGCGGCGGTGCGCAACACCGCGTCGTCGCGACCGTGGAGCACCGCGCGGAGGCGCTCGACCTGCGCTGCGTACTGCTCGGCGGTCTGCACACCGTGTGCCGCCGCCGTGCAGGCACCGACGGCGTCCGCAGCACACCGATCGCCGTGACGCGCGGTGCGCCCGATCCGGCGGGTGCACGAGCGTATCCCGCAGAATTCGGCGAGGGTCGCCGCCACCTCGGTGGCGGCGGAACGCGCGGAGAACGGCCCGAGTGCGTCGTCGCCCGCGGTGCGCGAGATCGCGAGACGCGGGAACGCCTCGTCCGTGAGAACCGCCCACCAGCCGCGCGTCGGATACTTCGAACGCCGGTTGTACGGAGGTGCGTGCGCAGCGAGGAGACGCAACTCGCGTACACCCGCCTCGAGTCGGTGCGCGCATTCGACATGGTCGACGCGCGTGGCCAGCGCGACCATCTCACGCATCCGTGATCGGGTGTCGGAACCGGTGAAGTACGACCGTACGCGTCGGTGGAGGTCGACCGCGGTACCGACGTAGAGGACCTCGTCGGACGGTCCGCGGAAGAGATAGACGCCCGGACGGTGCGGTAGATGCGCGGCGAGCGTGCGTTTGGCGCGGTGTTCCGCGCCGACGGCGGGGACGTAGTCGCGCAGCTCGGTGAGGCTGTGCACACCCAGATTCCCGACTCGCTCGATCAGTGCGTGGAGGACGTCGACGGTGGCGCGGGCGTCGTCGAGCGCACGGTGGGTGGGTCGGGTCGACACGTGGAACAGCTCCGCGAGGGCCGAGAGTTTGACCGACGGCGCCTCGTCGCGGCCCAGGACGCGCCGCGCGAGCTTCACCGTGCACACCACCGGGAAATCCGGCCAGGTGGATTCGCAGTGAGCGGTGGCGGCCTTCAGGAAACCGATGTCGAACCCGGCGTTGTGGGCGACGAGGACGGATCCTGCGGCGAACTCCAGGAAGGACGGGACGACCTGTTCGATCCGGGGTGCGTCACGAACCATCGCGGTGGTGATGCCGGTGAGGTGGACGATCTGCGGTGGAATGGGCCGACCGGGGTCGACGAGTGTGGCGAACTCTCCGAGCACCTCGCCACCGCGGACCTTCACCGCACCGATCTCGGTGATCGCGTCGTGTCCGGCCTTGCCGCCCGTGGTCTCGAGGTCGACCACCACGAACGTCGTCTCGCGCAGCGGCGTGCCCAGTTCGTCGAGGGCGAGTTGGACACCGGGCGCGGTGGAGGTCGGGGACGGGAGCGACGCCATGGCCGAGAGCGTAGGCACCGTCGCCGACACGGCCGTGGGGTGGGCGCCTACGCGGCGCCCCGAGCCGACGCCCGAGGCGGTGAGACGAGTATCACACGGGGTTGTCGATGCGCGTCGGGCGGCGGGTGCGCCCCGGCTCCGCAGCGCGGTCGCGGCGGCCGGAAGGGTGGCGTCCGGGCGGGTTGCGCGCGACCTCGGGAGGCCGTCGGATTGCGGGCCCGAACAGTGCGGATGCGGCCCCGCGGGTGCTCTGGGGGTGCGGTGGTGGCGGCGCGTGCGGGTGACCGCCGCCCGCGTGCTGTTACCGCACCGTTATCGACGGGGTCCGTGGATGCCGCGAAAAGCCGTGAATCCGCTGAATCGGACATTCTCCGCCGGTCGCGTTTGGCATCACCGTGGCCGTTTCGTAACCTTACCGAGACCGAGCGGTGAAGTTGGTCGGCCCGAACCAGACGGGCCGGAGCCGCACGGCGACCGCCTAATCGGGCGCTCCACACGGGCGTTCGAGCCGGGGACCCACGAGTACTCGGGGTGAATCCCCTCAGCTTCGTCCGAAGCGAGGGGTAGGGCTGATCTTCCGCCCGAACCCGTCAGCTAACTCGGTCGGCGGGTAACGGAAGAAATGGAGAACATCCCCTCGTGGTCTCGCAGAGCAGCAAGAACACCGTGCGCCGCGCGGTTGTCACCGGTGCACTCGCCCTCGGTGCCGTCACCGTCACCGCCGGCCCCGCGATGGCAGAGCCCATCGAAATCCCGGGCGTCGGAACCTTCGAACTTCCCGCCGGCGTGAGCCTTCCGCCGGAGGTCACCAATCTCATCCCGCAGGGACCCGAGGCGGCTCCGTCGCAGTTCGTCGCGCCGTTCACGTCGGTCGGTCAGCGTGCGGCCGACGTCGCGCAGAGCAAGATCGGCTCCCCGTACGTGTACGGCGCGACCGGACCGAACGCGTTCGACTGCTCCGGGTTGGTGCAGTGGGCCTACGAGCAGGTCGGCGTCAGCGTCCCGCGGACGAGCTATCAGCAGGCTGCGGCCGGCAGTGCCGTGTCGCTCGACCTCCTGCAGCCCGGCGATGTCGTGTCGTTCTACGGCGGCAGCCACACCGGCATCTACATCGGCAACGGCAACATCGTCCATGCCTCGACGTCCAGCCAGCCCGTGAAGGTCGCTCCGCTGTACTCGATGCCCGTGGACGGCGCGCGCCGCTTCGCCTGATCGAGTTGACGACGACGGGGGTGGCCCGGCCTGTGCGGCCCGGCCACCCCCGAGTCGTTTCCGCTACCGGTGAGTAGACATCGGCCGGTACCGCTCCGTAACCTTATCGAGACCTTTGCGGAAAGGATGTCGAGCGTCGTGGTCTTCGGCAGCATCAAACAGGCCGTGCGGACGGTCCTCGTGACGGGTCTGCTCGTGGTTCCGTGCGTCGCGGCGTCCCCCGCGGTGGCCGACCCCGTCGGCGACAGCCCGACCGCGCAACTCGAACACCTCGCCGAGCTCTCGCGACGGTCCGAACAGACCTCCGAGGCATTGCACAACGCGACCATCGATCTCGACGCCCGCGTCGCCGAACAGCACGAGACCGAGGCGCGCGCCGCCGCGGACCGTGATGCGCTCGCCGCGGCCCGGGCCGAGGTCGCCCGGTTCCGCCCCGCCGTCGACAAGCTCGCGCAGGCCAACTACCGCGGCGCCCGCACCAACCGACTCTTCGCCGTCATGATCAGCGACTCGCCGCAGCAGCTGCTCGACCAGATGGTGCTCCTCGACGTCCTCGGCCGTCAGACCGACCGGGACGTGGACGAGTTCCGCGCCGCGTCCGCTGCCGCCGCCGACGCCGCAGCAGCGTCGGAACGGTCCGCCGAGGACGCACGGATCGCCGCCGAACACGCGCAGACCCTCCGCGACGACCTGCAACGGCAGGAAGACGACCTCGAGACCCGGATCCAAGCGGTCCTCGATGCGTTCGACGACCTCAGCGACGAGGAGAAGGCGATCCTCGCCGGCACACCGTTCCCGCCGGGACTCGACGCCGACAAGATCATGGAGCACCTTCGCCCCGGCAGCGGATCGGGTGCGCTCAGCGCCGCGCTGACCCGCATCGGCGACCCCTACGTGTGGGGCGCGACGGGCCCCGACCAGTTCGACTGCTCGGGTCTGGTGGTGTGGGCCTATCGGCAGGTCGGCAAGACCCTCCCGCGATCGAGCCAGGCACAGGCACAGGGCGGCACCCCGGTGTCCCGTGCCGACCTCCAACCCGGCGACGTCGTCGTCTTCTACGACGACGCCTCCCACGTCGGGTTGTACGCCGGGGACGGCAACATCGTCCACGCCTCCACCTTCGGGGTGCCCGTGAAGGTCCAGTCGATGGACAGCTTCCCGTTCCACAGCGCCCGTCGCTACTGACACAGCCGCCGGATCGAGGCACGCGCCCCTACACTGTCGCCGTGCCCGCGACCCCGCAGTCCCCGCTCGCCCGGGGCCCGCGCCGCCGCATCGCCGCGATCGGTCCGGTCACCGTCGTCGTGGTGGTCGTCGTGGCGGTGATGCTCGCGGTGACACCGGAGCGCGGCGACACCACCCGCGCGGACCGGCGGGAGTTGCAGTCGCTGCTCGACCGGTGGTCCACCGCAGTCCGGGCCGCAGATGTCGAGGCGTTGACCTCCGTCGTGGACGCCACCGCCGCCGACCTGCTGGACTCCGAACGGCGCCGTGCCGACGCACTCGCGAGTGTGCCGACGGACGAATTCGGCTACGTGCTCGGTCCCGCTCTCACCGTGCCCGCCGACATCTCCGACCGGTACGGCACGGCCACGGTCCGTACCCACGCCGTCGAACTGCGCTACGCGCTGGCCGGTGTCGACGCCGAAGCCACCACCGAACCCGTCACCGTGTCGTTCGTCCACCGGCCCGGCGGCTGGCGCATCGCCGCCGACGACCCGATCCCGGGACGCTCCGTGACCTGGCGCGGCCCCTGGGACCACGGTCCGCTGGAGGTGAACGACGTCGAGACGGCCGGCGGCCGCAGCCTCGTCCTCGCACATCCCGACCGTGCGGAGTTCGCCGCGTCCGTCCGCGCCGAACTACCCGATGCCGTCGATGCGGTGTCGGACCTGTGGGGCACCGGATGGCCGCAACGCACCGCGATCGTCGTGACCTCCACCCGCGCCGAGTTCACCGACCTGGTGGGAACCCGGCACGATGGCGACGACATCGCGGCCGTCGCGATCTCCGACGCCGTCGACCCCGGCGCAGCGCACGCCACCGGGCAGCGGATCGTCTTCAACCCCCTCGCCGGGGACCGACTCACCGCGGCGGGACTGCGCGGTGTACTCAGGCACGAGCTGACCCACATCGCCACCCGGGCGCACACCGTCGACGGCGCCCCGATGTGGATCCTCGAGGGCTACGCCGACTACGTCGGCCACCGAACGGATCCGCCCGCCGCCCCGACGGGCTCGGACCTCCGGCGCACCGCCCCCGGCCTCGTCGCCGACCTCGCCCGCACGGGCACACCGACCGCGCCCCCGGCCGACGCCGAGTTCGGTGATCCGCAACGTTCGCGTGTCGCCTACGAGGCGGCGTGGTCGCTGGCCGCCTTCGTCGCCGACCGGGCGGGGGAGAGCGCCCTGACCGAGCTGTACCGGCAGTTGGCCGCCGCACCGGCCGACACCGTCCGCACCGACCATGTCGTCGAGGACATCCTCGGTGTCACCACCGGCGAACTCGCCGACAGCTGGGGCAGCTGGTTGCGCGACCTCCTCGCCGCGCCCTGACCTGTCCGCACACCCACCGGTGTCACCGCCTACGGTGTAGCCATGCCGCGAACACTGCTGGTGACGAACGACTTTCCGCCCCGACCCGGGGGGATCCAGTCGTATCTGCGGGCGTTCGCCGCCCAACTGCCCGCCGACGACCTCGTCGTGTACGCGCCGCGGTGGCGCGGAGACAGCCACACCAGGTACGACGCGGCGCAGCCGTTCGAGGTCGTCCGCCACCCCACCACCTTGATGCTGCCCACCCCCGCCGTCGCGCGGCGTGCCGCACGGCTGCTCACCGACACCGGATGCGACACCGTGTGGTTCGGGGCGGCAGCACCACTGGCGTTGCTCGCACCCGGGCTGAGACGCGCCGGCGCCCACCGCATCATCGCGAGCACCCACGGCCACGAGGTGGGGTGGTCGATGGTTCCCGGTGGACGCCGGGCGCTGCGCAGGATCGGTGAGACCGTCGATGCCGTCACCTACGTCAGCCGCTACACCCGGAGCCGGTTCGCGTCGGCGTTCGGTCCCGAAGCGGGACTCGAACACCTGCCGTCCGGAGTCGACACCGAGCTCTTCCGCCCCGATCCGGCGGCCCGCGCAGAACTGCGTGCCCGCTACGGCCTCGGCGACCGGCCCACCGTGCTGTGCCTGTCGCGGCTCGTCCCCCGCAAAGGCCAGGACGTCCTCATCCGGGCGCTACCCGAGATCCGCAGGCGCGTCGACGGCGCTGCCCTCGTCATCGTCGGCGGCGGACCGTACGAGGAGCGGCTGCGTGCACTGGCCCGGGACACCGGAGTCGCGGACGACGTCGTGATCACCGGCGGTGTGCCCGCGGCGGAGCTGGCGGCGCACCACACCCTCGGGGACGTCTTCGCGATGCCGTGTCGTACCCGGGGCGCGGGATTGGACGTCGAGGGGTTGGGCATCGTGTATCTCGAAGCATCGGCGACCGGAATCCCGGTGGTCGCGGGCCGTTCCGGTGGTGCACCCGAGACGGTGCGCGACGGGGAGACGGGATACGTCGTGGACGGCACGTCGGTGTCGGCGGTCGCGACGGCCGTCGGCGGCCTGCTCGCCGATCCCGACCGGGCTGCCGCGATGGGTGCGGCGGGTCGGCGTTGGGTGTCGGAGCAGTGGCGCTGGGACGTGCTCGGCGGGAAGCTGCGTGGGCTGCTCGACGGCGCTCCGGGGTCCGGGGCGGCACCGACGACCCGGGGTGAGAACCCCGGCGGTCCCGTCGGTATGTGAAGCTGTCCGGCGTGAGCAGCATTCAGGTGGCCGACCAGACGTTCATCGCCGCGAGCCCCGACCGCATCGCCGAGGCCGTCGCGGCACCGGGCCGGTGGCGTGTGTGGTGGCCGGATCTCGCCTTGACCGTGCGTGAGGATCGGGCCGAGAAGGGAATCCGGTGGGCGGTCACCGGTCCGCTCGACGGCACGATGGAGGTGTGGATCGAACCCGCACTCGACGGGGCGATCGTCCACTACTTCCTTCACTGCGAGCCCACGGGGGTGGCACCCGATCGTGTCGCGACGCTCGATCTCGCCGGGATGAACCACGACCGCCGGGTGGCCGGCAAGAGGATGACCTTCGAGGTCAAGCAGCGTCTCGAAGCGGGACGGCCGGCGGGGGAACCGCCCCGCACCGCGTAGGCGCACCTCGGATCGGAACCCGGATACCCTACCGCTACGGTGTCCGGAGAGGACACCGTGCGGGACGGACGAAAGGGAGCCTTCGTCGAATGGCAGAGAAGACCAGACGGTCGATCACCATCGATGCGCCGGCCGAACGGGTGATGGCCGTGATCGCGGACTTCGACAGTTACCCCACGTGGGTCGAAGCGGCACAGAGCGTCGAGGTCCTCGATCGGCTTCCCGACGGCAGAGCAGCACGCGTCCGATTCGTGCTCGACGCGGGAATCGTCAAGGACACCTACGTGCTGCGCTACCGGTGGGCCGGGGACGGGCGCGCCGTGAGCTGGGAGCTCGAGAGCGGCGAGATCCAGAAGGCGCAATCGGGTAGCTACGTCCTCGGCGACGCCCCGGGTGGCGGCACCGTCGTCGACTACGAACTGACCGTGGACCTGACGATCCCCATGATCGGCCTGTTCAAACGGAAGGCAGAGAAGGTCATCACCGACACCGCCTTGAAGGAATTGAAGAAGCAGGTGGAAGACTGAACGCGCGGCAGGAACCCGGATCCGCGCGGATCCGGATGTTCCTGGGCAAGGGCGGCGCGGGCAAGACCACTCTGGCCGCCGCGACCGCCGTCCGTCTCGCCGCGGACGGACCGGTGCTCCTGGTCTCGCTCGATCGCGCGCACTCCACCACCGGGGTACTCGGCGTACCCGCAGGATCCGGGATCCGTTCGGTCGCGCCCGGTCTCGACCTGATCGAGATCGACAGCCTGGAACTGCTCGAGCGTCGCTACACCACGCTGTCGACCCTGGCGTCCGCCGTCGGTGGACACGACCACGCAGGGAACTTCCACCTCCCCGATCCCGCGGAGATCACCGGGCTGCCCGGAGCGCAGGACATCCTCGCCCTCACGGAGGTCGCGGCGCTCGCCGACGACGGACGGTGGGGCACCGTGATCGTCGACGCACCGGCGTCGGCCGATACGTTCGCGATGCTCACCGCGCCGCACACCGTCCTCGGATACATGGAGCGGATCTGGCCGCAGCACAGCCGCATCGCCGCGGCGACGGGACCCGACCCGCGGCTCGCGGTCGTCGTCGCACTGTTCGACCGGATCCTCGCCGCCGTCGACGCGGCGCGTGCCGTGCTCGAGGACCGCTCCCGCACCGACGTCACCCTCGTCGCGAACCCGGACCGTGCCGGGCTGTCGGAGCTGCGCAGGCTCCGGTCGTGGACCGCGCTCGCCGGTTTGCGGCTGCGCGAGGTGATCGTCAACGGCATCCTGCCCGATCTCGGCTCGGACGACTCGGCAGGCCGATGGTTGACGGCGCGGCGGAACGCCCAGCGCCGCGTCCTCGACGAGATGATCGACACCCTCGTCGAGGCCCCCGTCCGCGTGTGCGCGCAGGCGGAGGACGAACCGGTGGGGACGGCGTCCCTCGGCGCGCTCGCCGACTCCATCGAGGAAACCGTCGGGACCCGGCCGAACGGCGGTGCCGACGACCCGCCGGTGCGGATCCGGCACGATTCGGGGACGGGAGTGGACGCGGTGTACACCTTGCGAATGCACCTTCCCCTCGCAGATCCGTCGACACTGACCCTCGGCCGCACCGGAGACGACCTCGTCGTCGGGGCCGACGGCGCGCGTCGTCGCATCCGGCTGGCGTCGGGGCTGCGGCGGTGCACCGTCGCAGGAGCCGAGTTCGACGGCACCGGACTGCTCGTACGTTTCGCTCCGGACCCGGAGGTGTGGCCCTCGTGACCACCGACCACGACGCGTTGCTCGCGGATCTCCGGGTGCTCGCCGACACCGTGCTCGACCGGATCGAGGGGATCGTCGCGCAGATCGCCGACCCCGCCGTGCCGCACGCCGCGCACGACGGGGATCCCGACGGTGCCGAGACGCGCACCCGCCCGGACGGCGCATCGTGCGCCTGGTGCCCGATCTGCGCGCTCGCCGCGCTCATCCGCGGCGAGAACCACGAACTCCTCACCCGTCTCGCCGCGCAGATCGCCGCCCTGATCGCGATGATCCGCGAACTCCTCGCGCGGCTGCTCCCCGCCGCATCGGGCGACACCGGCGGACCCGACGTTCCCCCACCGGCGGCACCACCGGACGGTGGTGGCTTCGAACGCATCGCCGTGACGATCAGGCCGTGACACCGTGTCGGACCCACACGTGCTCACCATCGGAATCGACGTCGGAGGCACCAGCATCCGCGCCTCCGTCGTCGACGGGGCAGGGGAGGTCGTCGACTCCGCTCGGGCACCGACACCGGTGTCCGTCTCGGCCCTCGAGGATGCTCTGCACCGCGTGGTTCGTGACCTCGCGGAACGACACAGGGTGTCGGCCGTCGGACTCGCCGTCGCCGGGTTCGTCACCGCGGACCGACGCGGCGTGCGCTTCGCACCGCACCTTCCGTGGCTCGACGCGCCCGTCGCAGATCGGCTCGCCCGACGGTTCGCGCTGCCGGTGACCCTCGAACACGACGCGAACGCCGCGGCATGGGCGGAGTACCGGTTCGGTGCAGCGGCCGGCGCGGGCATCACGGTGATGGTGGCGCTCGGAACCGGGATCGGTGCCGCACTGCTGCTCGACGGTCGTCTCTTCCGGGGTGCGCACGGAATCGCCCCCGAACTGGGGCACCTGCAACTCGTTCCCGGTGGGCGCCCCTGTCCGTGCGGCAAGCACGGATGCTGGGAGCGGTACTGCAGCGGCACCGCCCTCGTCGACATCGCCGTCGAGATGCTCGCCACCGACCCGGCGAGATCGCAACTCGCGACCGAGGCAGCCGGCGATCCGGGATCGCTCACCGGCCGCCGGATCGCCGGAGCCGCCCACGACGGCGACCCGCTCGCGCTCGCCGCGATGGCCGAGTTCTCCCGGTGGCTCGGACTCGGCCTCGCGATCGTCGCCGACGTGTACGACCCCGAACTCGTCGTGATCGGCGGGGGAGTGTCGGGATCGGCGTCACTGTTCCTCGACGACGCGCGCGAGCACTACGCGGCGGCCACCACAGGCGCCGGGCATCGGCCCCTCGCCCGTGTCCGGACCGCTCAGCTGGGTGACGCCGCCGGGCAGATCGGTGTCGCCGACCTCGCCCGTCGCGCACTCGGGAACGCCCCCGAACGGACCCGGCCGGAGTGAGATTCTCGTCACGAAGGGCCGCCTCACGTGCATACCGGCACGCCACGACGTGCGTGTGACCGGTGAGGCGTCGTAGAGTCGAGCCGCGGGCGGGCTGTGTCCCGCGGATCGATCCCGGGAAGGATGCCATGTGGTACTGGCTGTTCAAGTACGTCCTGCTGGGCCCGTTGCTGTGGCTCATGGGCAGGCCCACCTACGAGGGTGGCGAGAACATCCCCACGAACGGCCCGGCGATTCTGGCGAGTAACCACCGCGCCGTGCTCGACTCGTTCTACCTGCCGTTGCTCGTGCGGCGACGCATCACCTTCCTCGCCAAGAGCGAGTACTTCACCGGCACCGGACCCAAGGGCGCGTTCCAACGCTGGTTCTTCTCGTCGGTCGGGCAGGTCCCGATCGACCGGACCGGCGCCGACGCCGCCCAGGACGCGCTCAACGCCGGGGTTCGCGTGCTCGACCAGGGCAAACTGCTCGGGATCTACCCGGAGGGAACCCGTTCGCCGGACGGTCGTCTGTACAAGGGCAAGACCGGTCTGGCACGCCTCGCACTCGAGACCGGCGTCCCCGTCATTCCGGTCGCCATGATCGGCACCGACAGGATGAACCCGATCGGCTCCAAGATGTGGAAACCCGCCAAGGTCACCGTCCGGATCGGCGAACCCATCGACTTCTCCCGATTCGAAGGCATGGGCGGCAACCGCTTCGTCGAGCGCACCGTCACCGACGAGGTGATGTACGCACTGATGCAGTTGTCGGGGCAGGAGTACGTGGACGTCTACGCGGCGTCGCTCAAGGACACCGGGACGAAGGGCGACGCACCGGAACAGACCGGCACCGCCGCCGTGCGCGCCGTCGGTTCCTCGGACGGCGACCCGGCCGACCACCCGGCCGACGCGCGCATTCCCGACACCCGCGCGGGCTGACGGGGACGCGGCGTCGTCGCGGCGGGTGGCGCCCGACTCGTCCCGGAACCGTCGCGGCATAATGTCCGCACGTGCGCTACTTCTACGACTGCGAGTTCATCGAGGACGGCCGCACCATCGAACTCGTGTCGATCGGTGTGGTCTGCGAGGACGGCCGCGAATTCTACGCCGTCTCGACGGAATTCGATCCCGACCGGGCCGGCACGTGGGTCCGCCGCAACGTGCTGCCGAAACTGCCGTCGCCCGCCCACCCGGCGTGGCGGTCGCGTGACCGCATCCGTGACGACCTGCTGAAGTTCCTCGTGCCGAGGCCGGGCATCCACCCGGAACTGTGGGCCTGGATCGGTGCGTACGACCACGTCGTGCTCGCGCAGCTGTGGGGGACGATGCCCGACCTCCCCGATGTGCTCCCACGGTTCACGCGGGAACTGCGGCAACACTGGGAGGACAACGGTCGTCCACCGCTGCCGCCGGTGCCCGACGACAACCACGACGCCCTCACCGACGCACGGCACAACCTCGCCAAATTCGATGCGATCGAGGCCGCCCGCCGTTCTCGATGAGCGGGTCCGGTGTACCCGTGCCGGACCGAAGCCATATTCTGGTTCCGTGAACTGGACTGTCGACGTGCCGATCGACCGCTTGCCCGAACTCCCACCGTTGCCGTCGGAGCTGCGTGATCAGCTCGACGCGGCGTTGGCGAAACCGGCCCTGCAGCAGCCGAGCTGGCCGCAGGACCAGGCGTCGGCGATGCGAACCGTGCTCGAGAGCGTTCCGCCGATCACGGTGCCGCGCGAAGTCGAGGAATTGCAGGACCAGCTCGCCGCGGTCGCCCACGGAGACGCCTTCCTGCTCCAGGGCGGCGACTGCGCGGAAACCTTCGCGGACAACACCGAACCCCACATCAAGGGCAACATCCGCACGCTGCTGCAGATGGCGGTGGTGCTCACCTACGGTGCGTCGCTGCCCGTCGTGAAGGTCGGTCGCATCGCCGGGCAGTACGCCAAGCCCCGGTCGTCCGACACCGACGCGCTGGGCCTGCCGTCGTACCGCGGCGACATGGTCAACTCCATCGTCGCCGACGCGGCGGTCCGCGCACACGACCCGTCGCGTCTCGTGCGGGCGTACGCGAACGCGAGCGCCGCGATGAACCTGGTGCGGGCGATCACCGCCGCGGGCGAGGCCGACCTGCATCGGGTGCACGACTGGAACCGCGAATTCGTGTCGAAGTCCCCGGCCGGCGCCCGATACGAGGCCCTCGCCGCCGAGATCGACCGCGGACTGCGGTTCATGGACGCCTGCGGTGTCGTCGACCCGAACCTGCGCGCCGCCACCATCTACGCGAGCCACGAGGCGCTCGTCCTCGACTACGAGCGCGCCATGCTGCGTCTCGACGAGACCGGTGACGAACCCCGCCTCTACGACCTGTCCGCGCACTTCCTGTGGATCGGCGACCGCACCCGCCAACTCGACGGCGCGCACATCGCGTTCGCGGAACTGCTCTCGAACCCGATCGGGCTCAAGGTGGGCCCGAGCACCACCCCCGACATGGCCGCGGAGTACGTCGAGCGTCTCGACCCCACCAACAAGCCGGGAAGACTGACCCTGATCTCGCGGATGGGATACAGCAAGGTGCGCGACGTGCTGCCCGCGATCGTCGAGCGTGTCGAAGCCACCGGCCACAAGGTGATCTGGCAGTGCGACCCGATGCACGGCAACACCCACGAATCGTCCACCGGCTACAAGACCCGGCACTTCGACCGCATCGTCGACGAGGTCCAGGGATTCTTCGAGGTGCACCGGGCGCTCGGTACCCACCCCGGCGGTATCCACGTCGAACTCACCGGTGAGGACGTCACCGAATGCCTCGGCGGTGCCCAGGACATCTCCGACGTCGATTTGCACGGCCGTTACGAGACCGCGTGCGACCCGCGGCTGAACACCCAGCAGTCCATCGAACTGGCGTTCCTCGTCGCGGAGATGCTGCGCGGCTGACCGAGAGCGGGCCGTCGCCGGGTGCACACCGGTGACGGCCCGAGCCGTCCGATCGCGGACGGTCGGCGCGGACCCCGTCAGGGCAGAGCCGTGAGCACCACCGTGGAGCCGGGTTCGGCGCGGGAACCCGCTCCGGGACTCTGACCGACGACCACCGACAGATCGGTGTCCGCGACCTGCCGCACCTCGATCTCGAACCCGAGGCGCACCAGTTCCTCCCGCGCCGACGCCAACGAACGCCCCAACATCGACGGGACCTTCACCGCGTTCGACACCAGCAACGTGACGGTGCTGCCCGCCGACACGGTCGTTCCCGCCTCGGGATCGGTGCCGGCGACCAACTCGCCGTCCACATCGGGATCGAACACCTCCCGCTGTCCCGCGACCGTCACTCCGGACTCGTCGAGCACCCGACGGGCCTCGTCGACCGTGTGTCCCGCCAGGTCGGGCAACTCGACCGGGGCGAACCCCTTGCTGACGATCACCTTCACCTGCGAGCCGACGGCCAGCACGGTGCCCGGTGCGGGGTCGAGCGCGGCGACGCCGCCCTCGGGAACAGTGGAGCTGAAGGCCGAACCCCCGTCGACGGGTTCGAACGTCCGCTTACGCAACTCCTGGTCGACGGTGTTGCGGTCGCCGCCGCCGGGAATCGACGGCACCGTCGGTCTGCCCAGCGACACCAGCAACGCGACGGTGCCACCGCGCGCGGCCCGGGAACCGAACGCGGGGTCGGTGCCGAGCACCGTGTCCGCGCCGATGTCGTCGGAGTACTCGCCCCGGATGTCGGTGGACAGGCCCGCCGCCTCCAGCGCGGCGACGGCCTCGCCCTGCCCCAGCCCCCGGACGTCCGGCACATCGGTGAACCGACCCGACCCGAGCCACCATCCGGCCAGGCCCAGCACCAACGCGACCACCACGATCAACACCGCCCACACGGTGGTCGTGCGTCGGGTGTGTCGCCGCCGGTCGAGGTAGGCACTGCGGTCGTCCGGTGCGCCGCCGGGCGGGGAATCCGACCGGGGATGGGCGGCGGTGACGACCTTGGTGTGCTGGGTCGGCGCGACCGGAACCGCAGGACGTTGCTGCCCCGAGAGCGGTTCCGGCGGCGACGCGTGGTGATGAACGACCGTCGGCGCCGCGTGTTGCTGAGACACCGGCGGCTGCTGGGACACCGCGACCGTCGGGTCGGTGCCGGGATGCGGCTCGGATGTGAGCACCGTCGTCCTCGGTGCGGGATCGGACGCGGCAGGGTCGGCTCCCGGCCCGGACTGTCCGGTGCCCGCGGCCGAGACCACCGGCTTCGGTGCGGGCACCCGATACCGCGGCAGATCGAGTCGATCCACGACGTCCGTCAGCGCGGCCGCCATCGCAGCGGCATCGTCGAACCGCTCGTCGGGTTCGCGTTCGGTTGCGTGCCGTACCAGATTGTCGAACTCCGCCGGCACCCCCTCGATCCACGCACTCGGATCCGGTACGTCCTTCTCGACGCGCTGATACGCGATGGACAGCGAGGTGTCGCCGGTGAACGGTGTGCGGCCGGTCAACATCTCGAACAGCAGGATCCCGGTCGAGTAGACGTCGCTGCGCGCGTCGGCGGCACCCGTCGTCACCTGCTCGGGCGACAGGTAGGCGGCGGTGCCGAGGATCACGCTGCGGGACGTGGTGTTCGCCGCTGCCACGGCGCGCACCAACCCGAAATCCGCGATCTTCACCTCACCACCGCGCGACACGAGGACGTTCTCCGGCTTGACGTCGCGGTGCACCAACCCCGCGCGGTGTGCCACGGCCAGCGCACCGAGGACGGGCGCGGCAACGGCCGCGGCGGCGTGCGGTGGCATCGGTCCGCGCTCGCGCAGCAGTTCGCGCAGGGTCCCACCCTCGACGAGCTCCATCACGAGGAAGACGTGGTCGCCGTCCTGCCCCTGGTCGTACACGGCGACCAGACCCGGATGAGTGAGCCGGGCGACCGCGCGGGCCTCGAACTCGAATCGCGACAGGAACTGCGGATCGGCTGCGAACTGCGAGTCCATCACCTTCACCGCGACGGGACGATCGAGTCGCAGGTCGGTTCCCCGATAGACGGTCGACATCCCGCCGCGGGCGATGCGCGACTCGATGCGATAGCGCCGGTCGAGGACGGTGCCGACCATCCGGTCGCCTCCTGCGGTCACCCGGTGTACCCCCGTGTCTCGTATGGTGGTGGCTGGCGGTGCCGGGGTCCGGCGCCGTGACGTCGATCGTAGCGACGCGGCCCGACCGGCAGTCGCCTACATCTCTGCTCACCGACGGCGATACCGTGGTGGATGTGAGTACCATTCCGTTCTGCGACGACGTCCTCGACAGCTCCGTCCCGGTGCTGCAGCTCGTCGACGTGGCCAAGCAACTCGACCTCGTCATCACCCGGGTCCATCAACTGCTCCACGATCGGCGGCTGCTCGCCGTCAAACGCGACGGGGTGCTCGGCGTCCCGGAAGCGTTCTTCGACGACACCGGGGCGGTCCTCAAGGGGCTGCCGGGCCTGATCGCGGTTCTCCACGACGGGGGATTCGGCGACGAAGAGATCCTCGAATGGATGTTCCGGCCCGACCCGACCCTTGCCGGGGGCAGCCCGATCGCCGCCATGCGCACCCATTCGGCGCGGGAGGTGATGCGCCGGGCGCAGGCCCTGGCGTTCTGATCGCGCGTCCCGGTCACCGCCCGGTCCCGGGCCTGCCGCGGTGCGGCCACAGACCCCCGCACGCGTCGGTGAGCAGCTGCGTCGCGACGACCGCCGCGCGGGTGCGCCCGGGCACCGCGGCGCGGCGATCGATGCGGAAGCCGGATGCTTCGACCTCGTCGAGAATCCGCGAATACAACACGAACGCGGTGCGGATCGCCGGACCGATCCGCGGCGGCAGCAGCGCGAGCCCCGGGTGCGCCCGGCGGTATTCGGCGCGCGTCAACGCGACGGCGTGCGCGAGCGCCCGACGCACCCGCGGATCGGGGAGCGCACCGCCGCGGGCCCGCAGCAGCATCTCGTCGTCGACCCCGTAGGCGGCCCACAGATCGGCCGGTAGGTACATCCGGCCGCGGTCGAGATCCTCGCCGACGTCACGGACGAAGTTGGTCAACTGGAACGCTTCACCGAGGGCGCGGGCGTAGGGGGCCGCGCGTTCGGGGTCGGTGACACCGAACACCGGCAGCAACTGCAGACCGATGACGGCCGCCGAACCGTACGTGTATTCACGCAGTTCACGCATGGAGCGGTAGCGCACACGGTGCTCCGGTGTGCCGGGGACGTCCATGCGCATCGATCGGGCGAACGCCTCGAAGAGTTCGACGGGAATCGCATACCGATCGATGGTGTCCACGAGCGCACGAACCACCAGACCGGTCTCGTCCGGCGCACCCGGGTCGCCCGCCAACCCGGCGTGGAGTCGGGCGAGGGCGTCGTCCACACCGCGGGCTGCTGCTCCGGGATCGTCGACGGCGGTCACGTCCACGATGTCGTCGACGAGCCGGGCGAAGCCGTACAGCGCGTGGACGCCGCGGCGCCGCGGCTCGGGCAGCAGCCGCGCCGCGAGATGATAGGTGCGTCCGTGCTGCGCGGACAACGCGGCGCAGAAGCGGAATCCGGCATCCAGTTCGCGGGCCGCGGTCGGGTCCGACATCGGCACGATCAGGTGCTGTCGGCGGCTGCGGAGGCCGGGGCGACCGCATGCCCGCCGGTGCGTGCCCGGAGCCGCAGGGGATCGCGCTCGGTCAACGCGCGTGCGGCCACCCACGACGCGAACACCGCGAGTGCCACGTGCGCGAGGTTGTACATGCCGATCGACCCGTCCGGGTTGAAGATCAGCATCAGCCACGTGGAGAGCGCGACGAGGACGGTGAGGGTCCGGGTGGACATCGCGAACGCCGCGGCGACAGCGAGAGGCCACGAGTAGTACCAGGGCAGCGCCGCGGGGGACAGCAGGGTGACCGCGGTCAGGACCACGACGATCCCGAACACCGCGTCACGCTCGGTGCGGCGGTACCGCCACCACGCCGCGACGAGGATCACGACGAGCGCCACCATGCAGATCATCCGAGTCACGTCGAGGACGGAGCCCAGGCGCCACGGGGTGACCCACGTGACCACGTGGGCCATCATCGTCGGCAACGACAACCAGTTGATGATCTTCGACGAACCGGACAGGGCGGTGAGCCAGCCGATCCCGACGCCCGCGGCGAGTGTCGCGGCGCCGAACACCGCCGCGAACACCGCACCCCCGATACCCGCGGCCTTGACGAACAGCCGGATCGGCGACGGGGGTTCGCGCCCGTCCTCGCGTGCGCGATCGCGTTCGTGCACCATCCACACCCACACCAGGAACGGCAGCGCGAGCCCGGCGGTCGCCTTGATGGCGGCGCCCAGCGACACCAGGGCGATGCCGCTGACGTGCCGTCCCTCGAGGACCAGCACGATTCCCGCGACCATCAACCCGACCATCAACAGTTCGTTGTGCACACCGCCGACGAGGTGGACCAGCACCAGCGGATTGAGGACCGCGAGCCACAACGCCACCGACGGGTCGCCGCCCATCCTCCGGGCCAGCCGGGGGATCGCCCACGCCATCAGTACGAGGCCGGGCAGCATCGTCACGCGCCACAGCCAGGTGCCCGTGACGACATCGTCGCCGGTGAGCGACGTGATCCCCGCGCCGAGCAGCAGGTGCACCGGACCGTACGGCGTCGTCGTCGTGGTCCACACGTTGCTGACGTTGTCCAGCAGCACACCCGGGTTGACGACGGGGCCCTCGGAGTACGGATCGAAACCGTCGCGCAGCATGGCGCCCTGCGCGAGATACGAGTAGGCGTCGCGGCTGAACATCGGTGTCGCGACCAGCAGCGGCACCGTCCAGGCAGGTAGCACCGTCCACAGGTCGCGTAGCGTCGTCTCCTTCGCGAGGGTGGCGCGGCCCAGCCGCACCCACGCGCCGACCATCACCAGGACCCCGACCCACACGAGGATCGTGGACAACAGATTGCCGTGCCCGAACCGCAGCCACGACAGGTACATCGATTCCAGCAGCGGGTCCACCCGCCGGGTGCTGCCCGCCCCGAAGCTGCCGAACGCGAGCAGTGCCGCGCCGCACGCACCGAGCAGTGCGGCGTTGCCCGCCGGGCTGCGGAGGAACGAGACCGACCTGGACGTCGACACGCCGGGGGACGACATGGATCCGATTTCCTCCCCCGGAAGGTGTGGCGCAGGTGTGCGTCTGACGTAGAACGATGACACAGTCTAGTGGAGACCCGGACCAGTGCCCCGCCGGGCATGGCGTCGGCGTTCCACGCCGAGGCGTTCGGCGGCCAGCCGACCGGACAGAAGCACGGTCGGTACGCCCACCCCCGGCACCGTCCCCGACCCCGCCAGCACCACACCGGGATGGCGCGGATCGACGTTGCGGCGGCGGAACGGGCCGGTCTGACGGAACAGGTGAGCGCCGGCGAACGGACTGCCCGCCGACATCCCGCGGGACCGCCACGTCGCGGGGGTGTCCACGTGATCCACGCGGAATTCGTCCGAGATACCCGAATATCCGCGGTGCTCGAGGACCGTCACCAACTCCCGCGCGTACGGGCCGGAGAGGGCGTCCCAATCCAGCGGCGCACTGTCCAGATTCGGGCAGGGCGCCAGCACCGACAACGGTTCGTGCTCCGCGCCCTCCCGGTCGAACAGCTGCCCGGAATCCGACAGCGCGGGCCGGGTGATCAACAGGGACGGGTCGGACATGAGCCGGCCACGACCACGCGGCGCGGTGATCTCCGCGAACGTCTCCTCCCAATGCTCTCCGAAATCGATCACATGGTGACGTTGCGCCGCCCAGGTGCGGGTGGTCGCCGTCGGCACGCTGCCGTGCAGGACCACCGCGGACGGTGACGCCACCACCCGACGTCGCCGGGGCCCGAGCAGCGCATCGACCACCGGAAGATCCGGGGTCAGGACGAGGGCATCACACCGATGACGGGCCCCGCCGGAATCCACCGCCGCGGTCACCCGGCGACCGGCACGATCGACGGACACCACCTCGGTGTCCGTGCGGAGTGTGCCTCCGGCCGCGACGAACGCCTCCGCCATCACCTGCGCCACCCGGCGCATCCCGCCCTCCACCGCGTACACCCCCAGCGACGTGTCCATGTGCGCGATCGCGGCGTACACGGCCAGTGCGCGTGACGGTGCCACCCCCGCGTACAACGCCTGGAAGGTGAACACCCGCCGCAGCCGCGGGTCCCGGATCCGGCGACCCACCTGCCCACCCAACCGGCCGAAGGCGCCGAGCCGTACCAGCCGTGTCAGATCGGCGACGGCGCCGCGGGAGGACACCAGATCCAGCGGTGAATCGAAACTCGCATCCATGAACCGATCGAATTCGGCGTCGAACACCTCCGCCAGCCACCGCCGCAGCCGCAGGTACCGGCGTGCCTCGTCGCGGCCGCACACCCGCGTGACCTCGGCGGCCATCGCGTCCGGATCCGAGAACACATCCAAGGTGGTGCCGTCCGCGAACCGCGCGTGATAGGCAGGGGAGAGCAACGTCGTGCGCAACGGCGGCTCCACCGACGAGAAGTCCGCGCCCACCGCCGCGAGCGCGTCGGCGATCAACTCGGGCATCGTCAGGACCGTCGCCCCGTTGTCGATCTCGTAACCCGGACCCCGATACGCGCCGACCCGGCCGCCGACCGACGACTCGCGTTCGAGGACGGTCACGTCCCGGCCCGCCCCGACGAGATGCAACGCGCACGACAGCCCCGCCAGCCCCGCCCCGACGACGACGACACGCTGCGCGTCGGGCACCGTACGCAGCCCGGACCTCACGCGATACGACGGGTCGCGGCGACCGCGGCATCCCGCAGGAGAGCCTTGCCGGGGTCCGTTGCGGACGACGCGTCGAGTGTCTCGAACGCACGCTCCGTCAACGCGGTGATCCGCTCCTCGACACGGTCGACGGCGCCGAGTCCGATCAACAACTCCCGCAGTTCCTCGACCTGCCCGTCGGTGAGGTCGCTGCCGATCGCGTCGCGCAGGACCGCCGCGGCGACCCGATCGGTGGCATCGGCCGCTTCGAGTGCGGCAGCGAACAGCACGGTGCGTTTGCCGGCGCGCAGATCGTCCCCGGACGGTTTGCCCGTCACCTCGGGGTCGCCGAACACCCCCAGGAGGTCGTCGCGCAGCTGGAAGGCCAGACCGATGTCGGTACCGAACCGCCGGTACGCATCCACCAGGGCATCGTCGGCGCCGGCGAGAACCGCCCCGATGTGCAGCGGCCGCTCGATCGTGTACGCGGCGGTCTTGTACCGGTTGACCCGGGTCGCGGCCTCCACCGACTCGTCGGCCGACACCTCCCCGGCGATGTCCAGGAACTGACCGCCGAGCACCTCCGTGCGCATCGCCGACCACACCGGCGACACCCGGGCGAGCGCCGCCCCGTCGAGACCCGACTCGCGCAGCATGTCGTCGGCCCACACCAGCGACAGATCACCGAGGATGATCGCGACCGCCTCGCCGAAATCCGCCGGGTCGCCGCGCCACCCCGCGCTCCGATGCCGATCCGCGTACTCCATGTGCACCGTCGCGAACCCGCGACGTGTCGTCGACGCGTCGATGATGTCGTCGTGGATCAGCGCACCCGCCTGCACCAGTTCGAGTGCCGAACACGCCCGCAGAACCGAATCGGCACCGGGTGCGGCCGGATCACCACCGGCACCGATCCATCCCGTCCACGCGAACGACGGGCGTACCCGTTTGCCGCCGCGCAGGACGAAGGCTTCCAATGCGGTCACGGCGTCCCGGTAACCACCGCCGACCGACGTGACGATCGGTGCTCGGGATTCGAAGAACTGCCGCAATGCGTCCTCGACGAATTCGGGCTGCAATGCGACGGGCACGGGGGCGGATCCGGTGGACAGGGTGTTCCTCCTGGTCGGGTGCTCGCAACAGCCCGCGACGACGCGGACGGCACCGGTATCAACCCTATCCGTCCCACGATGTGGTCGGCAGATGACCGGTCCTGGAACAGGGCATCCTATGCTGGTCCAATGGCTAGTGACCCGGGCACCGAGTCGCGCACCCCGTCGATCGTCGATCGGCTGGCTCCCGCGCGCAGCGGACGCATCCCCTTCTCCGTCGAGTTCTCGCCGCCGCGCGACGCAGACGCCGAGGCGCGGCTGTGGCGTGCAGTCCGGGTCTTCGAGCGGCTCGGACCCGCGTTCGTGTCCATGACCTACGGTGCCGGCGGATCCACCCGCGACCGCACCGTCCGCGTCACCGGCCAACTCGCCGAGGAGACGACGCTGCTGCCCGTCGCGCACCTGACGGCGGTCGGCCACAGCGTCGACGAACTCCGCGCGATGGTCGGCGCCTACGCGGACCGGGGAATCACCAACATCCTCGCACTGCGCGGCGACCCGCCCGGAAACCCGCTCGGCGACTGGGTCAAACACCCCGAGGGCCTCGAGCACGCCGACGAACTCGTTCGTCTCGTCCGTGAACTCGGGGACTTCCACGTCGGTGTCGCCTCCTTCCCCGAAGGACACCACCGGTCGCCGGACCTCGACCACGACACCCGGTACCTCGCCCACAAGCTCCGCGCCGGGGCCGAGTACTCGATCACCCAGATGTTCTTCGACGTCGAGCACTACCTGCGGCTTCGGGATCGTGTCGTCGCACTGGACGCTGAGCAGGGACTCAAACCGATCATCCCCGAGATCATGCCGATCACGTCGCTGCGGTCGGCACGCCGAAGCCTCGAACTGTCCGGGTCGCGGCTTCCCACCGCGCTCGAAGAACGCCTCGTCCGCGCCGCCGGTGACGGTCCGGAAGAGAACCGTGCAGCGGTGCGCGAGGTCGGTATCGACGTCGCCACCGAGATGTGCGAGCGGCTCATCGCCGAGGGTGCACCGTGCCTGCACTTCATCACCCTCAACTTCGCGCGGGCCACCGGCGAGGTACTCGCCCGGCTCGGTATCGAGATGGAGGCGCCCGCCGCGCAACCGGCCTGACGGTCACCGGACCCCGTCCGGTCCGGCCGGCGATCCGGGTGTGCCGACTCCGGTCGTCAGGGCAGCACTCGACCCTTCCACCGTGCCCCACCCGATCTCCGTAATCGCAGGGACATCGCCGTCAACGCTGCGAACACCACGACCGATGCGGGGTGGGCGATCGCAGACGCCACATCACCGGTGGTGGGCCGGCCCCCGCGTTCGGTTCCGGCGGCCACGGCACGGGACGTCACCGCTGCCGCCGCACCGGCCAGTCCCCACGCGCGGAGCCGGCCGCTCCCGGTGATCGCAGCGACCGGCGGAACCAGATAACCGAGCGTGTACACGGCGACGACCACGCCGGCGCCCAGCGGGGAGCCGAACGCCGACCACAACCAGCGTGTGTAGCCGCGCACGAGCGCGGCATCGCCGGTGTACATCCGGCACGACACGTGCGGTGCCGCCGCGGCGACCATCGTGCGTGCACCTGCGCGGCGCAACACCCGGGCGAGATCGAGATCGTCCGTCGCGCTCCCCGCGACCGCGGCGTGGCCTCCGGCCTCCGCGTACGCCTGGCCGTCCACCACCAGGAACTGGCCGCATGCCACGACCATCGACGGCCGCGACGACCGGTGGGACACCGCGACGGGCAGACTCGAGAACCACGACCAGAACAACAACGGCTGCACCAGTCGTTCGAGGAGAGAACCCGCCACCTGCCGAGGCCACGGCGACACCAGCGCCGCCCCCGAGTGGCGAAGCAGGTTCACCGCCGACGCGATCGCATCCGGACCCAGGCGCACATCGGCGTCGACGAACACCACGACGCCGTCGGACGGAAGTCCACCCCGCTCCCGGAACGCGAACGAACAGGCGGCGGCCTTCCCCGTCCAACCGGCAGGCGGGCCGTCCTCGGACCGGACGACGGTGAACCGGGAATCTCCCCCGGCCGCGTCGCGCGCGACCTCGCCGGTGCCGTCGGTGGATGCATCGTCGACGATGTGCACCGTCAGGCGCGGCACCCCCCGCTGCGCCCGCAGATCGCCGACGACATCGGCGATGCGACGGGCCTCGTTCCGCGCGGGAACGACCACGGCGACCGACTCCGCCACCTGCGCACCCGGGGTGAGTCGCGGCAGCGTGGCACGGTTGACCGCCGCGACGACGGCGCCGGCCACGGCGATGGACGTCCCCGCCGCGACACTTGCCGCCGCCGCGCTGTTCGCTCGCGCCGAGGAACCGGGGGTCAGGACTCGTCCCGATCCCGTGCCGACACCCGGGTGGGCGCGGGATTGCGGTTGAACCACGCCATCGCGGCGACGATCAGTGCCACGGAGACGGTCGCCGCCGCGACGATGCCCGCCCACCCGGCGAAACCGCGCGTGTTCGGGTCCGAATACCGCACCTCCGCCCGCAGTGTCGTCACCTCGCCGGCCGGAAGCTTCCACGTCACGATCGAATCCGATTCGCGGGTGCCGTTGGTCGTCGCGACCCTCGCCGGGAACGCGATCGTCACCTGCACGTCGGTGCCCTGGGTCGGTGCGGATTCGAGATCGACCCGGCCCGTCAGCGACACGACGTCCCCGGCGCGCTGCAACGAGAGCTGGAACGAGCCGGCGCTCTGATCGGACATCGTCGTCAGTTGCTGGATGTCGCCGAACGTGAGATCGCTGAAGAACACCTGGCTGCCGACGTACCCGTCCTGCGAGTACTCCTGGACGCGGACCTTCCCGGCCAACGTCGAGGGCACCGTCAACTCGGGTCCCTTGTCGGTCTCGTCGGCGGGGATCGTCGCCGCGACGATCTGCCCCGACACACGATCATCGGACGAGATGCCCAGCGTCGCCTGCACACGCAGACACCCGGTCAGCGCGGGGATCATCAGGAGGAGGAGACCGACCGCAGCGACGACCCGGCGGCGAACGGACTGGAAGGGCTGCTGCACGTCGACCATCGTGCCAGGCGCGGGCGAGGACATCAGACCAACCGGCGCGTTCCGGCGCGTCGTCGCCCGCGTGTCGCGCGCCGCGCGGACATCGTCGACCACACGAGAGGCAACCCGAGCGTGCCCATCGCCACCAGGCCGTAGAGCGCGGAGAACCGCAACTCGGGTGCGTCGAGGAACACCAGATGCGCCAGGGCGGAACCCAGCCACGTCCACAGGAACAGCGCGACGGGCACGCCGTCGCCGGGTACGTCGCCGGGGCGCGCACAGCGCCGGTCGACGAAGTGCAGCGCCACGGCCATCAGCGCCGCGACGAGCAGCCAGCCCGCATAGTTCGTCACGGGAATGTGCAGCAACCCGGGCAAACCCGGCCCCCCGCACCACGACCACTGCCCGTCCGCGACCATCTGCGGATCCAGATACAGGTCCCAGCCGACCATCGCGACCACCACCGCCGACAACCGTGCCGGGACCGAACGCCACACCCGCTCGGCGACACACCAGATCGGGTACATTCCCGCGGTCCACGCGAACGGAACCACCAGCGGTACGTCGAGCAGCGACGGCCCGATCCGATCGACGGCGTACGTGTAGCAGCCGTACGGCACACCCGTCGCCGTGCCGACAACCTCCGACACGAAGCCGACACCCGCCGTGATCACCAGCAGCGCCCCCGCCCACCGCGGTCCGCGGGTCACCGTCGCGTGCACCAGGCATGTCGCGGCCGACAGCACCACGACAGCGACGGTCACCGCGTCCCGCGCGGAACCGTCGGTCAGGGGATAGAGGATCTGCGCACCGATCGTCGCGGCGGCGAGCGCCCACGGCGCCGCGACGCCGGGTGTCGGGGTCACGGTGCCTCCCGATCCGGGCCCCGCAGTGCTGCCCGTCTCACCGCGTCGGCCGCCGCCACCCGCGGCGCAGCCATCCGCCCCGCGCATCGCCGAGCGCGATCCGTGCGGCGCTGCGTCCGCTCGCGCCCGAGACACCACCGCCGGGATGGGTCGACGCTCCCGTCAGGTACAGCCGGTCCGCGCCCGGGACGCGATGACCGGCGAGTTCGGGTGCCGGTCGCCAGAAGAACATCTGATCGAGCGACATCTCGACGTGCATCACGTTTCCGCCGATCATCCCGAGTTCCCGCTCGATGTCGACCGGTGTCTGCGTGTGGACGTGGCGGACATCGGAGGAGAATCCCGGAGCCCACGTGTCCATCTCCCGGAGGATCCGGTCGGTCTCCGACTTCGCCACCGCGGCCCAGTCGCGGCCGCCGGAGAGCCGATGGGGATACCACTGTGACCACAGGGTGACCTGGTGTTCCCCCGCGGGGGCGATCGACGGGTCGAGCGCGGTGAAGCTCATCGCGAGCACGGCCGGTTCGGGGGGAAGATCACCGGCGAGCGCGGATCCGTGTGCGCGCCTCAACCGGGCCCGGTCGTCGACGAGCAACTGCAGTCCGGTGGTGTCGCCGCCGTCGCCGGGGGCACCGCGATAGCGCGGCAGCGACCCCGTGGCCAAGCGGAGCACCATGCCGATTCCCGGGCCCACCCGGATGCGGCGCCGCCACGTCTCGAGCGTCGCGTGGTCGAAACCGCCGCGTTCGAGCAGGTCGAGTGTGGTGAGGATGTGACATCCCGCTGTCACGGTGCGGGCGGAGACCACGCGTCCCGATTCGGTGAGCACCGACCAGTGGTCACCCGCGCGGCGGATGGCGGTGACGGAGTCACCGCACGTGACGGTCCCCCCGTCGGATTCGAGGCGGGAGGCGAGGGCCCGGGTGAGGGCACCGCTGCCGCCGACGGCGCGTCCCGGCGGCAGCGTGTGCATGAGGGCCGCGAACCCGACCATCGGTGCGGTGCCGGGTTCGGACATCGGCGGGCCCGACTGGGCGCCGAACCACGCGAGGGCGGCCTTGAGCGGTTCGTCGTCGAAGTACTCGTCGAGGAGCGCATCACCGGTGGTGAGGAACGCGCTGGACAGGGCGAGGCCACCGCCGTCGGCATCCAGTCCCCAGAACGAGGACAACAGGTGCCGACCCGTGGGCTCGGCGGTGAACGACTTCATCACCGCGGCGCTGCGCGGAGCCCAGTCCGCGACGAACCGGCGGTAGGCGTCGGCGTCCCGCGTCCCGCACGCGGCCTCGATCGACGCGCACGTGCGGTCGAGGTCGCGGTGGAAGACGATGCCGGGGCGGTCGCTGCCCTGCGGGGACGGGGCGAAGGCCCACGGGTCGCAGTCCAGGTACCGCAGGCCGTGCGCGCCCAGATCGAGTTCCTCGACGATCCCGGAGTGGCGGATCATGATGTGGGCGGATGAACCGCGATCGACCGCGTGCCCGGGGAACCGTTCGACGGTGGAGACCGCGCCGCCGAGGACGGTGTCGCGTTCGAGGACCTCGACGGACCAGCCCTCGCGAGCCAGATAGCACGCGGCGACGAGAGCGTTGTGCCCGGAACCGACGACCACCGCGTCGAGGACGCTGCTCATCGCGGTACCTCCGACCGGCCGGACGAGGGATCGGGATCGAGGGGGAGGCGGCGTCCGAGGACCGCGAACGCGCGGGCGTCGCCGGTGAAGACGAACCGTCGCACGACGTCTTCGAACCCGGCGCGTCGGTACAGGCGCCACGCCCGGTTGTCCTCCTCGGGGACCTCGGGTGTCGACAGCAGGACGGTGCGTTCGGTGCGGTCGTGCAGAAGCCGCCGCAGCAGGGCCTCACCGATTCCGTGACCCTGCGCCTCGGGATGCACGTGCAGTTCGGTCAGCTCGAAGTAGTCGTCGAGGATCTCGTCGATCCGGTCGGAGGGGAGGCCGACGTGCCGCATACCGGTCCGCACCTGTTGGTTCCACCACTGGTGGGGGTTCCCCCGGTAGCCGTAGGCGATGCCCACGGGTGTGCCGGGAGCATCGGGCAGCGCGGCCGCGACGGCTTTCCATCCGCTCCGGCCGGCGTGCTCGGACCACATCGGTGCCCGGTGGTGCTCGGTGCCGCGCGGGTAACGCATCGCGGTGACGTAGATGGACAGGAGTGCGGGTAGGTGTGCCCGGAAGTCGGCCGGGGTCAGGTCGAAGAGGATCGGTTTCGCGACGTACCGATTCGGGTCCGTGCTCATGTGGGGACGGAGACCGCCTTCCCTTGACGACGTGTCGGTGGGTGCAGGTATATTGAATACGTCGAACGCATGTTCGATGTCGGGTATCCGGGGGGATGGCCGAGGGAAGCGGCCATCCCCCCGGATCTCACCGGGTGAAGTCGCGCCGGCCCACGACGCGACCGGAGAGTGAGGGGGATGCGATATGACCTCGCGAAGCATCGCGGGTTCCGGGGGCGTCGCCGGTTCCGGGATACGGCGCGCGACCGGGGCGTGTGGGGGTCGGCCCGTGTCCGCCCGAGCCTCGACGTTGCTGCGTCGCGCCGACGCCCTGTTGTCCGATGCGGTCGGCGCCGAACCGGCCGAACGGTTTCGCCTGGCGTACCTCGCCGCGCTGCGTGGCGCCGGTGCGGTCGTCGCGGCAGCCGAACTGGGTGCTCCGCGGCCGCCTCGGCGTCCCGCGACCCGCAACGCGTGGGTCCTGATGGCCCGCGCCGCCGACGACTTCGCGGGTTGGGCCGACTTCTTCGCCGACCGGTCCGCCGTGCGAGCGCAGGTGGAGGCGGGTGTTGCGCGAGTCGTCGATGCGGGAGAAGCCGATCGGTTCTTCGGTGAGGTCGGCCGCTTTCTCGGCGACGTGGAGCGGTACATCGCGGCCGACGAAGTATCGTCGAACGGGTGACTTTCGGCCGGGACGGACTGCCCGTTCCGGTGCCGCGGTCGAACTCACTTGCGGAGTTGGTGGTCCCGGACGAAATGTACTCGTATTATTGATTCAGGAAGCCGTCAAAGTCGGCTCCCCGTCGGATCGCCCCACGATCCGACGGCCACCGTTTAGTGCCGGGGGAGGTACCGTGCCACTCTCCGAGCACGAGCAGCGCATGCTCGAACAGATCGAGAGCGCGCTCTATGCTGAGGATCCCAAGTTCGCCTCGACCGTCCGCGGAAGCCGGTTGGGGATAGCGTCGAACCGGCGGCGGTTTCAGGCCGGCGCGCTGTTCGTCTTGGGTTTGACATTGCTCATCGCGGGAGTTGCGCTTCCGCTCAAGCCGGGTGGGTTCCCGGTCATCAGCTTGCTCGGGTTCCTCGTGATGTTCGGTGCGGGAGTCCTGTTGCTGGTGGGCGGTCGCGGACGCGCCGCGTCGCATTCGGGGTCGGCGGGTGCCGACGCTCCGAAGGGTGGTTCCGCGTCCTCGCGGGACCGGAAGCACAGCCAGAAGAAGCAGTCGGGCGGATTCACCCACCGGATGGAGGAGCGATTCCGGCGGCGGTTCGAACAGGGCTGATCGTGTACAGCAGGGGAGGGGTGCGGCACCGCCGCTGAACCCACCCGTGTCGCAGAAGAGCGGCGCACCCACCCGGGTGCGCCGCTCTTCTGCGACCCGGGTGCGGTGTGTGTGATCCTGCCCGTCGGTCGGTCTCGGTCGTCGGCCGGCCGACACCCGCGCCCCACCGTCCCCCACGTGCGGACCGCGCTCGGCTCCGGTGGGCCGTCGCCGACGGCGAAACTGCTGGAAAACGCGTGGAACCGGGTGTGGTGTCGCGTGGATCACGCGGATCGACCGGTGCGGGGCGGGTCACCATCGACGGCGGCCCACGCTCCGCGGGGTCGTCACGAGCTGGGAATTCCGTCGCAACACGCCCATTCGCGGCCGTGTAATCAGTTCCGGGTGGGGGGAAGTGGGGTACTGTGGGGCACGTCGGAGCGCGCGGGTCGTTCCGTCGCACGACGAAGCAATCCGTCCCACTTCGACTGGGAGGTCCGGGTGTTCCTCGGTACCTACACGCCGAAGCTGGACGACAAGGGTCGGCTGACGTTGCCGGCCAAGTACCGAGACGAACTGGCGGGAGGGTTGATGATCACCAAAGGGCAGGATCACAGCCTGACCGTCTATCCCCGCGACGAGTTCGCGGCGCTCGCCGAGCGCGCTGCGGCGGCGTCGCGCAGCAACCCGCAGATGCGTGCCTATCTCCGCAACCTCGCGTCGAGCACCGATGAGCAGCGGCCCGACGCGCAGGGGCGGATCACGCTGTCGTCGGCGCACCGCGCCTATGCGGGCCTCACGAAGGACTGCGTGGTGATCGGCTCGGTCAACTATCTCGAGATCTGGAACGCCACCACGTGGGAGGCCTACCTGGCCGAACACGAGGAAGGCTTCTCCGAGGCAAGGGACGAGGTGCTGCGCGACATTCTGTGACGGACTTCGGCTCCGCGGCGAGTGCCGTGAGGCCTCTGCCCGACACCGGCCCTGACGCACTTCCCCAGCGCCAGGTACGGACCGGAAGCCCTGGCACACTTCCCCAGTGCCAGGTCCCCGGAATCGGACAGAGCCCTCTGGGCATTCGCCGCCCCCGTATCCGGATCACCCGGCCGACCACCGACAACACCGCATTCGATCGAAGCAGGATTCCGGAGGACACATGGCGGACGGCGAGGGTGACGCCGCAGAGCACGACGGTGCAGGGCACGACGGCGAGTTCGGGCACGTGCCGGTTCTCCTGGACCGTGCGGTGGAGCTTCTCGGCCCGGCGATCGAGGCGGCAGGACCGGGAGGCGCCGGTGCGGTGTACGTCGACGCCACCCTCGGTCTCGGCGGACACTCCGAACACTTCCTGCGCACCTTTCCGAGGCTCCGACTCGTCGGCCTCGACCGCGATCCGAACGCACTCGCGATCGCCCGGGCGCGGCTGGCGCATCACGCGGACCGGACGGACTTCGTGCACACCCGTTACGACGGAATCGCCGCCGCACTCGATGCGTGCGGTCTCGCGCGGGAAGGATCCGTCCACGCGATCCTGTTCGACCTCGGTGTGTCGTCGATGCAACTCGACGAAGCGGACCGCGGCTTCGCATACGCCCGGGACGCGCCGCTCGACATGCGGATGGACCCGACGACCGGGATCACCGCCGCCGACGTCCTGAACACGTACAGCCACGGCGATCTCGCCCGGATCCTCAGTACGTACGGTGAGGAGCGCTTCGCGGGGAAGATCGCGTCGGAGATCGTGCGGGCGCGGCAGAAGGCTCCGCTGCGGACCAGCGGTGAACTCGTCGAACTCCTGTACCGCACCATCCCCGCCGCGTCGCGTCGCACGGGTGGTCATCCCGCCAAGCGCACCTTCCAGGCGTTGCGGGTGGAGGTGAACGCCGAACTGGATTCGTTGCGCGCAGCGATCCCGGCTGCGCTCGACGCGCTGGCCGTCGGTGGGCGAGTCGTGTTCATGTCCTACCAGTCGCTGGAGGATCGCGTGGTGAAGCAGGAGCTCACGCCGCGCTCGAAATCCCGCAGTCCCGAAGGTCTTCCGGTGGAGCTTCCGGGGATGGGCCCCGAACTGAGGATCCTCACCCGCGGCGCGGAGCGCGCATCCGAACACGAGATCGAGATCAATCCGAGGTCGGCTCCGGTGCGCCTGCGGGCCGCGGAACGAATCGCCAGGAGGTAATCGATGACTGTGCAGGTGGCGGCACCGCTCCGCGCCCGGCCGGCACGTTCGAATGCGGCTCAGCGCGCGTACCGACGTCGGAATCAGCGCGCCGCGCAGACCGGGACGGCACCTGTGCAGACCCGAGGTCGCACCACGGGAGCCGGACGTGTCGCGACACGGATCCCGTTCGTGGCGACCATCATCGCGCTGCTCGGGGCGGGAATGGCACTGACCCTGTTCCTGACCACCCGGGCGGCGGAGGACTCCTACGAACTCAGCACGGCGCGCGCCTACAACATGAGTCTCGTACAGCAGCGGGCGGTTCTCCAGCGGGACGTGGAGGCAGGACTGTCGGCACCCGTTCTCGCGCAGCGCGCGGCAGAACTGGGGATGATCCCGAGCGGCGATGTTGCGCGTCTCGTCGTTGCGGCGGACGGAACGGTGACGGTCGTCGGTGACCCGGTGCCGGCGCAGGGAGCGCCCGCCGCACCGCTCAGTTCGTCGGTGCGCGACGACGTGCGGGTGCAGACACCGCTGGCCGGTAGCGCCGGCACCGAGAATCCCCGGCCGCTGTCCCCGGAGGGGGAGCAACCGCAGCCGCAGGCGACCGTCGACCCGCAGCAGCGGGCGGCGGCGGTCGCCGAGGCCCCGCGGGCGGCGGAGGTCGGCGGGGTTCCGCAACCGCACGGGACTCCGGCCGGAGCCTCCGCGGAGGCACCGGCCGAACCGGCGGGCGTGCCGGTCGAGGTGCTGCCGGGATCGGAGGAGGACGGCCCGCGGTGAATCGGAGCGCGACACCACGCCGACCGTCCCCGGCGCGTCGCCCCGCCCGGGCCCGGCCGCGACGAGGGAAGCGGGATACGACGGACTTCGGGTTCCGCAACCGGCTCGGATTGGCCGCGATCTGCGTCGTACTCGGACTCGCGGCGGCGCAGCTGTTGTCGGTGCAGGTGTTCCAGGCGCCGCGGTTGTCGGCCGAGGCGGCGAGTCAGCGGACCACCCGGCTCGTCGAGCCCGCGACCCGGGGCACGATCAGCGACCGCAACGGCAGCCCGCTGGCCTACACGATGGAGGCGAAGGCCCTCACCTTCCAGCCGGTGCGGGTACGTGAGGAACTCGACGAGGCGCACGCGAAGGATCCGTCCGCGCCCGAGACGTCCGCCTACCTGGAGGGCGTCGCCGAGGCGGTGCATGCCGCTCTCGGCGCCGCCGCGCCGGAGAAGGATGTCCTCGCGAAGCTGCGGAGCGACGAGACGTTCGTATACCTCGCGCGAGGAGTCGATCCCGGAGTCGCGGCGAAGATCGTCGACGAGTACGAGATGGTGGGGCTCGAACGCCAGGACATCCGGTTGTATCCGGGTGGTTCGCTGGGCGCCAACATCGTCGGCGCGACCGGCTGGGACGGGCACGGCCTGATCGGGCTCGAGGCGTCGATGGACGCCGTGCTCGCCGGCACCGACGGCTCGTCGACCTACGACCGTGGCTCCGACGGTGCCGTGATCCCGGGAAGCTGGCGTGACCAGCAGCCGGCCGTGGACGGGTCGGCCGTGGAACTGACCATCGACAACGACATCCAGTACCACGTGCAGCAGCAGGTGCAGCGCGCGAAGGACCTGTCCGGTGCCCGCAACGCGTCTGCGGTCGTCCTCGACGTGCACACCGGTGAGGTGCTCGCGATGTCCAGCGACAGCACGTTCGACCCGTCCATCGGTGTCGCGAACAATCCCGCGGACGCGGAACTCGGCAACCCGGCGGTGAGCTCACCGTTCGAGCCGGGTTCGGTGAACAAGATCATCACGGCGGCGGCGGCGATCGAGGACGGGCTCACCACACCGGACGAGGTCCTGCAGGTTCCCGGAAGCATCTCGATGGCCGGCGTGACCGTCAAGGACGCATGGGACCACGGTGTCGTCCCGTACACCACGACCGGTGTCTTCGGGAAGTCGTCGAACGTCGGCACGCTCATGCTCGCGCAGCGGGTCGGGGAGGACCGGTTCGCGGACATGCTGACCCTCTTCGGGCTCGGCCAACGCACCGACGTCGGGCTCCCCGGAGAGTCCGCCGGTCTGGTCCCGAGCCGCGAGCAGTGGTCCGGCGGCACCTTCGCGAACCTGCCCATCGGCCAGGGACTGTCGATGACCCTGCTGCAGATGACCGCCATCTATCAGGCCATCGCCAACGACGGGGAGCGGATACCGCCGCGCATCGTGCGCGCCACGATCGGTCCGGACGGTACCCGCACCGAGACACCGGATCCCGACCCGATCCGCGTGGTCAGCCCGCAGACCGCCACCACCGTCCGCGACATGTTCCGTGCCGTGGTGCAGAGCGACACCGGGAACCAGCAGGGAACGGGCGCCCAGGCCGCGGTGGAGGGCTACCAGATCAGCGGAAAGACCGGAACCGCCCAGCAGATCGATCCGAACTGCGGCTGCTACTCCAACTCCGAGTACTGGATCACGTTCGCGGGGATCGCCCCCGCCGACGATCCGCGCTATGTGATCGGGATCATGCTCGATGCTCCCACGCGCAGCTCGGACGGGAGCGGCGGTCAGTCGGCCGCGCCCCTGTTCCACGACATCGCATCGTGGCTGCTCCAGCGTGAAGGGGTGCCGGTGTCACCGGACCCCGGCAGCAAACTCGTCCTGCAGGTGGACTGACGTCCACCGTGATCGGCGTGCGCGGGTGCGTGTCGGATGCGGACGGGTGACGGCCTGCGAGCGAACCGTGGGTAATCTGACACGTCGGCAATGACTGCGACTCCGACCGTCACCGAACACCGACGCACCGCGCGGCAAGAGAGGAACCTGGAACCAGTGCCATCGAGTCCGGATCCGTCCGTCCCTGCGGGGGGACGCCGACCCGAGCATCCCCCGGTCACGCGTCTCGACGACCTCGCCGCCGCGATCGGTGCCGAACTGACCGTGGTGGGTGGCGCGGGACGTCCCGCCGACACCGTGACCGGCATCGACCTGCGGGCTCAGGACGTGCTTCCCGGTGACCTGTTCGCGGCGCTTCCCGGAGCGCACGCACACGGCGCCACGTACGCGCGTGCCGCGCTGGACCGCGGCGCCGTCGCCGTGTTCACCGATCCCGCCGGCGCCGAGATCGTCGCCGGGATCGCCTCCGCCGCCACCGCCGTCCTGATCCACCCCGAGCCCCGCGCGGTACTCGGCGCGGCCTCGGCGACGGTGTACGGGGATCCGTCCGAACGGATGCAGATCATCGGCATCACCGGAACATCCGGCAAGACCACCACCGCGTATCTGGTGGAGGCCGGTCTCGCCGCGGCCGGGCGGGTCACCGGACTCGTCGGCACCGTCGAGATCCGCGTGGCGGGCCGGCGGGTCCCCAGCGCCCTGACCACCCCCGAGGCCCCGCAACTGCACGCGCTGTTCGCGGCCATGCTCGAGCGCGGAGTGGACACCGTCGTCATGGAAGTGTCCAGTCACGCGTTGGCCCTCGGCCGTGTCGCCGCGACACGATTCGACCTGGGCGCCTTCACCAACCTGTCGCAGGATCACCTCGACTTCCACCGGGACCTCGACGACTACTTCGACGCCAAGGCGCGACTGTTCGCTGCCGGATCACCGGTGCGGGCCGAACGCGCGATCGTCTGCGTCGACGACCGATGGGGGCGGCGCATGGCGGAGGTCGCCGCTGTCGACCGCACACCCGACGTCGTGCAGACCGTCGCGGTCACCGAAGGTGACGCCGACTGGACCGTCACGGGCGAGACCACCGACCCGTCGGGCACCCAGCACTTCGACCTGATCGCCCCCGACGGCTCCACACACCGCATCGGTGTGCGCCTGCCCGGCCGCTACAACATCGCCAACGCCGCACTGGCCGTCGCGTTGTGCGTCGCGGCGGGAGTCGACGTCGACTCCGCGGCCCGAGGAGTCGCGACCGTCGACGTGCCCGGACGCGTCGAACGCATCGACCGGGGCCAGAGCTATCTCGCGGTCGTCGACTACGCCCACAAACCCGCCGCGCTCGACGCGGTCATCACCACACTGCGGCGCGGAACCACCGGGCGGATCGCCGTGGTGGTCGGTGCCGGTGGCGACAGGGACCGGGAGAAGCGACCGCTCATGGGAGCCATCGCCGCGGCATCCGCAGACTTCGTCGTGATCACCGACGACAATCCGCGCACCGAGGACCCGGCTTCGATCCGGGCCGCGCTGCTCGAGGGCACGCGCACCGTGCCCGGCGACGAACGCGCCGAGATCCACGAGATCGGCGACCGCGCGGACGCCATCGCCGCCGCCGTGGCCTGGGCACGGCCGGGTGACGTCGTTCTCGTCGCGGGTAAGGGCCACGAACGTGGTCAGGAGATCGACGGAGTCAAACATCCGTTCGACGACCGTGAGGTGCTCGCGGCCGCCGTCGAACAGCAGCAGCGTTGTGGAGGCACGCAATGATCCCGATGACAGTGGGCCGGATCGCGGAGGTGGTCGGCGGCACACTGCACGATGTCGACGACCCGGACGCGGAGATCACCGGCACCGTCGAGTTCGACTCCCGCAGAATCCAGCGGGGAGGGTTGTTCCTGGCGTTGCCCGGCGCGACCTCCGACGGTCACGATCACGCGGCCGCCGCGATCGCCGCGGGCGCCGTCGCCGTCGTCGCGGCACGCCCCGTCGGGGTTCCCGCGATCGTCGTACCTCCCGTACAGGTGGGCGACGACAACACCCTCGCGCTCGAACACGACACCGACGGGTCCGGGGCCGCCGTGCTCGCCGCCCTCGGCACGCTCGCACGCCACGTCGTCGACGTCCTCACCGAGGACGGCCTGACCGTGGTCGGAGTGACCGGCTCCGCCGGCAAGACGTCGACGAAGGACCTCATCGCCGCGGTGCTGGAACCGCTGGGCCCGGTCGTCGCGCCGCCCGGATCGTTCAACAACGAACTCGGGCACCCCTGGACCGCGCTGCGCGCCGACCGACAGACCCGATTCCTGGTCCTCGAGATGTCGGCCCGCGGTCGCGGGCACATCGCCGCGCTCGCGCGGATCGCACCACCGCGAATCGGTGCCGTACTCAACGTCGGCACCGCCCACCTCGGCGAATTCGGGTCCCGCGAGGCCATCGCCCGCACCAAGGGCGAACTCGTCGAGGCGCTGCCCACCGCCACCGACGGTGGTGTGGCGATCCTCAACGCCGACGACACGCTCGTCGCCGAGATGGCCGGGCGCACCCGCGCCCGCGTCGTGACCGTCGGCGCCACCGCGGCCGCGGACGTCGCCGCGACCGATGTGCGACTCGACGACCGTGCCTGCGCCCGATACACCCTCGTCGTCCGCGACCCCGCGACCGGAACGGAGGTGCAGGCGCCCGTGCAACTCACCGTGCACGGTGAACACCAGGTGGGCAACTCCCTGACCGCCGTCGCCGTCGCACTCGAATGCGGTGCCACCGCCGAACAGGCCGCTGCCGCCGTGTCCGCGGCCGGTGCCGTGTCCGCGCACCGCATGGCCGTGCACACCCGCGGCGACGGAATCACCGTCATCGACGACGCCTACAACGCGAACCCCGACTCCATGCGCGCCGGGCTCAAGGCCCTCGCGACGATGGCGCGGGGCGGTGACCGACCCCGCCGCACCTTCGCAGTCCTCGGCGAGATGATGGAACTCGGCGACGACTCCGTCGTCGAACACGACCTCATCGGGCGGCTCGCCGTCCGCCTCGACATCACCCGCATCATCGCGGTCGGTGCGACACGCCCGGTCCGCGGACTGTTCCAGGGCGCGGTGATGGAAGGATCGTGGGGCGAGGAGGCCAGCCACGTACCCGACCCGGCCGCGGCGCTCGCGCTGCTGCGCGAAGAACTGCGGCCCGGCGACATCGTGCTGGTGAAAGCATCGCAATCGGTGGGCCTGTGGACGGTCGCCGACGAACTGCTCGGTGACAGCGGAACTGCTGTGGGAACGGAGGCGGCACGGTGAGACAGATCCTTTTCGCCGCGGGCATCGCGCTCGCGGTGTCGATCCTGCTCACGCCGGTGCTCATCAAGGCGTTCTCGCGGCAGGGATTCGGACAGGAGATCCGGGTCGAAGGACCGCAGAGTCATCAGTCCAAACGCGGCACACCGACGATGGGTGGCGTCGCGATCCTCGCCGGCCTGTGGGCCGGGTACTGGGGGTCACACCTGATCGGCATGGCCTACGACGCTGAAGGCCCGACCGCATCGGGTCTGCTGGTCCTCGGATTGACGACCGCGCTCGGCGGGGTCGGTTTCCTCGACGACTTCATCAAGATCCGCAAGCAACGCAACCTCGGCCTGAACAAGACGGCCAAGCTCGTCGGCCAGCTCGTCGTGGCCGTGGCCTTCGGCATCCTGGCACTTCAGTTCCGCAACGCGGACGGCCTGACCCCCGCGAGCACCGACCTGTCGTACGTGCGTGACATCGCGACGGTGTCGATGGGGTCGGTCGTGTTCATCCTGTTCATGTACCTGCTGGTCAGTGCCTGGTCGAACGCGGTCAACCTCACCGACGGACTCGACGGCCTCGCCGCCGGATCCATGTCGCTGGTACTCGGCGCCTACGTGATCATCACGTTCTGGCAGTACCGCAACTCGTGCGTCGCCGAACCCACCAAGGGCTGTTACGACGTGCGTGACCCCCTCGACCTGGCGCTGTTGTGCGCCGCCGGTGCCGCCGCCTGCATCGGCTTCCTGTGGTGGAACGCCGCGCCCGCCAAGATCTTCATGGGCGACACGGGGTCGCTCGCGCTCGGCGGTATGCTCGCCGGTCTCTCGGTGACCACCCGCACCGAACTGCTCATGGTCGTCATCGGTGCGCTGTTCGTCGCGGAGGCGGCGTCCGTGCTCATCCAGGTCGCCGTGTTCCGATCCAGCCGACGCCGAGTGTTCCGCATGGCCCCGTTCCACCACCACTTCGAGCTCGGCGGCTGGGCGGAAACCACGGTGATCATCCGCTTCTGGTTGCTCGCCGCCATCGCCTCCGCGATCGGGCTCGCACTGTTCTACAGCGAGTACCTCGCGGCGATCGGGGACTGACACCGTGACCGATCAACTGGAACGACTTCGCGGAGCGCACGTCCTGGTGGCGGGAGCCGGTGTCTCCGGCCGCGCCACGATCGGTCCGCTGACCGACCTCGGAGCGCACGTCACCGTCGCCGACCGGAACCGTGATGCGCTGGCGGCCTGCACCGAACTCGGTGCCGACACCATCGACCTGGACGTCCTCGTCGACGAGCCCGCACGACTGAAGGACTTCGCGCTCGTCGTCACCAGCCCCGGATTCCCACCGGACTCCCCGCTGCTGTCCCGCGCCGCCGGAGCAGCCGTCCCCATCTGGGGTGACATCGAACTGTCGTGGCGCATCGACCGGGCCGAACTGTACGGACCGGCACGTCGCTGGCTGGTCGTCACCGGCACCAACGGCAAGACGACCACGACGATGATGCTCCACTCCGTCCTCGACGCCGCCGGCATCCCCAGCGTGGCCTGCGGCAACATCGGGTTGCCGGTTCTCGACGCGCTGCGGCGCACCGACCGGCGCGCCGAAGTCCTCGCCGTCGAACTGTCCTCGTTCCAGCTGCACTGGGCACCCTCCGTCCGGCCCGCGGCCGGGGTCGTACTCAACATCGCCGAGGACCACCTCGACTGGCACGGCGGAATCGAGAACTACATCGACGCCAAACTCCGGGCGCTCACCGGCGCCGTCGGCGTCATCGGACTCGACGATCCGATCGCCGGCGGTCTCGTCGACCGGTCGCAGGCACTGGTCACCGTCGGATTCACGCTCGGCTACCCACAACCGGGTCAGCTCGGCATCAGCGGCGACGTGCTCGTCGACAGGGCCTTCGCCGACTCCGCGGTGCTCGCCTCCGTCACCGACGTGACGCCACCCGGGCCGGCAGGCCTCGCCGACGCCCTCGCCGCCGCCGCCCTCGCCCGCGCCATCGACGTGCCGGAAGCCGCCGTCCACGACGGCCTGCAGCGACACCGGGTGGGTCCGCACCGCGCCGCGCCGGTCGGAACCGTGGGCGGTGTCGAGTACGTCGACGATTCGAAGGCCACCAATCCGCATGCCGCACGCAGCTCACTGCTGGCGCACGACCCGGTCGTGTGGATCGCCGGCGGTCTCCTCAAAGGCGCCCGCGTCGACGAACTCGTCGCCGAGGTCGCGCCCCGCCTCACCGGTGCCGTGCTGTTGGGTCGCGACGCCGCCGAGATCGCGGAGGCACTCACGCGACACGCCCCCGGGGTCCCCGTCGTGGTCGTCGACACGCGCGACGATGGCACCGTGACCGCAGGAACGACCGACCACCGCCACATCGCGCTGCCCGGCGCCGACGGGCCCACCGCGATGCGCACGGCGGTACGCGAAGCGGCGCGGCTCGCCGCCGACGGCGCCACGGTGCTGCTCGCACCCGCAGCTGCATCACTCGACATGTTCGACGACTACGCCCAACGTGGCCGCAGCTTCGCCGATGCCGTGGACGAACTACGCGGAGGCGGGACAGCGAGGTGAACCCGACGCAGGCCGCCTCACCGGCACGGACCGTGCGCGGCCGCGTCGGCGTGTGGATGGCGCGGCCCCTCGCGTCGTTCCACCTCGTGGTGACCATCGCGCTGCTGCTGACCGTGCTCGGGCTCGTGATGGTGCTGTCGTCATCGAGTGTCGAGTCCGTGGCCGCCGACGGATCGCCCTACGACAAGTTCACCTCCCAGTTCGTCTTCGCGCTCATCGGGCTCGTGGTGTTCTACCTGGCCCTGCAGATCCCGGTGCGAACTCTCCGGAAGTTCTCCTTCCCGGCCTTCGCGATCTCCGTGATCATGCTCGCCCTGGTGCTCATCCCCGGCATCGGCACGAAGTCCCAGGGCACGCGCGGCTGGTTCGTGATCGGCGGTGTGTCCCTGCAGCCGTCGGAGATCGCGAAGATCACCCTCGCCGTGTGGGGCGCGCATCTGCTCGCATCCCGCCGCGGAGAGAGCGCCACCCTCAAGGAGATGCTGGTACCGCTCGTTCCGGCCGCGCTGCTCGTGACGATCCTGATCGTCCTCCAACCCGATCTCGGCACCACCGTCTCGCTGTTCATCATCGTCCTCGCCCTTTTGTGGTTCGCGGGCCTGCCGTTGAAGGTGTTCATCGGAATCGTCGGCACCGCTGCCGCGAGCGCCACCGTCCTCGCACTCACCGCCGGATACCGGTCCGCGCGGGTGCGCGCCTTCTTCAATCCCGGTGACGACCCTCAGGGCAGCGGCTACCAGGCACGGCAGGCCAGGTATTCGCTCGCGGACGGTGGACTGTGGGGACGTGGACTCGGACAGAGCCGAGCCAAATGGAACTATCTGCCGAACGCCCACAACGACTTCATCTTCGCCATCATCGGCGAAGAACTCGGGTTCCTCGGCGGCGTCGCGGTGATCGGGTTGTTCGGCCTGTTCGCGTACGTCGGTCTGCGCATCGCGATGCGGTCGGTCGACCCCTTCCTGCGCCTGTTCACCGCCACCGCCACCACCTGGATCATCGGGCAGGCCTTCATCAACATCGGCTACGTCGTCGGTCTGCTGCCGGTGACGGGACTGCAGCTTCCGCTGGTGTCGGCGGGCGGGACGTCCACCGTGACGACCCTGCTCATGTTCGGCCTCATCGCGAGCGCCGCGCGGCACGAACCCGAAGCCGTCGCCGCGCTCAACGCCGGGCAGGACGGGCGTTTCGCCCGATTGTTCCGGATCCGGAAACCGGAACCGTACCTACCGGTCCGGGCGGGTGCCGGTCGCCCCGCACGGCCACGTCGAGCACCCCGCCCGGAAGCAGCGGGCCGACGCACACCCCGGAACCAGGCGGCAGCCCCGAGAACCGCCACGAGATCCCAACGCACCACCCGAACCGCCGCCGGGGCAGGATCGGGAACAGCACGATCGAGAACCGCACGCGCCTCGGGCACGACCCGGGGACGCGGAAGCAACGGAAGAACCGGAGAGCGAGGAAACCGTAGGTGAGTGGGGACACGTCCACCCTGTCCGTGGTGGTGGCAGGAGGTGGCACGGCCGGGCACATCGAACCGGCCCTCGCCGTGGCCGACGCGATACGAGAACTCGTTCCGGGCGCGACCGTCACGGCACTGGGAACCACCCGCGGCCTCGAGACGACCCTCGTCCCACGCCGCGGTTATCCGCTCGAACTGATCCCGCCGGTGCCGCTGCCCCGCAAACCCACCGTGGATCTGCTTAAACTGCCGTCCAGGGTGCTCGCATCCGTGCGCCGCACCCGGGAAGTACTTGACAACGTCGACGCCGATGTCGTCGTCGGTTTCGGCGGATACGTTGCCCTGCCCGCCTACCTCGCGGCCGGATCGGGGCTGCTCCGTCGGCGCCGGCGGATCCCCGTGGTCGTACACGAGGCGAACGCCGGTGCAGGCATCGCCAACCGGATCGGTGCGGTGCGGGCCGCGCGGGTGCTCGCCGCGGTTCCGGGATCGGGCATCGTCCGCAAGGGAGACGCCGAGATCGTCGGGATACCCGTCCGGACGTCGATCACATCGCTGGATCGGGCAGCGCTGCGCACCGAAGCGCGACGGCACTTCGGGCTTCCGGACGACACACCCGTGCTCCTGGTCTTCGGGGGATCCCAGGGGGCCCGGTCGCTCAACGACGCCGTCACCGGCGCCTCGGCGGACCTCGCCGAGGCGGGGATCGCCGTACTGCACGCGCACGGACCGAAGAACACCGTCGACGTACCGGCACATCCCGGGCACGAGACGGCGCCCTACGTCGCCGTTCCCTACCTCGAACGGATGGACCTCGCGTACTCGGCGGCCGACGCCGTCATGTGCCGGTCCGGGGCGATGACCGTCGCGGAAGTCTCCGCCGTCGGGCTTCCCGCCGTGTACGTTCCGCTGCCACACGGCAACGGCGAACAGGAACTCAACGCCCGACCGGTCGTCGCCGCCGGCGGCGGGATGATCGTGGCGGACGCCGACCTGACACCCGCCTTCGTCGCAGAATCCGTGATCCCCCTGCTCGGCGACCCGGACCGCCTCACGGCGATGGGACGCAGCGCGGCAGCGGCAGGCCACCGAAGTGCCGCGGACGACGTTGCCAGAATCGTGCTGGACGTAGCAGGCACGGAACCGAACAGGAGTGGACGATGAACGCGGAGTTGCCCGCAGAACTGCAGCGGGTGCACATGGTGGGCATCGGCGGAGCCGGAATGTCCGGTATCGCACGTATCCTCCTCGCGCGCGGCGGGCAGGTCTCCGGATCCGACGCGAAAGAGAGCAGGGGAGTCCTCGCGCTGAGGGCGCGCGGCGCCCACGTGCAGGTCGGACACGACGCGGGTGCACTCGATCTCGTCGAGGGTGGCCCGACCGCCGTCGTCACCACCTTCGCCGCGATCCCGCAGGACAATCCGGAACTCGTCGCCGCACGAGAACGCGGCATTCCCGTGCTGATGCGCCCGACCGTGCTCGCCGCACTCATGCGAGGTCACCGCACCTTCCTCGTGTCGGGCACGCACGGAAAGACCTCGACGACCTCGATGCTGGTCGTGACACTGCAGCACTGCGGATTCGATCCGTCCTTCGCGGTGGGTGGCGAGCTCAACGAATCCGGGACCAACGCGCACCACGGCAGCGGCGACGTGTTCGTGGCCGAAGCCGACGAGAGTGACGGGTCGCTGCTGCAGTACGACCCGAACATGGTGATCGTCACCAACATCGAAGCCGATCACCTCGATTACTTCGGGAGTGCCGAGGCGTACGTCCAGGTGTTCGACGACTTCGTCGCGCGACTGTCCCCGGGTGGCCTGCTCGTGGTGTGCCTGGACGATCCCGGCGCCGCGGACCTCGCCCGGCGGGTCGTCGCCCTCGAACGCTCCGACCTGCGTGTCACCGGCTACGGATCCGTGTCCGTCATCGGAACCGGCGACACCTACGAGGGGGTTCCCGTGGGTGTGCGGCTCGTCGACTGGGAAGCGAAGGACGTCGGCGGGGTCGCCGAGTTCCACCTCGCGGGCGAGCAGGCGTCCCGCACGGTGCGCCTGGCTGTTCCCGGTCGCCACATGGCACTCAACGCTTTGGCAGCGCTTCTGGGTGCCCTCGAGGCCGGGGCGCAGGTCGAGGAGGCGGTCGAGGGACTCGCCGGGTTCGGGGGTGTGCACCGACGTTTCCAGTACAGCGGGCGCGAGCACGGCGTTCGAGTGTTCGACGACTACGCCCACCACCCGACGGAGGTGCGGGCCGTTCTGACCGCGGCCGCGGAACTGGTGGCGGGAGAACCGCTGCGCTACACCGAGGACGGTACCGAGCGGCCCCGCGTGATCGTCGTGTTCCAACCGCATCTCTACTCACGCACGGAGACCTTCGCCGCGGAGTTCGGCGCCGCGCTCGACCTCGCCGACGAGGTGGTCGTCCTCGATGTCTACGGCGCCCGCGAGGAACCGATCCCCGGAGTCAGCGGGGTGCTGGTGGCGCGGGGGGTGTCCAAGCCGGTGCACTACCAACCCGACCTGTCGCTCGTGCCGCGGCAGGTGGCGGCACTCAGTCGTCCCGGCGACGTCGTGATCACGATGGGTGCCGGTGACGTGACCATGCTCGGACGGCAGATCCTCGACGCACTGCACAGCAAACCGAGCCGGTTCCGGTCCGCGGAGACCGGTGCGGAGTCGAGCGGCTCGTGACGCCCGCCGCGACCCGCGCCGCCGTGCGCCCGGACCGCCGCAACAAGGCGCGTCGCCCGTCGGGGCGATCGGTACGACTGCGCACCGTGCTGATCGGTGCCGGAGTCGTGCTGGTGCTCCTGGCCGCGATCGTCGTGGCGTGGTTGTCGCCGCTGCTGTCGGTGCGGACCGTGGACGTGGTCGGTGTCGAGACCCTCACCGAGGGTGAGGTCGTCGACGTACTCGGCGTCGCGGAGGGAACCCCGCTCCTGCAGGTCGATACCGCCGCTGCGGCACAGCGGGTGGCGGCGCTGCCCCGAGTCGCGTCGGCGCGTGTGCAGCGGGTGTATCCGTCGACCGTGCGTGTGACCGTGGTCGAACGGGTCGCGGTGGTGTACTTCGATGCGCCCGACGGAACGCATTCCGTCGACGCCGAAGGCGTCGACTTCGCCGTCGAACCACCCCCGATGCTCACCCCCCGACTGGTGACCGCCACGCCCGGTACCGGTGATCCGGCGACACTCGTGGCGGTGCAGATCCTCGAGTCCCTCCCGCCGGACCTGCGTGTCCAGGTGCAGGAGATCGCGGCCGGATCCGAATCGGACGTCTCGATCACCCTCGGAGACGGCCGCGTGGTGATCTGGGGAGGACCCGAGCGTTCCGAGCGGAAGGCCGCGGTGATCGGCCCGCTGCTGACCCAGCCCGGGCAGCGGTACGACGTGTCGAGCCCCGACCTGCCGACGGTCCGGTGAGGTGATCGGATGTGCTCGACGCGGATCGAAGCGAAATTCGTGCCGTGTCGTCGGCGAGTCTGCTGGCGGATTCGGTCCGGTGTGCCATAGCGTTTCGCATCAGTCGGGTACTTGACATAACCTTCAAGCTGTGGTTGAGGGTTTGGGGGGTGCCCGCAGCATGTCCGAGCGTGGCCCCGAAAACCCAGGAAGGCGAGAGCCCATGACGCCCCCGCACAACTACCTCGCCGTAATCAAGGTCGTCGGTATCGGCGGTGGCGGTGTGAACGCGGTCAACCGGATGATCGAGCAGGGACTCAAGGGAGTCGAGTTCATCGCGGTCAACACCGACGCGCAGGCACTGCTCATGTCCGATGCCGACGTCAAACTGGACGTCGGACGCGAACTCACCCGCGGACTCGGAGCCGGTGCCGACCCCGAGGTCGGCCGCAAGGCCGCCGAAGACCACAAGGACGAGATCGAAGAGGTTCTCAAGGGAGCCGACATGGTCTTCGTCACCGCGGGCGAAGGCGGTGGCACGGGCACCGGTGGTGCACCCGTCGTGGCCAGCATCGCGCGCAAGCTCGGTGCGCTCACCGTCGGCGTCGTCACCCGACCGTTCTCGTTCGAGGGCAAACGTCGTGGCAGCCAGGCCGACACCGGGATCCAGACCCTCCGCGAATCCTGCGACACGCTCATCGTCATCCCCAACGACCGGCTCCTCCAGCTCGGTGACGCCGCGGTCAGCCTCATGGACGCCTTCCGTTCCGCCGACGAGGTTCTGCTCAACGGTGTCCAGGGCATCACCGATCTCATCACCACTCCGGGACTGATCAACGTCGACTTCGCCGACGTCAAGGGCGTCATGTCGGGTGCCGGAAGCGCGCTGATGGGAATCGGCTCGTCGCGTGGCGAAGGACGCGCCATCAAGGCCGCCGAAGCAGCCATCAACTCGCCGCTGCTCGAAGCGTCGATGGAAGGCGCGCGCGGTGTCCTCCTCTCGATCGCCGGTGGATCCGACCTCGGTCTCTTCGAGATCAACGAGGCGGCATCACTCGTGCAGGAAGCCGCGCACATCGATGCCAACATCATCTTCGGCACCGTCATCGACGATTCGCTCGGTGACGAAGTGCGGGTCACCGTCATCGCGGCGGGATTCGAGGGCGGGACACCGGCACGCCGCCCCGTCGAGGTGCCCGCACAGAACACCCAGGGCCAGAACCAGAACCAGGGGCAGGGTCAGGGTCAGCAGGGTGCGGCGCGTACCGGCACCATCGGCGTCGGTCGCGCAGGCGAACTCGGCAGGCCCGGACGCGACAACGCGGACGACGTCCCCGTCCGCGACCCCGCGCCGACGCACGGTGGCCTGCCGCCCGTCGGCGGCAACACGCACAGGCCCGTGGAGGTCGGTCTCGACGACGACGGTGGCGACGACGACATCAACGTTCCGATCTTCATGCAGCGTTGATCGGCGTGGGTTCGGGGCTTCGGGCGCGGCGCGTCGTGACGACGCGAACCGGGGGAGTGTCCGCGGCTCCCTACGACTCGTTCAACCTCGGTGATCACGTCGGCGACGACCCCGCCGCCGTCGCCGCCAACAGGCGTCGGCTCGCGGACGGGATCGGGCTGGCACCCGACCGGCTCGTCTGGATGGAACAGATCCACAGCCGGAACGTGACGGTGGTCGACAGCACGGTGCGCGGCACCGTGCCCGCCACCGATGCGCTCGTCACCCGCGAGGTGGGGCTCGCGCTCGTCACCCTCAGCGCCGACTGCGTGTCGGTGCTGCTCGCGGACGAAGAAGCAGGTGTCGTCGGGGCCGCGCACGCCGGGCGTATCGGGGCACGAATCGGCATCGTCCCCCGGGTGGTCGAGGCGATGGTCGAACTCGGCGCCCGCGCCGACCGAATCGGTGCACTGCTCGGCCCCGCAGCCGGCGGTCGTCGATACGAGGTGCCCGCCGAGATGCGGGACGACGTGGAGGAGCATCTACCGGGAAGCGCCACCACGACCGTCTCCGGGACACCCGGCATCGACCTGCGCGCGGGGCTCCGGCGGCAACTCCTCGAACTCGGGGTCGCGGCGGTGGCGCAGGATCCCCGCTGCACCATCGAGGACCCGACCCTGTTCAGTCACCGGCGGGACGCCCCGACGGGACGGTTCGCCTCGCTGATCTGGCTCGAGGAGGCCCCCCGGTGACCGAAGCCGATCCCGACCGTTCGGCGCGTCGCACCGAGATCTCCGGCCGACTGAACTCGGTGCGCGCACGACTGGACGCCGCGGCGCGCGACGCCGGTCGCGATCCCGCCGAGATCTCGCTGCTCCCCGTCACGAAGTACTTCCCGGTCTCCGACGTCATCGCCCTGCACGAACTGGGATGCCGCGAGTTCGGCGAATCCCGTGAACAGGATGCCCGCGGAAAGATCGACCGGTTCCGTGCCGAGATCGACGACCCCACGGTGCGGTGGCACATGATCGGGCGCCTGCAACGCAACAAGGCCCGGGCCGTCGCCAGGTGGGCCGACACCGTCCACTCCGTCGACAGCATCCGCTTGGCCGATACCCTGGCCTCCGGTGCGCGGGCCGCCCGCGACGCCGGTGACCGCACCGCGCCGATCCGGGTGTTCCTGCAGATCAGCCTCGACGGCGACCCCGACCGTGGGGGCGCGAACGCCGACGATCTCGAGGCGCTCGCGGACACCGTGGCCGCGGCGGACGGGCTCATGCTCGCCGGATTGATGGGTGTGCCCCCGCTCGGCTGGGACCCCGACACCGCCTTCGAGAAGCTCCACGAACTCGCCGAGCGGTTCCGTCGCGGTCACCCCGACGCGACCGAACTCTCGGCGGGAATGTCCGGCGACCTCGAATCGGCCGTACGGTGGGGATCCACATGTGTGCGTGTCGGAACGGGATTGCTGGGCCCACGCCCGTTAGCCTGAAACTCATCCGCCGCGCGAGGAAGGGCGACCGATGAGCACACTGCACAAATTCAAGGCCTACTTCGGAATGGTGCCGCTCGAAGATTACGAGGACGACTACCTCGACGATCCGGCGAGCACCCGCCGCGACCGCGAGTACCGGGAACCCGCCTACGGTGGATACTCTTCTCATCGGGACCGTGACGAGTACGCGGCGCCCCGCCGCGACGATCCCGAACGGGAGTTCGCGCAGGACGACTTCGACAGGTACGACGCCCCGGGACGACCCGCCCGGGTGGAACCCATCACGGCCCGGGCACCCCGCCCGGCGCCCGCACCGCCCCGAGCACCGGTGCGTTCCACACTCGCGGCCGAGCCGCGGCTCGACCGTACGGAAGCCCGACGCGGCGCTCTGTTCGACGAAGGAGGCCCGTTGTCGAAGATCACCACGCTCCGTCCACGCGACTACAGCGAGGCCCGCACCATCGGTGAGCGGTTCCGCGACGGAACCCCGGTGATCATGGATCTGGTCGAGATGAGCAACGCCGACGCGAAGCGACTCGTCGATTTCGCCGCCGGGCTCGCGTTCGCGCTGCGTGGCTCGTTCGACAAGGTTGCGACGAAGGTGTTCCTCCTCTCACCGGCCGACATCGACGTCTCCGCGGAGGAGCGACGTCGCATCGCAGAAACCGGGTTCTACAGCCAGCAGTGAGCCGTTCGACGATCCCCTTCCCGAATCGGACGAAACGCCCGACCATGACGTAGATCACCATGGGTCGGGCGTTTCGGTTTTGATCGACCCGTGTCGTTCGGGCAGAGTGGGCAGGTGGCCGTTTTCGAGGTGCTGTGGTTCCTGCTGTTCATCTTCTGGCTTCTGCTGATCGGGCGAATCATCGTCGAGTTCATCAGAACCTTCGCGCGGGACTGGAAGCCGACGGGTTTCATCGTCGTCGTACTCGAAGCGATCTTCACGGTCACCGATCCGCCGGTGAAGCTGCTGAGGCGACTGATTCCCCCACTCAACCTGGGTGGGGTCCGGCTGGATCTGTCCATCATGGTCTTGCTGTTCATCGTGTATTTCCTGATGGCATTCATTCCCCGAGGCGGGGTGTTCTGACCGATGTGCGGGTCGTGGTCGCCGGGCGCGATCGTCGCCATGTGCCAGAATGGAATGCCGGATACAGTGAGTTTCGATAAGGGTGACGCACCGTGTGCATCACAGAACGCCTGCTTGACCGCTTACTCGACGCGTGAAGGGATCCTTCCATGCCGCTGACACCAGCTGATGTGCACAATGTCGCGTTCAGCAAGCCTCCGATCGGGAAGCGTGGTTACAACGAGGACGAAGTCGACGCCTTCCTCGACCTCGTGGAGCAGGAGCTGTCGAGCCTGATCGAGGAGAACGCCGACCTGCGTCAGCGTGTCGCGGAACTCGACCAGGAACTCGCCGAGGCGAAGAAGGCGCCGCGCACCTCCGCTGCCACTGCGCCTGCCCAGCCTCCCAAACCGGAACCGGCAAGGATCGCGGAGGTTCCCAAACCGGAGCCCACCCCGGCACCCACCCCTGCTCCCGCTCCCGTCGCTGCGGCTCCCGCCGGCGGCGACGCCAGCATGCAGGCCGCGAAGGTGATCGGGCTCGCGCAGGAGATGGCGGACCGTCTCACCGGTGAGGCCAAATCCGAGGCCGAGGAACTCGTGCGCAACGCCCGCACGAACTCGGAACAGCTCGTCTCCGACGCGCGCACCCGCAGCGAGTCGATGATCGCCGACGCGCGCCAGAAGTCCGACGCCATGCTGTCCGACGCGCGCACCCGCTCGGAGACGCAGCTGCGTCAGGCCAAGGAGAAGGCCGAGGAACTGCAGGCCGACGCAGAGAAGAAGCACACCGAGATCATGTCGACGATCAACCAGCAGCGATCGGTGCTCGAAGGGCGCATCGAACGGCTCAAGACGTTCGAGCGTGAGTACCGCGTGCGCCTGAAGTCGTACTTGGAATCGCAGCTCGAAGAGCTCGAACAGCGTGGATCCGCGGTTCCCGTCGACGGTGACCAGGATGCGTTCAACGATTCGGGAGCCGGCTCCTTCGGATCATCGTCGTTCGCCAAGGGCAACGGCTGATCGAAGGACCATCCGGTGCTCGTCGTGACGCTGGTGCTCGCGGCGATCGGATTCGGTCTCCTCGTCATCGCATTGATGACCGGATCCGTCGTCTGGGCATGGGGATGCATCGTGGTGTGTGTCGTGGGGGCGGTGCTGCTGCTCAGCAGCGCACTTGCCGCCCGCGATGCGCCTCCTGCTCGGTCCGGCGGAGGCGAGGCCGACCGTCGGCGCGGAGGCGAGGCCGACCGTCGGCGCGGAGGCGAGGCCGACCATCGGCGCGGAGGTGGTTCCGATCACCGAACGAACGACCAGGATTCCCGCGACTGATGGGCACTGCCTACAATGGGCAGCACGACCATGTCGACACCCGCAGGGCGGGACGGCGTTGATCCGGCCATCACCGGGGAGCCTTCGGAAGAACGGCGCTGCGGCGCCCAGTAGAACCGAACGGGTGGGCCCGTCACAGCCCGAACGAGTGGCCGGGCCGTGTATCCGAATCGTGTACACGACCGGGCAAGCGGGGTGGTACCGCGGTGCCGCACACGGTGTGCGGTGATCGTCCCCGTGCCGAGAACATCAGGCACGGAGGAGCCACGCTGTGACCGAGAACCCCACTTCTGTCGATGCGTCGGGCGGTTACCCGCGAGTCGACTACGGCGTTGCGAAGGACTCGGGTGTCGATTTCCCCGATCTCGAGCAGCGTGTCCTCGCGCACTGGGCGGACGACGACACCTTCCGTGCCTCCATCACGAACCGTGACGGCGCCGAAGAGTTCGTCTTCTACGACGGTCCGCCCTTCGCGAACGGCCTTCCGCACTACGGGCATCTGCTGACCGGCTACGTCAAAGACGTCGTGCCGCGTTACCGCACGATGCGGGGCGAGAAGGTCGAACGCCGATTCGGCTGGGACTGTCATGGGCTGCCCGCCGAACTCGAAGCGGAGAAACAGCTCGGGATCAAGGACAAGTCCGAGATCGACACGATGGGGCTCGCCGAGTTCAACGCCTACTGCAAGCAGTCGGTGCTGCGTTACACGGGCGAGTGGCGTGACTATGTCACCCGGCAGGCGCGCTGGGTCGACTTCGACAACGATTACAAGACCCTCGACCTGGACTTCATGGAATCGGTCATGTGGGCGTTCAAATCGCTGTACGACAAGGGCCTGATCTACCAGGGCTTCCGGGTCCTGCCGTACAGCTGGTACGAACAGACACCGCTGTCCAATCAGGAAACTCGACTCGACGACGCCTACAAGATGCGTCAGGACCCGGCCGTCACCGTCGATATGGTGCTGCGCGCACCCGGTTCCGAACTCGACGGTGCCAACGCCCTGATCTGGACCACCACGCCGTGGACCCTGCCGTCGAACCTTGCGATCGCCGTGCACCCCGACGTCGCCTACGTGGCGGTCCGCTCCGGCGAAGGTGATGCCGCGAAGACCTATCTGCTCGCCGAGGATCGCGTCGGCCACTACGCCCGCGAACTCGGTGAGCAGCCAGAGACGGTCGGTCGCTACACCGGAGCCGACCTCGTCGGTCTCGACTACGAGCCGCCGTTCGACTTCTTCGTGGGGCGCGAGAACGCACATCGGATCATTGCTGCGGACTACGTCACCACCGAGTCCGGAACCGGAATCGTCCACCTCGCACCGGCATTCGGTGAGGAGGACATGGAGTACTGCCAACGCAACGGGATCGAACTGGTGCAGCCGCTCGATCCGGGCGGCCGGTTCACGTCCATGGTTCCCCCCTACGAAGGCCTGCAGGTGTTCGACGCGAACCCGGCCATCATCAAGGACCTCAAGGCCTCCGGCAAACTGCTGCGACACGAGACGATCGAACACTCCTACCCCCACTCGTGGCGGTCGGGGCAACCTCTGATCTACATGGCGGTGCCGTCGTGGTTCGTCGCCGTCACCCGGTTCCGTGACCGCATGGTCGAACTCAACCAGCAGATCACCTGGGTGCCCGACCACATCCGGGACGGCCAGTTCGGCAAGTGGCTCGAAGGTGCCCGCGACTGGAACATCAGCCGGAACCGCTACTGGGGCAGCCCCATCCCCGTGTGGGTGTCCGACAACGCCGAGTATCCGCGTGTCGACGTCTACGGCTCGTTGGACGAGCTCGAACGCGACTTCGGTGTGCGTCCCGACGACCTGCACCGGCCGATGATCGACCAACTGACCCGGCCCAACCCGGACGACCCCACCGGGCAGTCCACCATGCGCCGCGTCCCGGAGGTGCTCGACTGCTGGTTCGAATCCGGTTCCATGCCGTTCGCGCAGGTCCACTACCCGTTCGAGAACCGCGACTGGTTCGACACCCATTACCCGGGCGACTTCATCGTCGAATACAACGGCCAGACACGTGGATGGTTCTACACCCTCCATGTGCTCGCGACCGCGCTGTTCGACCGCCCCGCCTTCAAGTGCGTCGCCGCCCACGGCATCGTCCTCGGTGACGACGGTCTGAAGATGAGCAAGTCCAAGGGCAACTACCCCGACGTCAACGAAGTGTTCGCCCGCGACGGCTCCGACGCGATGCGCTGGTTCCTGATGTCGTCACCGATCCTGCGCGGCGGAAACCTCGTCGTCACCGAACAGGGCATCCGCGAGGGCGTACGACAGGCGTTGCTGCCGCTGTGGAACGCGTGGAGCTTCCTGCAGCTGTACGCCTCGAAGGCCGGCACGTGGCGCACCGACTCCACCCACGTCCTCGACCGCTACATCCTGGCGAAGCTCGCGCAGACCCGCGACGTCATCACCGAAGCACTCGAGACCATCGACATCGCCGGTGCCTGCGACGAACTCCGCACGTTCTGCGATGCCCTGACCAACTGGTACGTGCGCCGCTCCCGCAGCCGGTTCTGGGACGAGGACGTCGACGCCATCGACACCCTCCACACCGTCCTCGAAGTCGTCACCCGACTCGCAGCCCCGCTGCTGCCGATGGCCACCGAAGTGGTGTGGCGAGGCCTCACCGGGGGACGATCCGTGCACCTGACGGACTGGCCGGCCGCGACCGACCTGCCCGCCGACCCGGACCTCGTCACCGCCATGGACGAAGTGCGCGGTGTCTGCTCGACCGTCCTGTCGCTGCGCAAGGCCCAGCACCTGCGCGTGCGGCTTCCGCTGCCGAAGGTCACCGTCGCGATGCCCGACGCGCAGCAACTCGAACCCTTCGTCGACCTCATCAAGGACGAAGTGAACGTCAAGCAGGTCGTTGTCACCGACGACGTCGAATCCCACGGCCGATTCGAGGTCGCCGTCAACGCGCGCGCCGCCGGACCCCGACTCGGCAAGGATGTGCAGAAGGTCATCAAGGCCGTCAAATCCGGAGACTGGTCCGAAACCGCCGACGGGACCGTCACCGCCGCCGGGATCACCCTCCTGCCCGAGGAATACACGCAGCGACTCGTCGCCGCCGAACCCGAATCCACCGCGGCGCTCCCCGGCGGAAACGGACTCGTCGTCCTCGACTCCACCCTCACCGAAGAACTCGAAGCGGAAGGCTGGGCGAAGGACCGCATCCGCGAACTGCAGGAAGCGCGGCGCGGCCTCGGACTCGACGTCTCCGACCGCATCACCGTCGTGTTCGAGGTACCCGACGACCGTCGGGACTGGGCGCAGCGGCACCGTGACCTCATCGCCGGCGAAATCCTCGCCACCGACCTCGACCTCGGCACCGCCGCCGCCGACGCCGTGGAACTCGGAGAGGGAACACGCGCATCGATCACCAGAGCATGACCACGTCGGTGGGCATCCGTACCGTGGAAGGATGCCCACCACCGTGAGTCGGCGCTGGGTGCTGCACCTGGACCTCGACGCGTTCTTCGCGTCCGCCGAACAACTGACCCGGCCGACCCTCCGGGGTCGGCCGGTGCTCGTCGGTGGGCTCGGCGCGCGCGGCGTCGTTGCCGGCGCCAGCTACGAAGCGCGCTCCTACGGCGCGCACTCGGCCATGCCGATGAGCCGAGCCCGACGACTCGTCGGCCCGGGCGCCGTGGTGCTACCACCCCGCGCCGCTGTCTACGGGCATCTCAGTACCGCGGTGTTCGATGCGCTCCGCTCACGCATACCCGTCCTCGAAACCCTGTCGCTCGACGAAGCATTCGCCGAGCCGGGCGATCTCGCCGGCGCCACCGCCGCCGAAGTCCGAGAATACTGCGCAGACCTGCGCCGCCACATCCGGGACACCACCGGACTCGTCGCGTCCATCGGTGCCGGATCCGGCAAACAGATCGCAAAAATCGGATCCGGACTCGCCAAACCCGACGGGCTGTTCGTCGCCGACCCGAACGGTGAACTCGCCCTTCTGCACACACTTCCCGTGCGTAAACTCTGGGGAATCGGTCCCGTCGCCGACGAACGACTGCGCCGGCTCGGCATCGAAACCATCGGACAGTTCGCCGCGCTGCCCGTCCCCGAAGTCGCCTCCATCCTGGGCTCCACCATCGGACCCGGACTGCACCGCCTCGCCAACGGCATCGACGACAGACCCGTCACTGAACGGGCCGAATCGAAACAGGTCAGTGCCGAAACGACCTATCCCACGGACATCGTGGCGTTACCGGACCTGAGACGCGCCATCACCGCCGGCGCCACCGGAGCCCACCGGCGACTACGCGCCGACGGACGTGCCGCGCGCACCGTCGTCGTCAAACTCCGCAAAGCCGACATGTCGATCCTCACCCGATCCGCCACCCTCCCGTACGCCACCGAGGACCTCGCCACCCTCACCGCGGCCGCACAGCGGCTCGCACTCGACCCCCTCGAGATCGGGCCGATCCGGCTCGTCGGCGTCGGATACGCCGGGCTGTCCGCCATCGCGCAGGACACTCTCTTCCCGGAACTGGAACGAGACACCACCACCACCGACGACCCGGGCACCACCGGGGACGACGACTCCCCGAGCGCCCGAAACAACACGTGGAGGTGGTCGCCGGGTGCCGATGTCCACCACCGGCAACACGGCCACGGATGGGTCCAAGGGGCCGGGCACGGTGTCGTCACCGTGCGGTTCGAGACGCGTTCCACCGGACCCGGTCCCGCACGAACCCTCGGCGAACACGACCCCGACCTCCATCCCGCCGATCCGCTGCTCAGCCTGAACTGAACACCGTCCGGGCGGCCCTCACCGTCCTCTCAGTACCGCCGGGTACGCTTGCGGGCGATCGACGCCGCGGTGGACTCCGTCGCCGGAGGGGCACGACCGCCGCGCCCCATCGAGAAACGAGAAGGACGAGAATTTTGAAGCTCCGCAAGATCACCGTCGCCACCGTGGCACTCGCCGCAGCCCTCACGATGTCGGCCTGCAGCTCGGACGACGAGGGCAGCTCGACCACCACCACGTCGACGACGACCGCAACCACGACCACCGAAGCCGCGTCGCAGTACCCGCCGGTCCCCACCGTCGAAGAACTGCAGACCATGCTCGACACCGCGTTCGACGAGACGGTCCCCGCAGCGGAGAAGGTCGACCTCGTCCAGGGCGCGGAAGCGGACCCCGCACTCATCGACCAGGTTGCCGCCGCCGCGAAGCAGGCCAACGCCACCATCACGATCCTCGACATCAACGACAACGAGAACGGCACTGCCACCGCCGGCATCGAAACCGCCATGGGTGACCAGGTGTCCACCGGAGTCGTCAACTTCGTCGCCGAAGACGGTGTGTGGAAGCTGTCGAAGGACAACGCCTGCGCCATCGTGTCCCTCGCGGGACTCCAGTCGCCGGTCTGCGCCTGACCCTCGACACCATCACGGCCGGTGGCCGGTGCGGACATCCGCACCGGCCACCGGCCGTTACCGGTCACTTCTCCGGAGTGCTCCACGCGACATGGTCGGTCTGCGACTGCCCCAACCGAGTCATGCCCTCGACATCCACGTACATCTGCTCACCCGTGACGGTGAAACGGCCCTCCACCGGGAGCGGCTTCGTCGGATCCACCGTCAGCGTGCCCTCGCCGGCCATCGTGTAGCTTTCGATCGCGAGCTGCCCCTGGCCGTTCGGCAACTCCCACGTCGACTGGTCCGGAATCTGCTCGACCCGCACATCCACAACCACCCGGCCGCCCTCACGCGACACCAACGTCGCGGTGCCGACCTGGTCGATGGTGATCCCGGCACTGAGCACCTGCTGATGCGTCTCCCACACCGCACCCACACCGATCGGCTCCTCCGGGAACGCAACCATGCGATACACCGCCTGATAGAACGCCTGCTCCAGCGCGGACCGACCCACGTTGGGCACCGCCGACCCAGGAGCCAGACGCAACGCACTCACCGAACCGTCCGGGCCCATCGTCAAACCCGCACCCGAGCCCGCGATCTGCGACAGCGACGACTCGAACGTCGGATCCGACGACGTCACATCACCGAGCACCAGATCGACCATCATGCTCGGCGACGACTCGTCCACCGCCTGCTCCACCGTCGCCGCCAACGGCAACGTCAACTCGGGCGTCGAGAAATCCTGCTGTGCCTGGTCGTCGATCTGCTGATACACCTCGGACCTGGTCGTCAGGATCACGTCCTGTTCCGTTCCCGTCGACGGAGTCAACCGCACCGGTGACCGAGGCTCGCTGCCGGGATCGAGCACGGTGGCGGTCACCGCGGACACAGGTACCGTCACCTCCGTCGACGTCGCAGCGGTGACGGTCGACGACCCATCGGACGAACCACCACAACCGCTGACGAACGCGGTCAAGGACAGGGCGGCGGCGAGGACACACGGTTTCGATGAAACCAATCTGGACAGCACAGGCACTCCACCAGCGTAGCCACGACCGGCGCGATGCCGGTTCGGGTCACCGCGTGAGGGATGATGTCAGGGTGAGTGACGACGCTTCCCGACCCGACCCCGTGCCCGAAACCCAGGCCGGACGGTCGAAGTTGCCGTACCTGCTCCTGTTGGCATCAGGCATCTACATCGCAGACCTTGTGACGAAGATCCTCGCCGTCGAGTTCATCGACCCGTCGGACCCGATCTCCATCATCGGCGACACGGTCACATTGACGCTGGTCCGCAACCCCGGCGCCGCGTTCTCCATGGCGACCGGCATGACGTGGCTGCTGTCACTGGTCGCCATCGCAGTGGTCATCGGCGTCATCAGGATCGGCCGCACCCTCCGCTCCCCGTGGTGGGTGGTCGGCCTCGGACTCGTTCTCGGCGGCGCCGTCGGCAACCTCACCGACCGTCTGTTCCGGTCGCCGGGGCCGCTGCAAGGCCACGTGGTCGACTTCGTGTCCGTCGGCTGGTGGCCTGTGTTCAACGTCGCGGACTCGGCGGTGGTGTGCGGTGCGATCCTGCTCGTGGCGCTCACTCTCTTCGGATTCGAACCCGACGGCACCCGTGCCGGGCGCACGACGAAGAGCGACACGGAGCAGGACGGACAAGAGTCCGACGGCAGAAAGGAAACACAGCAGTGAGGGAAACCCGGGCGATGCCCGTACCGGACGGGCTCGACGGGATGCGCGTCGACGCGGGGCTTGCCCGACTCCTGGGCCTGTCCCGAACCGTGGTCGCCGCGCTCACCGAGGAAGGATCCGTCGTCGTCGACGGAGGGCCGGTGGGGAAGTCGGATCGACTGTCGAGCGGATCGTGGCTCGAAGTGGTGCTACCCGAACCGCCCCGCCCCCTGACCATCGAAGCGAAACCCGTCGAAGGCATGGAGATTCTCTACGCCGACGACGACATCGTCGCCGTGGACAAACCCGTCGGTGTCGCCGCGCACGCCAGCGTGGGGTGGACAGGACCCACAGTGATCGGGGGTCTCGCCGCAGCCGGATTCCGCATCTCCACATCCGGGGCACATGAACGTCAAGGCATCGTGCATCGCCTGGACGTGGGAACCTCGGGTGTGATGGTCGTGGCGACTTCCGAACGTGCCTACACCGTGCTCAAACGTGCATTCAAGCAGCGCACCATCGACAAGCGCTACCACGCCCTCGTGCAGGGGCATCCGGATCCGAGCAGCGGCACCATCGACGCACCCATCGGCCGGCACCGTGGCAGCGACTGGAAGTTCACCGTCACGGCCGACGGGAAACCGAGCATCACGCACTACGACACCGTCGAAGCGTTCCAGGCCGCCAGCCTGCTCGACATCCACCTCGAGACGGGTCGCACCCACCAGATCCGCGTGCATTTCTCGGCGCTGAGACACCCCTGCTGCGGTGATCTCACCTACGGCGCCGACCCGAGGCTCGCGGCGCGGCTCGGTCTCGAACGCCAGTGGTTGCACGCCCGGTCCCTCGGATTCGCCCATCCCACCCGTGGGAACTGGGTCGAGATCACCAGCAAGTATCCCGCCGACCTCGAACATGCACTCGACGTGCTGCGCGATGCCTGAGGTATGAGAAACGTCCTCCCCTGGCTGGCGGGTGCCGCGCTGATCGTCGTGGTGCTCGCTGCCGGGATCCTCAATCCGGTGCGACCCGCGTCGATCGGCACCGACGCGCTCGGGCCCGACAACGGAGAGCTCGTCGAGGACTATCTGGACCGTGCGGCGACCAGTATCGCCGACACCGCGGACACCACCACACCGCGGTGGGCGCTCGTGTCGTTCACCGACAGTGTCGATATCGAGACGGTCGCGGTGTTGCCGGAGGTACGGGTCTCGCAGGTCCTGTTCCGTGTTCCCCTCGACCGGGTGCAGACACCGTTGGTGACCGTGGATGTCTCGGAGCATCCCGACTCGCTGGCGCGTGCAGGCACGGTTGCGGCAGGGCTTCTCGGGCCTCGGACGGCGGGAACCGGACGGGCCGCACGTGTCGCCCAGGTGTCTGCCGAGCGACTCGCCGCCGGCTGCGCGTGTGTGGCGGGAATCGTGGTGCGCGGAACACTGCCGCAGCTGCGGGCCCTCGGGGACGTCGCGGAGGTTCGTGCGGTCGAAGCGCTGCCGGCCGATGCTGTGGCCGGCCGGTTCTCGGTGACGCCGCTGCTGCCCGAGCACGTGGACACGGTCGCTCCGGGCCCGGACGACGGCGAGCCCTGAAGCGAGGATGATCTCGAACGGTGATCGACGAGGGTGCGCACCCTCACGGATCGTCGCTCTCGTCCGGCACGATCCGGCTTCGGGCACGCCGGAGGATTTCCTCGGGGTGGTGACGGATATTGACACGAGGACGCCGCTCCGGGTCGATACGCACGGGGGCTGTCCACGTGGGCCGGCCGGTGCGCGGTGACGGCGCGGTGGTCCAGCCCGCGTCGGTGTTGGTCACCAGCGCATGGCACGCGTCGCACGCCAGGGACAGGTTCGCGGAGAGGCGTGCGGGCGCAACGTCCGGGCCGGCGCCGCAGCCCGACCTCGACGACCCGGAGATCGTGGCACTTCTCGACGAGAAGATCGGAACACGACGGTCGCGACGTCGGATCCGTGGCCGGTGACGGCCAGGACGGTCACGGCGTCGGATCGGACGCCGTGGAGCACGACGCCGCTGGTCAGGTCGGTGAAGTCGGGCGGTGTCACAGATCTCTCCTGGTGCACAACGGGGTGTGCAGACAATACGTTGTGCATCGGACACGGTGATTTCCGTGGCGAACAAGACCGAGAGCGACCTCGTGTGGGTGAGCTTCGGCCTGTCGTTCGCGCAACGTCTGCGGTGGCTCCGCAAGCGCAGGGGCCTGTCGCAGGAAGCCCTCGGGTTGCTGACGGGCATGCACCGCAATCAGATCTCGAACCTCGAGGCGAAGCTCGGCTGACGCCGGTCCCGGCGGTCGAGTGTGCAGGTGTTGTTGCATTTTCGCGTTGCAGGCAACCAGAACTGCACACTCACCGACGGGTCCGAACCCGTAGGGTGAGGCGGTGGTACCGAAGGATCAGGGGCGTCGAGGGTTCGAGCGGGCAGGCGTGCTCTGCGGGCTCGGGGCGTATCTGTCGTGGGGAATGTTTCCCGCGTTCTTCGGTCTTCTCGAACCGGCGGGTGCGGTGGAGATCCTGGCACACCGGGTGGTGTGGACGCTCGTGCTCATGCTGATCCTGCTCGCGGTGCTGGGGCGGCTCGGCGCACTGCGCGGATTGGGCGCACGCACCTGGCTCCTTGTTGCTGCCGCGTCGTCGGCGATAGCGGTGAACTGGGGTGTCTACATCTACGGGGTGGTGTCGGGCCGGGTGGTCGAGACGGCCCTCGGATACTTCATCAATCCGCTGGTGAGCGTCCTGTTCGGGGTGTTGTTCTTTCGGGAGAGACTGCGGACCCCGCAGGTGATCGCGCTCGTCGTCGCGGCGTCGGCGGTCGTGGTGATCACCGTCGACTACGGCCGGCCGCCGATCATCGCGCTGACGCTCGCGTTGTCGTTCGCCACGTACGGGGTGATCAAGAAGATCGTTCCGCTGGATCCGCGTACGTCGTTGGCCGGTGAGGGGGTGGTCGCGGCGCCGTTCGCCGTCGGCTACCTGGTGTTCCTCGCGGTGACGGGCACCGGCACGTTCTTCGGGCACGGCGGCGGGCATTCCGCGCTGCTCGTTTCGGCGGGGCTTGTCACCGCCGTGCCACTGCTGCTGTTCGGGGCCGCCGCCCAGCGGGTGCCGCTGGCGACGCTGGGCATGCTGCAGTATCTGACGCCGAGCCTGCAGATGGCGTGGGGTGTGTTGGTGCTGCACGAGGACATGCCGGCGTCGCGGTGGATCGGGTTCGGGCTCATCTGGGTGGCGCTGGGGATCTACAGCGCCGATGCGCTGGTTCGCGCGCGCCGCACCTCGCGGGCCGCGATCGCCGGTGCCGGGGGCGACGCGCGCCGCCGGTGACGCGCGTGCCGGTCGGGTTGTCTGCCCGACGGTGAGATTGTGCACGTCGGCGGGTCCACGTCGATGCGACGGTGACGTGGGTTCGCTGTTCGGTCGTGCGGAGGGTATGCGGAATCGCCCGATGTCGCGGGTCCACTCACCGTCGGGATGCTGTGTGTCTTCTGCGCATCCTAGCCCCGGACATCGGTGTCCGGCCGGTGAGTCCGGACACCTTGCGGTCGATCCGTCCGGGGTGGCGAGGGGCGGCTCGACAAATCTGTAATGCACGTGGTATCAACAAGTTCCGAATTTACCCAGCTTTTACCGTGGTTATACCGCGGCAGGTGAGGAGATGGGAGGGACGATGGCGCGACGGTCGGATACCAGTGGTGGATCGGTGCGGGGTGTGGACCTGAACCTGTCCAAGGGATGGGTCCAGGGTGTTGTTCTGGTGATGGTGTTCGGGTTCTTCGTGATGGGATTGCTGGCGCTGCGGACCTACACCGATTCGATGCCGTTGCCCGACAAGGTGATCGGGCCCACCGGCGAGGTGGTCTACACCGCGGAGGA